>ERZ1026796.1410-NODE-1410-length-16050-cov-1.919676_pt1 | contig 16050 bp, 12 predicted proteins | sample MGYA00520874_ERZ1026796 | MGnify/ENA primary metagenome ERZ1026796 (study PRJEB33270, sample SAMEA104284474) | anaerobic digester metagenome | biome: Anaerobic digester microbiome; feature: mesophilic sludge digester; material: Anaerobic digester biomass...
GTGTGCCGCCGCCGGACTGTCGGGGGCCACCCTGGGCATCGTCGCCGGCAGCGTGGCCGTATCGGCACTGTCGGCCATGTTCTGGCTGGAGTCGCAGATCGCCAGCCCCCTGGCCACGGTGCTGCGAGCCGCCAAGGGCATCGCTGCGGGCAGCCCGGAACGCAACACCATTCTGGATCGTGTCGACGAGATCGGCCTGCTGCTGCGCGCCGTCAACCAGGCCGGCTTGAACCTTCGCTCGCTGGTCGACGACGTCGGTGGCCAGACCGACGGCGTGCATCTGGCCAGCAGCGAGATCGCGGCCGGCAACGCCGACCTCAGCGCCCGCACCGAGCAGACCGCCAGCAGCCTGGAGGAAACCGCGGCCTCGATGGAACAGCTCAGTTCCACGGTCAAACAAAATTCCGACAACGCCCGCCAGGCCAACCAGCTCGCGCAGAGCGCCACCACCGTGGCGGTCAAGGGCGGCGAGGTCGTCGGCCAGGTCGTGCAGACCATGAGCGGCATCAACGACAGCTCCAAGAAGATCGCCGACATCATCGGCGTGATCGACGGCATCGCGTTCCAGACCAACATCCTGGCGCTGAACGCGGCGGTGGAAGCCGCGCGTGCCGGCGAGCAGGGGCGCGGCTTCGCGGTCGTGGCCAGCGAGGTGCGCAACCTCGCGCAGCGCAGCGCGCAGGCGGCCAAGGAGATCAAGGCGCTGATCGGCGACTCCGTGGAGCGGGTGCAGGCCGCGGGCATCACCGCACGCGTCGCCAGCCCGCGCGTGCTCAAGCCCAACGAGCAGCGCATCGTCAGTTTCCTCCTGCGCCTGGAGTGCGCCATCCTGGTGCGCTCAACCGGCCTGCTCATGGCCTTGCAGGAGGGCGCGCATCCATCGCTGATCGGCGACTTCAGCCTGAACGCGGCCAACGTCTTGACGGCCGACACCTTTTTGCGCCGCGGCCTGCAGCGCATCACCCCCACGCACGATCTCAATGCCGCGCAGGTGGCCGACCTGGCGCGCGGCATCGGCGCGGACAAGATCGAAGTGGTAGCCTACCATCATCTGCCGGTTTTCCACACCGAGCACTGCGTCTTCTGCCGTTTTCTGTCCAGCGGCGCCAGTTACAAGGATTGCGGCCATCCATGCGAAACTCACCGCGTGGCCCTGCGCGACGTGGCCGGCCGCAGCCATGCGGTCATGGCCGACGTCGGCTGCCGCAACACGGTGTTCGGCGCGGAGGCGCAGGAGGCCAGTCAACATCTGGAATCGTGGCGCCAGGCCGGCATTCAGCACTGGCGCCTGGAGTTCGTGCATGAGACAGCCGACCAGGTGACGCGCATCGCCGCCGCGTTCAACGCCACCCTGGCCGGCGCCGCCTCAGCCTTCGATCTCAACCGGCAACTGGCGCACCTGGCCCCGCAAGGCACCACCCAGGGCAGCCTCTTCATCCCGGATGATTATCTGAACTTGCCGCTGCTGTAATCAAGGAATTCAGCCGGGGGGCGTGATGCCCTTTTCTTGCAGCTTGCGGTTGATCACTTCTTTGAACTGCTCGACGGATACCGCACCCAGCACCCGTTCATCGTTGATGAACATCGTGGGCGTTGAATTGATCTGCTTGGCCACGCCTTCGCGCGCATCCGCGTCCACCTGCGCCTTGCCCTGTTTCCCATCGAAACAGGTATCGAACGCGGCCGTGTCCAATCCCAAGTCCACCGCGTACTGCTTCAGCTTGGCGGCGCTCAGCTCACTGCCCTGTTGGTTCTTGAACAGGACATCGTGATACTCCCAGAACTTGTCCTGACCGGCCGCACATTCGGCCGCGATGTGCGCGCCGTAGGACGAATCGCGCAGCGGGAAGTGCTTGAACTCGATGCGCAGCAGCCCTTTGTCCACGTAATCCTTCACCAGTTCCGGCGCACGATCCAGCGCGAAGTCACGGCAGTGGCTGCAGTAGAAATCGGAGAAATCTTTCAGCACCACCGGTGCATCGGCCGGCCCCAGGGTGGCGCCCTTGCCCGAACGGGCGATGCCGCCGCTGTTGCGTGAGGCATTGCTGATGAGCACCACCGCCAGCACACCGACGATTGCAACGCCCACGATGATCAGGAGCAGGTTGCGACGCTGTTCCTGCTGTCGTCGTTTGCGCGTCGCCTCGCGCGCGATCTGCTTGGACGTTTTCTCCCGCTGTCCTTCCAGTTTCTGTGGGGGCGGGGGTGTGCCAGGTTTGTTTGCCACGTGTCTTGTCCTCCAGTCAATTGATTGCTTCTCGTTGCTCTGACCAGTCAGCAGGCCTGGTCAACTACTCCTCAGTTTGCCGTGCGCAGCCTGCCGCCGATGGTCTCTTGCAGGCGGCGCACGATCTTGGCCCGCACCCTGGCCGCATCGGCATCGGTCAGCGAGCGGTCGGCCGCCTGATAGGTCACGCGGTAGGCCAGGCTCTTCTGCCCCGCGCCGATCTGATCGCCGCGGTACACGTCGAACAGGCGCAGGCCCTGCAACAGCTCACCGCCCGCGGCCATAATGGCTTCCGCCACCTGGTCGGCCCGTATCGCTTCATCCACGATCACCGCCAGGTCCTCCTTGATCGCAGGATACGCGGAGATGGACTGCATCTGTGCATCGGCCTGATGGGCGACGAACAGCGGCGCCAGCGCCAGTTCGGCAGCGACGACGCGCCCCTGCGCCGGCAGCTCGAAGGCTCGCCGCACGGCCGGGTGTAGTTCACCCACGATGCCGATGTCCTGATCGTTGACCAGGATACGCGCCGCACGCCTGCTGAATGTTGGATGATCTGCCGCTGTGAAGCGTACTGCCGCCCGCGGCACACCCATGCGTGTCAGCAAGGTTTCCACCACCCCCTTGAGGTCGTAGAAATCGAGTTCCTCCACGCTCGCCCCCTGCCACCAGGCCGGCGCGCGTGGCCCGGCCATCACCAGGCTGACATGGCGCGCTTCGTAGGGCAGCGCTGCACCGGCCAGCGGCCAGTAGACGCGGCCGATCTCGAACGCGGCCCAGCGCTCGCGATAGCGCAGATTGGCGGCCATCACCTGCAGCGCGACCGGCAGCAGGCTGGAGCGCAGCACGCTGCGTTCCACACTCAGCGGGTTTGCCAACTGCACGCTGTCGGCCGGTCGCAGCAGGCTGGGCAGCAGGTAGCCGGCCGTGGCCTGCGCTTCTGTCCAGCCGACGCCGTTGGTCGCCGCTAACAGGCGGGCGTTATCGCCCTCGCTGATCAGCGGATAGTTGATCGTATCCTGCAAGCCGCAGCCGGCCAGCAGCGTGCGGATCGCCTCCTCGCCTTCGATCGGCCAGTTGTGCCACTGCTCCGGCAGCGCCGAGGCCAACAGGGTGGCCGGAATTTTATCATAACCAATGCCGCGCGCCACTTCTTCCACCAGGTCGGCCGGAATTTCCAGGTCGAGCCGGTGCCAGGGCGCCGTCACGCGCAGCGCGCCGGGGTCGCCAGGCGTCAGTTCAACCCGGCACTCCATCGCCTCCAACGTGCGCAGCAGATCGGCTGACGCCACGGGCATGCCCAACAGCCGTTCCACCTCAGCCTGGGTCAGTTCGATGTGGATGTCGCGCTGGCGCCGGGGATAGGCATCCTGCACGCCGGCCGCCACCTCGGCGCCGGCCAGGTCGGCCATCAACTGGGCGGCGCGGCGATTGGCCAGCGGCGCCAGGGTGGCCGGGATGCCGCGTCCAAAGCGAGTCGAAGCCTCGCTGAACAGCTTCAGCGCCTGCGCGGTGCGCCGATTGTTGATATTGTTGAAGCAGGCCGATTCCAGCAGCACGTTGACGGTCCCTGCGTTGACTTCCGTCTCCTGCCCGCCCATGACGCCGGCCACGGCAATCGGCCCTGCGCTGTCCGCGATCATCAGCATGTCGGCGGTCAGCGCCCGATCTACGTTGTCGAGGGTGGTCATGCGCTCGCCAGGTTGGGCGCGGCGCACGTGGATCGTGGGCAGCGTCTGACCGCTGCGCTGTGCCCGCGCCAGCAGCGCGTCGTAATCGAACGCGTGCAGCGGCTGGCCCCATTCCAGCATCACGTAATTGGTAATGTCCACCACATTGTTGATGGGGCGCTGGCCGGCGCGGCGCAGACGGTCCTGCAGCCAGGCCGGGGACGGCCCGATCTTGACATTGCGGATCAAGATTGCCGTATAGCGCGGGCACAGGTCAGGCGCTTCGATGACAATCTGGCAAAATGGCTCCGTCACCGGCGCCGGATCGGGCACCTCGGAGGGCGCCACCTTGCCTGCAATCTCCTGCAGCAGCGGCTGATCGCGTTTGAGAGTCAACGCCTCCAGCGCGGCCACTTCACGCGCAACGCCCAGCATGGAGAGGCAGCGGCCCAGGTTGGGCGTCAGTTCGATCTCCAGAATCGTGTCGCCCAGGTAATCCACCAGCGGCATGCCCACCGGCGCATCGGCCGGCAGGATGATGACCCCGTCATGGTTGTCGCTCAGGCCCAACTCCTTTTCGGAGCAGACCATCCCCTCCGAGCGGACGCCGCGAGTTTTGCCGGGCTTGAGGCGCATGACCTTCTTCTCCGCGCTGTGCCCATCAATCAGCCGCGCGCCGCTGATGGCAAAGGGCGACTTCAGACCCGGATTGGCCTGGCCCTTGTACGGGAACAGATTGGGCGCGCCGGTGACGACGGTCATCGCCGCGTCGCCGCCGTAAACCACGGTTGCCAGCACCAGGCGGTCCGCGTCCGGGTGCGGCTCGATGCGTACGATTTCGCCGACGAAAATTTTGTCGCGCTCCCACTCCGCGCCGATGCGCTCGATGCCTGCCACCTCGATCCCCGCCAGGGTCAGGCGCTGCCCCAGCTCCTCGGCGGACAGTTGGATATCTACATAATCACGTAACCAGCTCAAAGGTATTTTCATCAGAACTGCTCCAAGAAGCGTACATCGTTCGAGAAGAAGTAACGAATGTCGTCAATGCTGTGTTTGAGCATGGTGATGCGCTCTGGCCCCATGCCGAAGGCGAAGCCGGTGTAGACCTCCGGGTCGTAGCCGCCGTTGCGCAGGACGACAGGGTGGACCATGCCGGCGCCGCTGATCTCCAGCCAGCCGCTGTATTTGCACAGACGACAGCCGCGACCGCCGCACAGGATGCAGTCCATGTCCACCTCCACGCCTGGCTCCACGAAGGGGAAGTAGGAGCAGCGGAAGCGTAACTGCCGGCCTTCGCCGTAGAGTTGATTGGCAAATTCCTGCAGCGTGCCTTTGAGATCGGCCATGGTGATGCCTTTGCCCACCGCCAGCCCTTCCACCTGGTGGAACATGAATTCGCTGCGGGCAGTGACCTGTTCGTAGCGGAAGCACTTGCCCGGCAGGATGACGCGCAGCGGCGCGGGTGCGAACTGGCGCATGGCGCGAATCTGCCCAGGCGAGGTGTGCGTGCGCAGAAGCACGGCTGGGTCCTTCGTGTAGAAGGTGTCCTGCATGTCGCGCGCCGGATGATCGGGCGGGATGTTCAGCAACTGGAAGTTGATCTCATCGAGTTCCACATCGGGCGCGTCGTAGACCTGGAAGCCCATCTGGCCGAAGATGGCGTAGATGCGGCGCAGCACCGCGTTGCTGGGATGGATGCGCCCCAGGCTCGGCGGCCGGCCGGGCAGGGTGACATCCACCGCTTCGGCGGCCAGCGTGGCCGCGATCTCAGCCTGTTGCAGCGCCTCCTGATGCGCGCTGAACGCGGCTTCCAGGCGATCCTTGACGCGGTTGGCCTCCGCGCCGGCCGCGGGGCGCTCGTCGCGCGGCAGTTGACCCAACCCGCGCAGTGCGTGGGTCAGGCTGCCCTTGCGCCCCAGCACCGCCACACGCCAGCCCTCCAGGCCAGCCGCATCGTGTGCGGCCGCCAGCGTGGCCAGCGCGTCCTCTTCGATGGTTTTGAGTTGATCGAGCATCTTCAATCCTTTCCTCTTTTGGCCGCTTTTTGGCAACAAAAAACCGCACGTGTCAGGGACGACGTGCGGTCAGGCACATTCCGTGGTACCACCCTGGTTGAGGATCAGCCGCGCTGATCGCTCCGCTCAGGCCGGCAAACGGGGTTTACCGGCGGCCCGTGTAACGGTGGGCATCCGGGGCGAACTACGCGCCGGTCATGCGACCGGTTTCCCTCGCCCGGCTCAGGAGCGAACTTCCGTGGAGGCGCACCCGGTTGAGCTTACAGCCTATGGCTCAACCTCTCTGAGAGTCGCGGTTCCGCGTACTTTTCTCCTTCACAGCCATTATTGGTGTCAATGCAATTGTGGCGTGATTATCGCCGAAAGGGCAGGGTTTGTCAAGCCGCGCGGCTTACAAACAGACGACAGCCGTTTTTCGGCCTTTGTTGCCGGTTCAGGGATGAGGTGGTAGAATAGCTGTACTGGTACGCGGCCAAATGTCGTGATTCATGCAGCGCCCCATGTGATGCGATCGGAAGTGCGCTTCGATGAGGAGGTGAACCATGTCGGTGCAACGTTGGCAACTACTGTTCGTGGTCAGCCTCTTGACCATTGGTTTTCAGGCCACGCCGCCTCAGAATTCTGCACCTTCTCCGCCCAACGGCGAGCCTACAGGCGTGACGTCGCCTGCGAACCTGAATCTGACGCCCATTGCTCGCACGTGGGTGCGTTGGACTCCCTGGATGTTGGCGTTAGCGGAACATGATGGGAGCATCTGGATTGGCGGTGAAGTTGGCCTGTTGCGAGTTGACAAAACGACTGGGGTCTATCAACGCTTCACGGGCCTTGATGGTCTTCCGCTGACGACGATCGTGGCATTGGCCGAAGATCCTGCGGGGCAACTCTGGGCAGGCGGTGATGGCGGTCTGTCGCGCATGACCTCAGATGGCGCATGGCAGACCGAGACGCCAGCAAACAGCGGTCTCTACAGCGCCTGGGTAGATGGCATCGCCATCACGACAGATGGCGCCCTATGGTTGAGCCACGGCTTACCCGACTCTGTTGTCAGCCGTCGCAACCCGGATGGCTCCTGGTTTACATATCCGAACCGATTTGCGGTCGTGGCGGAGGAATACGCAAACATTCTCACAACACGGAATCGCAACCCGCTGTGGACTGTGGCAGGTTCAGAAATCTGGGTTGGGTATTGGGTATTCGATGGCACACGCTGGGCTTATCGTTTGCCTTCGTCAACGCAAACGATAGGGCTGCCTGTTGGTACGAGACCGACCTACTCAGATGCGGATTCGATACCTCGTTCGATGGATGTAGAAAGCAACGGTCGTGTTTGGATCCTTGAGAGCGATCAGCATAGGATCGCTTCCTGGGAAGGCGATCATTGGTTGTCACATCCCGTTTCCTTCCCGTTCCACGGCTCTGTGCAGCTACTCACGGTAGCATCGGATGATAGAGTGTGGATTGCATTCATCAGGGACACGAACCCGTACGGGAACGAATGGGCAGGAGTAGCGCCTCTGGGCAGTTCCTTACCGATCGTTGGACGATCAGGCCCGGTCAGGGCGCTCTTGCCAACCGCAGACGGCGTCTGGGCTGCCGGGCCAGCGTGGTTCAAGATGGGTAATGACACCGTCGTTGATCTTCGCGGCCTGCCAGCGCGCCTCTGGGTCAACGGCGTCGCTGTCGGCGGGGATGGCAAAGTATGGATTCACTCAGAAGTAGGTGGATCGAACACCTATGGCAACCTGCAAGGCCTCGATGATCGCGGAACATCATCGTTGTTGGACGATCGCTGGCAGTATGCAGATACCGATCTGGAAGTGATGGAGCTAACCGCAATGGCTGGCGGACCAACGGGTGATGTTTGGGTCGCCAGTGGTACGCGCTGGCGTTATTGGTTCTCCTTCAACGAGTTGCTGCGCCTGTACAACGGCGCATGGTATCCGAGCGGCAGACCTTCAGGCAACTACGAGCGCCTGACCAATATCTTTGTCCAGGATGAACGTCATGTATGGTTTGTTAGCAATGGCGATGGCGTCTATCGCCTCGACGATGGCGGCACACCGAAGAGTACGGCGGACGATGATTGGACTCACTACGAATTACTCACCGTTGATAGCAATGGTATAGTGGCGGTGGACGCGCAAGGCTACCCCTGGTACGGAGACAATACCGGACTTTATCGCTATGAAGGCTCTGACTGGCGCATTGTTAGCGATAACATTTCCGTGTGCGGTCTCGTACCCTCCACGGCCGGTCCCCTCTTTGTTTTTCGTCACGATGACCACGGCGTTTGCCAACCGTCGCATCATGACATGCTGTATGTCATGGCCGATGGAACAATTCAAATCGGGCCGTTGAGACAAATCTTCCGCGATCATCCTGAATGGTTGCGCACAACCACCCGACGCAATCAACTCTGGGCAGTAACCGCTGACGGAGGACTGTGGATCCGCTTCTATTCCTCCTCCCAGTCAGAAACGCTCGAGTATTTCGACTCCAGGGGACGTTCGCTGGTCTACCCCTGGCCGCTCGATAGCCACTTCATTCCATCGCTGGAAGTGGATCCTCACGGTCATCTCTGGGTGTTGGTATTTAGTCAGATCTGGCGCTTCTCGCCCACGCCTGATTTTGGCTTGAACCAACTGCCAACCGCCTGGTTGCTACCGCCAGATACAGCGACGCAACGCCGGGTTAGCATCGAAGCACAGGGAGGTTGGGCAGAGCCAATCAGCGTAACGGTCCGCGGATTACCGGCCGAGTTGACGTTGGCGCCGACTCCGGCCATTGTGCAACCTGGCGAAGTCTTTACCCTGACGCTGACAAGCGCTCCTTCGATAGCGCCAGATTCCTACCCAGGTTTTCTTGTTGCCACCAGCGGCATTCTATCGCATACCCTTCCGTTTACCGTTACGATCAGTAACCAGCTTTGGGAATGGTATTTTCCTGGTATTGGACCTGATGCAAACATGCAGAAACGCACAGGGAAAAACTGATGCTCATACAGTTACATCGTACCGGTTGATTTCGGGACGCAAAACGACGCACCTTCACAGGTGCGTCGTTTGGTGTTGGGGGAAATTCGGACAGGCGATCCTGACTCCGGCCTAGTCGCCGGACTCGTACTTGAACGACACCTTCAGCTTGGCGCGATAGGCAACGATCCTGCCTTCGTCCAAGTGCATGTCCAACTGCACGACCTCGGCGATGCGCAGTTCGCGCAGGCTCTTGGAAGCCGTCTCGACCGCGTTAGTCGCGGCTTTTTCCCACGACTCACTGCTCGTGCCAATGAGTTCTATAACCTTGTACACACTCTCAGCCATGATGTTCTCCTTCAAGGGGCTGTGTGAATACGCACGGGTAAACTCGCAACCTCTGTACGCAACCGGCTTCAGCGGCCGTTTCATCAGAGGTTGTATTGTTATTATACGCCAATGGGCGTGCTTTTTCAATTACCGCGCCTGGAGCGGCGCGTCCAGCGGATCGCGCCGCTCACATCGGCGATGGGTTGACCTTATCGGTGTTGGCAATGAGCGTCGTGACCACGGCTGCTACTTCGGGCAACGCCTCCGCACTCAGCGCCACATCCAGTAAGATAGGCAGGTGCGGGCTGGGCAAGCCGCAAATGGACGCCGTCAGGTCAGCAGAAATCATACCGAAGCGTCGGTTCAACACACGCAACACCATTTCTGCCTGACCCTGCTGCACGCCTTGCTGCACGCCTTGTTGCACGCCTTGCTGGATTCCCTGCTGGATTCCTTGCTGGATTCCTTGCTCCAGGCCTCTCTGCATCCCCATTCGTTCGACACTGGTGATGTACGGCATCTGTTCTGCCTCCTCTAGCTCAGCGACCTCTCGCCAAAAGATCTCATCCAATCCCTGCGGTAATTGTATCACCCAATCAATGAACCGATAACTGGACACATTGGAAAGGCCTGGCGGCCTGTTTACTTACCCTGCACCAGGTTCGCTTGACTCATTACCCACCTTCCACTGCACGCCGCCCAGGAATCCCTGGCTGGGGTCGAAGTCCTGCGGCGTTTTGATCTCGCCAAAACGGCGCTCGTAGTTTACCAGGTTTTCAGACAGGGCGCGCAGGAGCAGCTTGGCGTTCATTGGGGTGAGCATGACGCGGGCGCGCACTCGTATCTGCTGTGGTGTGTTGGGCATCAACTGTCCGAAGTCAATCATCACCTCCGACGGTGCATGGTTGATGATGGCAAAGTTGGAATAGACAAGCTCAAGGTTGCTGGGAACTTCCACGTTGAACTGGCGCGCAGGCTGCGGCGCCTCCGGCGGGCGATTGGCTGACATAGTCAACTCCTTGTAAATCACGGCCCGATCAGATGACCGGGCCGTGGTTCTTGCGGCAAATGCCTGTTAGAATGGGATTTCTTCGTCGTGGATTTCAGGCGGCGGCGGGCCAAAGCTGCCCGGCGCGCCAGGTGCAGTCGAAGCCGGACGCGGCGCTGCACGCTGCGGAGCCGCATTGTAGGCGCCCCCACCGCTGCCGGCACTAGCGGCACTAGCGCCTGTCCCCGCGCCGGCGACCGGCGCGTCTGTGCGGTTGCCCAGGAAGCGCACGTCACGTGCGGTCAACTCCAGCGACGCCCGCGGTGTGCCATCCTGCGCCATATAGGCCGAGGCCTCGACTTCGCCTTCGATTAGCACCATGCGCCCTTTGCTCAGGTACTGACTGCATGTTTCGGCCAGTTGCCGCCAGGCCGTGACGCGAAACCAGGTGGTTTTGTCCTGCAACGAGCCATCCTGCAGCTTGACTTTGCGGTTGACGGCGACGCTAAAACTGGTGACGGGGACGCCGCTGGGGGTGTAACGCATGTCCGGGTCGGAACCGAGGTTACCGACGATCGTGATCTTCTGCCACATCGTTCTGTGTCCTTTCCGGTCGTAATGTGCTCAATCCAAAGTGGCCCATCTGCCACCGTGGCAGCAACCTGTATTGTAGGGGAAACGGCGGGAGTTGTCAAAATAGCACAGGTGTTCGTGTGAATTGCATACTGCTCACGCCAGGATCAGCGTGAGCGCGCTGGGCGCCAGGGCCAGGCTGAGATGGGCGCCGCCCATCACTGCTTCGGCCAGCGGCAGTTCCAACTGGAGGGGCGTTGCCAGCCCTTCAGCCTGGAACTCGATGGCGTAGTGACCGCCGCGGAAGGTGCGCCGCAGCACCTGGCCATGGACGATGTTCGGCCCTGACGCGCGGATGGGCACGATGGCCGCGGCTTCCGGCCGGATCAACAGCATGACCGCGTCACCAGCCTGCGCCGCGTCGCTCAAGGCCGGAGAGAGCCGCAAGGGGCCGAGGTCGGTCTGCAGCACTGCGCCCTGGGGGCCAACCGCCCAGCGTCCGGCGATCAGATTGCTGAGACCCAGGAACTGGGCCACGAAGCGGTTGGCCGGTTGCTGATAGACCGCCTCAGGCGCACCGCGCTGTACGATTTGCCCCTGGCTCATGATGAGCACCTGGTCGGCGATGGCAAAGGCCTCCTGCTGGTCGTGCGTGACGTAGAGCGCGCTCAGGCCCACCTGCTTGAGTATGGTGCGCAGTTCGCCCAGCAGGCCGGCGCGCAAGGTGCGGTCGAGCGCGCCGAGCGGTTCGTCGAGCATGAGAAACTGGGGCTGCGGCGCCAGGCTGCGTGCCAGGGCCACCCGCTGCTGTTCGCCGCCCGATAGTTCATGCACGCGGCGCTGGCCGTAGCCCGGCAGGTTGACGAGCGTCAGCATCTCAGCCACGCGCCGGCGCCTATCAACCGGCGCCAGGCCCTGCATGCGCAGGCCAAAAGCGACGTTGTCGGCCACGTTGCGATGCGGAAAGAGGGCAAAATCCTGGAACATCAGCCCGAAGCCGCGGCGATGCACCGCCACCCCCGCCAGGTCCTGACCGGCGTAGCTGATCGTGCCCTGATCTGCCTGTTCCAGCCCGGCCACGATGCGCAGCAGCGTCGTCTTGCCGCAGCCGCTCGGCCCCAACAGGCAGGCGATTTCCCCGCTTGTCACGGTCGCCGAAACTTCATGCAGCACCCGCGTCGGCCCAAACGCCTTCGATACCCCATCTATAATCAACATGTCTCAGAACTCCCCCACTTCCTCATATCTCACCCGCTCCAGAAGGATGAAGCCGGCGGCGCAGACGAGCATGAGGAGAGTGCTGGCGGCCAGGGCCTGGCCGTAGTTTTGCGCGCCTGGTTGGCCCAGGAAGCGATAGATGACCAGCGGCAGGGTTGGGGTCTCTGGCCGGGCGATGAGCGCGGTGGCGCCGAATTCGCCCAGGGAGACGGTGACGGCAAACACCGCGCCCACGATCAGCGCCGGCGCCAGCATCGGCAGGTCAACCTCGCGCCAGACACGGCGCGGAGAAGCGCCTTGCACCGCGGCCGCTTCACGCAGGTGCGGGTTGAGGCCGCGCAACACCGGCAGCAGGCTGCGAATGACGAACGGCAGGGCCACCAGGGTGTGGGCCAGCGGCACCAGCAGGGGCGAGGCGCGCAGATTGAGCGGCGGTGCGTCCAGGGCCACCAGGAAGCCCAGGCCGAGGGTGACGGCCGAGGCGCCCAGGGGCAGCATGAAGATCGGGTCGAGCCAGGCGCTGACGCGCAGGCGCGGGCGGGTCAGCAGATAGGCGCTGAGCACGCCGAGGATCAGCGCCAGGGCCAGCGTCAGCAGGGCGAAGATCAGGGAGTTGCGCATCGCGGCAACCGGCGGCACAAAGAGGATGGATTGGCGTTGATTGATGAACAGCGCCTGGTAGTAGGCCAGGCTGACGCCGCCCGGTGTGCTGACAGAGCGCACGATCAACGCGGCCAGGGGGGCCAGAAGCAGCCAGAAGAGCAGCGTGATGCCGCTGCCTACCACGGCGAACTGGCGCCAGCCGCGGATGCGACGCTGCGTGGCCTGCTGTGGCTTGAAGTTGAGCACCACGACGTTGCGGGCTTGCATGCGGGTGTAGAGCGCCATGATGGCGAAGGTGAGAACCATCTGCAGCAGCGCCAGCGCCGCGGCCATCGGCAGGCGAAACAGGTTGACCGCCTGCCGATAGATTTCGACCTCCAGGGTGGCGAAGCGCGGCCCGCCCAGGATCAGGATGACGCCGAAACTGGTGAAGCAGAAGAGAAAGATCAGCAGGCCGGCCGCGGTCAGTGAGGGCAGCAGCAGGGGAAGCGTAATCTCGCGGAAGGCGCGCCAGCGACTGGCGCCCAGCACGGCCGCAGCCTGTTCCAGGCGCGGGTCCAGGTTGGCCCAAAAGCCGCCCACCATGCGCAGGACGATGGTGGCATTGTAGAAAACGTGCGCCAGCAGGATCATCCAGATCGTCTGCTGGAGCTGCAGCGGCGGTTGGCCCAGGTGCAGGGCCTGCATGAGCCAGCGGTTGACGGCGCCGTTGGGGCCAAGCAGCGCGCTGAAGGCCGCGGCCACTACCACCGTCGGCATGACGAACGGGATCGTGCTCAGCGCCCGCAGCAGCGTCTTACCGGGAAAGGTGTAGCGGGCGAAAACATAGGCCGCGGGCAGCCCCAGGGCCAGGGTCAGCAGGGTGGAGATGACCGCTTGCCAGGTGGTGAACCAAAGCACGCGGCCATAGTAGGGCTGCTGCACCAGCGCGGCCAGGGGCGCCAGGTCGAGTTTGCCCTCCGGCGCCAGGCTGAGGCGCAGAATCTCGAACAAAGGGTAGAAGAAAAAGACGGCCAGGAACGCCAACGGCGTCCATGATACCCAACCCAGGTTCCATTTTCTCATCTCCGATCTCCAATCTCCGGTCTCCAATCTCCGGTCTCCAATCTCCGCTCTCCAATCTCCGGTCTCCAACCTCCACCCTACCTCAGCACCGCGGTCGTCCACGCGTCAAGCCAGGCCTCGCGCTGCTGGCTGATCGTCTCCGCGGGCAGGCTGGCGGGCGTCTCTGGCAGCAGGGCAAACTGTTGAAAAAGATCGGGCAGCCTGGCCGTGCGGTTGGCGGGGTAGACGAACATCTGCAAGGGAATGTCCTCCTGGAAGGCCGGGCTGAGCATGAAGTCAATCCACTTGGCGGCCAGGTCACGGTTGGGCGTGCCCTTGAGGATGCCGGCGAATTCGATCTGGCGGAAGCTGGCGCCGGCGGGCAGAATGTTGCCGGTGAGCGGCGTTGTCAACGCGCCTTCGCTGAAATAGACCTCGGCGGCCGGACTGGTGGCATAGCTGACGACGAGGGGGCGCGGGCCTTTGCCGCTGCTGCCGCTGAACTGCGTGTAGTACGCGTCCTCCCAGCCGTCGCTGACTAACACGTCGTTGGCGCGCAATCCCTGCCACCAGGCCAGGTAGCTGTCCGGACCAAAATGTGCGATACTGGCCAGCAGAAAGGCCAGGCCCGGCGAGGAAGTGGCCGGATTTTCAACCACCAGCAGCCCCTTGTATGCCGGTTTGACCAGGTCCTCCAGCGTCTGCGGCGCAGGGATCTGCTTGTCAGCAAACCACTGCTTGTCGTAATTCAGGCAGACGAAGCCAAAGTCAACCGGCAGTAGACGGAACTCCGGGTCGAGCTGCAGATCGGCGGGGATGTCAGCCAGAAGCGGGGATGGGTACGGCTCGAAGATGCCGCTGTTCAGCGCACGGCTGAGGAAGGTGTTGTCCACGCCGAAGAAGACATCGGCCAGCGGGTTGCCCTTGCTCAGGATGGCCTGGTTGAGCGCACTGCCGGCGTCGTTGGCCTTCAGGATTTTCACGGTGGCGTTGTTGGCTGCCTCGAACTGCTTGATGATGGCTTCACTGGCGGCAAAGCTGTCATGGGTCATGATGGTCAGGGTGCGCGGGGCAGGCCCCGATGTGCCTGGCGGGGTTGTTGCGGGCGCACAGGCCGCAACGGTCAGCACGACCAGCAGGACGGCGAGCAGGGAGGTCGGTAAAAATTGCTTGAGCATGTCCGTTCTCCTCGTTAGATTGATGCATTCTTTGTGATGTGTACAACGAGCAAGAGACCGTGCTCGATGTAAAGTTCAGCGGAGGGGCCGCACAGCACATTGCTGACGCCGCGTGCCACGCCCAGGGGCAGGGTCGCCGCAGTCAGCGGCCATTCAACGTGGTGCGCGGTGACCCCCGTGGCATCACCGCCGATTGGAATGAGGGACAGGGTGTCGCCGGGCTGGCCGGCGATAGTGAGCGGATGCCCAGGTCGCAAGAGACGCACGCTTTGGCTGCCGTCCACCATGCAGACATCCAGCGCGGCCAGATCAACGCGGGTGAGGAGGAGAAGATTGGCCAGGGTATGGTCAATGCGGCCGCCCAGTACACCGACGATGACGATGATGGTGGCGCCGGCCTGCAGCGCGTGGTTCAAGGCCAGCTCCAGGTCGGTCTCATCCTTGCGGGTGGGCATGATGATGAATGGGCTGCCCTGAGCAGCCAGGACGACTTGTGCAGCTGCCGGCAGCGAATCCAGGTCGCCGATCACCAGGCTGGGCCGCCAACCCCAGCGCAGGCAGTGCGCGGCGCCCAGGTCCGCGCCAATAACCAGGTCACCCGGTTGGGGCCGTAGCCCAGGTGGTCGTATGACCTCCGGGCTGCCAGCAACGATAATGGCTCGCATGCGTTCCTCGTTTCTCGATGCGCACAAAAAAGACCGCCTCACCTGAATGAAGCGGTCTCATGCGCCATAGCTGCATCTCCCTACGCCGGCATTATCCAGGTCAGGTTCAAAGGGTCGAAGTCAGTGACCGGATGGCCAGGGACTTCCTCTCAACCGGGCTTACTCCCAGCTCCCCATCGTGTAGATTGGTAACGTCTGCTGTCGCTGTGCGGCCCCTAGGCCAGGACTGGCTCCAGTAGTTGCTCAATGACAAGATCGTCCAGCACGCTTGGCAAGGCGGGCGTGGAGGCAATCACCTTGAACTCGATTTGCTTGGTCTCCGGGTTGTAGTCGGCGAGCACGCAATCGCCGGGGCCGAATCGTCCGGCCAGGACACCCTCACTCAGGGGGTCATCGAGTAGGTTCTGAATCGCGCGACGCAGCGGGCGCGCGCCGTAGTCGGGATCATAGCCGATGTTGACGATGAACTCTTTGGTTGCCTCGCTGACCTGCAGGGTGATGTTGTGCTCGCTGAGCTGCCAATGCACCCGTTTCATTTCCAAGTCAACGATGTCGGTGATCTGCGGC
>ERZ1026796.1418-NODE-1418-length-15956-cov-2.683176_pt1 | contig 15956 bp, 12 predicted proteins | sample MGYA00520874_ERZ1026796 | MGnify/ENA primary metagenome ERZ1026796 (study PRJEB33270, sample SAMEA104284474) | anaerobic digester metagenome | biome: Anaerobic digester microbiome; feature: mesophilic sludge digester; material: Anaerobic digester biomass...
CCCCAGGTAGAGCACATAGAAGGGGATCCATTGCAGCGCGATCAACTGCATGTGGCCGAGCAGGTGCGCCAGATGATAGGGCGCAAAGGTGAAGATCAGCCCGGCAATGAAAGCGGGCCAGAACAGGCGTTGTTTCCTGGATTTGGGGGCTGAGTCGTGCGCAGGGGTCGCCAGGGCCAGCAGGTACGCGCCCAGGCCGCCGGTGGCAAAGGCCAACAGGACAGCGCCATTGTAGGCCAGGAACAAATTACCGGCCACTTGCAGCGGCAGCGTCACAAGGCCGTTGAACGGGTTGAGGGTGTGGAAATAGAGGCTGACGCCGGTGGGATGGTACAGCAGATCCGTGACAAACGGATCACGCGGCAGCTCGACCAGGCTCTGCCGCAACCACCAGAAGTTCCAGTAGTTCTGCCAGCCATCGAAGCCATCGCCAGGGATAGCAGCGTCCAGGTGCAACACCAGCGGGAAGGTCAGCGCCAGGGTCAGGACAAAATAGAGCAGGAAAACACGGCCAGCAGGTGGCAGCCGGTCTCCCGCCGCTGTCGTGCGCGTCAAGCAGACAACCTCTGCATTACCTGCGTCAGGGCTTGGCCGCGCAACTGCGCCGCCTGCGCCAGCAGTTCATCCACCTGCGCGGCGGTGGCGGCGACAAGATCGGCATCCTGCAGCGCGGTGAGATTAACGCGTACGTTGAGCGCCGCGCCCTGGGCGGCCGCCTCGGCCAGCAGCGCGCCAACGCCGCCATCGGTAATGGCGTTGGGATTGCCGATCTCGGTCACGATGACGAGCAGGCGCAGCAGGTCCACGGCCGCGGTCAGTGTTTGCAGCGGGACGGCAATGGCGCCCTTGTAGGCCGCTTGGATGGCGGTGCTGCGCGCGGCTTTCTGCTCTGCGCTTGCCCTGGGCCAACGGAAGGCCGCCATCACCTCCTCGAACGCCGCCGCGTCAGCATCAACCAACGTCAACAAAGCGGCGCGCTGCGCATCCGCCTGGGTTGCGATGGCGCGCATGGTGGCATCCACCTCGGCAAACTTGGCGCGTCCCGTAGTCAACCGGCCGACCATGCCGGTCAGGCTGGCCGCCAACGCGCCGGCCAGCGCCGCCGCACTACCGCCCCCCGGCGCAGGACTGTCCGCGGCCAGGTGTTCCGCAAACTGCACCACACTCTCCTCAACCAACTGCGTCGTCGTCGCCGGTTCACTCATCTCATCCATCCCTTCTCGATTGCCGAATGTCGTTTTGCACTTTGCCCCTGCCATTTTACCCCACGTGGCTTGTTTCGCCGAATCGCTGGTCAGTCAGCCTTTTCGTGTCAATTCGTGCAATTCGTGGCAAAAATCCGCCCAGTTTTCTCCGCCACGAATTTCACTAATTTGCACGAATTTCAGGGCCTTTTCGTGTCAATTCGTGCAATTCGTGGCAAAAATCCGCCCAGCTTTCTCTGCCACGAATTTTACTAATTTTCACGAAGTGGTTTCGTCAGTGGCTGTCTGCTTGTTCCATGACCGAGCCGCCACCCCACCCAGGCAAAACCCACGATGGCCAGGAGCGAAGGGCCGACCAGCCAGAAGAAGAAGAGGTAGTAGCCAGCAAGGCCCGGTTTGGCCGGATCAATCAGCCCCTCGTTGAGGGTCAGCAGGGCGATGGCTGCGACCAGCAGCCCCAGGCTGGCGCCAATGGCCGCACGACCCATGTCGTTGATGTGATCGTGCAGCGGGATGAAGATCGCGCCCAGCAGCGTGCCGCCTACCAGGCCCAGGAGCGCGGCCGGCGCGATGCCGAGCACGAATGCGAACGGCCCGGCGCACAGGGACAGCAGAGTCACGCCGACCAGGGCGTCCAGCAGGCGGCCGTTGTTGCTGTTGGTCAACAGCAGCCAAAAGGCCAGCGCGGGAACGGCCAGGGCCGCATAGATCGAAGCCAGGACCACGCCGGTTAGGGCGCCGAGCGATGCCCCACGTGTGACCAGGCGCCACGGTTGCTGCATGACCGTTCTGTTTCCTTTCAAGTCACGTCAGGCGGCGCGATTGCGATACAGGGTTCGATCAACGGCCGCCAGCATCTGTTCACTGTTCAGACGTTGGTCGAGGAAGCGGTTGATCTGCGCAAGGAAGGGTGACGGCGCGGCGATCATCTCGTTGTAGTTCACATAGAGCACCGTGATGTTGGGCTGGCCGGCCAGCCAGGCCTCGACTTTCTGCAGATGCTTTTGGAAAAGGCGCGTCAACTCCGCGTCATCAATGCGGGCCGGGTCTTCCCCGCGATGGATGAGCATCTTGCGCTGTGAGGCCAGCGTCTCGGCCAGGGTGCGCTGCATGAAGATGACCTTGTAGCGCTGGTTGGACGGCAGATGCTCCAGCAGGGCCGAAATGATCTTGATCGCCTTGCCCTGCGCCTCGCTCATCCAGGCGCCGTCGCCATCCTTCAGGCGCTTGACTCGCTCCACCTCGAAGTAACCGCGTGGGTTGTCGGCATCGGCCTGGCGAATGGCGTCGGTCATCGCGCTCAGCCCGCCGGCCGCCAGCATCTGCATCATCATGGAGGTGCCGGAGCGCGGCAGGCCGGAAACGACGGTGACATAGGTTGGTGTTTGTTGGGTTTGGGTGTGGGTGAAGCTCATTCCTGGCAGTCCTTAGTCCTCTCCTCAACCCCCGGCCCCTTCTCCTCTCCGCCATACGGAGAGGAGAAGGGGGGAAGAGGGCGGAAGTCCTTTCCTCAACCCCTGACCCCTTCTCCTCTCCGCCATACTGGAGAGGAGAAGGGGGAAGGGGTTGAGGAGAGCATCTTGTTATATCGGCTGGCGGGGGGGAGCCATCACTGTGTGACTGTGGGCGCCGTCTGCGGGCCTTGCTGAGCACCGGTTAGAATCTCGGTCAGGGCCTGGTCGAACTGCTCGTAGGGCAGCGCGCCCGGGATGCGGGTTCCCTGCCCGTCCTTGATGAGGAAGAAGTTGGGCGTGCCACGCACCTGCGCCTGTTGCCCCAAGTCCAGGCCATCCTGCACCTTCGCTTCCATCTGGCCTGAATCGAGGCACTCGTTGAACTTGCCGGCGTCAAGGCCCAGGTCGTGCGCGTAGGTCTTGAAGATCTCCGGCGCGTTGCTCTTACCGGACCACAGCGCCTGTTTGCTAAACAGCACATCGTGCATCTCCCAGAATTTGCCCTGGGTCGCGGCGCACTCCGAAGCCTCGGCCGCCTTGGGCGCCTGGGGATGGATGGGCAGCGGGAAATGCACGAACACCATGCGCACCAGATCCTTATCTACCCAGTTCGTATCAATCTTGGGTTCCGCTTGCTGGTAGTGCTGCAGGCAGTAGGGGCACTGAAAGTCCGAGAACTCGATGATGAGAATCGGTGCTGCGCTGTTACCCCGGTAATGATAGCCGCTGTAGGTCAGGCCAGGGTGTGCCGGGTCAGGGGCAAAGGGGTCAACACCCTGCGGGAGCGGCGTCGGCGTGGGTGCGGGCAGTTGACCAGACTGCGCCTTGCTAATGGTCTGCTGAAAGACCTCGAACGACTGCGCGCCGGAGACAAACCAGGCGTTGATGAAGAAGGCCGGCGTGCCGGTGACGCCGCTCTGCGCGCCTTCCTGCAGGTCTTTGGCGACCTCGGCCGCGAACTGGCCCGAATCAAGGCATTCATTGAACGCGGCGCTGTCGAGGCCAAGATCAACCGCGTATTCCTTGAAGATCTCCGGCGCTTCGGTCTTGCCCGACCAGGCCTGCTGCAAGGCAAACAGCTTGTCGTGCATGGCCCAGAACTGCTGCTGCGCGCCCGCGCACTGCGCCGCTTCGGCCGCCTTGGCCGCCTGTGGGTGAATGCTGTTCAGCGGGAAATCCTTGAACACATGCTTGACCAGCCCCTTTTTGACGTACTGATCTTCGATGAGCGGCGCGGTCTGCGAGACATGGCGCGAGCAGAACGGGCACTGGTAATCGGAAAATTCGACCAGCGTCACCGGCGCGTTGGGATCGCCGCGGAACCAATCGCCCTCGGCGGTCTGGCCTTCGGTTACCGCGGCCGGATCGCCGACCGATTTGACGGCCGGCACGTTAGTGGGTGTGGCGGCCGCCGCCGGTTGAGGCTGGCCGCCTGTCGCCGCCGCGACCGGCGCGGCCGTGGCCTGGTCCGCACCAGGGTTTTGGGGGCTTGTCTGCGTACACGCGCCGAGCAGCAGGAGCAGCGCGCCGGTCACCAGCAGCCACCCCGGTACACGCCTTGTGGATTCATAAAATCGTTTCATAAGATTGACTTTCTTTCGGCTTTCTCTTGACTTTCTCTTGACTTTCTTTCGGTTTTCTTTCACCACCACTCGTTGCGTCAAGCCGGTCACGCCCGCGCGGCCCCATGAATTTACTGCGGTGAACCACTGTTTGATGTAGGCCCAATTCCGCAACGATTTTCCCTCACCGGGCGCCCACGAAAAGGCCTGTGGGACTGTGGGAAGAAAGTCCCGGTTTTTGCCAGCCGCAATTTGGGCTTTCAGCGCGCTTGTGTTAGACTCCGGCAGCAGAATGGCGCCCCAGTTGGTGGCCTATGATACCACAGGAGTCAAAAATCGCCATGACAAGAGCCAGCTCTCCTGCAGTTTCACCCGTTGATGCACCGTCTTTGACAGACGCAGCCAATCAGGATTATCCGGATCTCTATGCGATGACGCCGCCGCCGCACGTTGATCTGCCGGCTACACGTGAGACGGCGGCCGCCGGCACGCGACCGATGGCGCCCATGGCGCGCGGGATCGGCCTCGGCCTGGAAGAGGGGCGGGCGCTGTGGGTCTCACGCTTCGATTTTCGCAGCGCCGATGACATGCGCCGGGTGATTGACAAGGCCGCTGCGGCCAATTTCAACCAAATTTGGCTGCAGGTGCGTCCGGCGGCCACCGCCTTCTATCGCTCGGCCCTGGAGCCGTGGGACGAACGATTGACCGGCCGCCTGGGCGGCGTGCCTGATTGGGACCCATTGGCGCTGACGATCCAGGTTGCGCACCAGGCCGGGCTTGAGGTACACACCTGGCTCAATGTCTATCCCGCCTGGCAGGGCACAGAACTGCCGCCGTCTGATGTCACTCCAACGCCCATGATCACACAGTTCACTAATCTGTATGGCGACCAGTGGAAACAATGGGGCCGCGAGACCGGCGCCATGGGGCTGAGTGATAGCTATCTCTACGGCAGCCCTGGGCATTGGGCGGTGGCCGAGCGGGTGCTGCAGGTGTGTCGGGACCTTCTGCTACACTACTACCTGGACGGACTGCACCTGGATCATGTGCGTTACTCTTCCTCGCTCTTTTCGTGGGACCCGGTGACGCAGGCGCGCTACGCGGCCGACCGCGCCCTGGAGCCAGAGCTGACTCATCCCGAATGGCAGCGCCGCCAGGTAACGGCCCTGGTGTCCGCCATTCATCGCCTGATACGTGAACTGAAGCCTGGCTTGGCGCTGAGCGCGGCGGTCTGGCCGGTCTATCGGCGCAAGGCCGCCTGGACCTGGTATCCCAACACCGACGGCTATACTTCCTACTGCCAGGATTCGATTGGTTGGTTGCGCCAGGGGGTGATTGACACGATTGCGCCCATGCTCTACGGCTCTATTCTTGGCCCGGCGGCCAACACGCCCTATTTCGAGCAGGTGGTGCAGGCCTACGCGGTCGAGACGGAGGGGTTATCGGTCTATGCCGGCATTAGCGCTGAACGCATTGATGCGCCTGAGATCTGCCGTCGCATTGACATCACGCGCACGGCCGGCCTGCCCGGGCAGGCCATCTTCCGCGCCGCGCTGCTCGACCCGATCAACGCCTGGGAGGCACTGCGCCAGGGGCCGTATCAAAGCGCGACCTTTGTGCCGCGGCCGCAATCGGCTGAGGTTGCGCTGTAGGCTATCATGTGCTGAGGTGTTCGAGGCGCCGGTTTATGCCTAGGCCGCCCGTTCTCTCCGGATGGGTCGCACGCGCTTCAGTAGATCGGTAAATAACGATCCACTTCCCACTGACTGACCGTGCGGCGGTAGTCGTCCCATTCGCTGGTTTTGGCTTCGATGTAACGCTCGAACAGGTGCGCGCCCAGCGCAACCTGGATCACCTCGTCGCGCTTCAACTCCTCCAGGGCTTCGCCCAACGAGCGCGGCATGGCCGGCAGACTGCGCCGCGCCACGTCCATGTGATACAGATTCTCTTCGGCCGGCTCTGGCGGCTTCAGTTTGCGCTGGATGCCATCCAGGCCCGCGGTGAGCATCACGGCAAAGGCCAGGTAGGGATTGGCCGCCGGATCTGGACAGCGCAGCTCGATGCGCGTGGAGGCGGTGCGCTCGGCGTTGATGCGCGGCACCCGAATCAGGGCCGAACGGTTGATGCGCGCCCAGGTGATGTAGGTCGGCGCTTCGAAGCCGGGCACCAGGCGTTTGTACGAGTTGACCAACGGCGCAATGATGGCAGACATGCCGCGCGCGTGCTCCAACTGGCCGGCAATAAAGCGCAGGGCCAGTTCCGAGAGGCCATATTGACTGCTGGGCGCGGCAAAAAGGTTCTTGCCGGTCTTGACATCGCTCAGGCTTTGGTGCGTATGCATGCCGGAGCCGTTGATGCCGGTGATCGGTTTGGGCATGAAGGTGCAGTAGAGGCCGTTGCGTTGGGCGATGGCTTTCAGCGTGGTGCGCAGGGTGATGACATTGTCGGCGGTGCGCAGCGCGTGGTCATAGCGAAAATCAACCTCGTGCTGGCCCACCGCCACCTCATGATGGGTCGCTTCCACCTCGATACCCAACGTCTCCAGCGCTTCTACCATCTGGCGCCGCACATTGTGGGCCAGGTCGGTGCTGACATCGAAGTAGCCAGCCTCGTCATGCGGGATGGTGCTCAGCGCGCCATCGGTCCGGGGCTTGAAGAGGAAAAACTCCAGTTCTGGCCCGGTGTTGTAAACAAAGCCCAGGGCGGCCGCATCAGCCATTGCGCGCTTGAGCACGTAGCGCGGATCACCGGTGAACGGTGAGCCGTTGGGCATGTAGACATCGCAGATGACGCGGGCCGTAGCCAGATGGTCGCTCTCCCAGGGGATGACGGCAAAAGTGCCCAGGTCTGGCACCAGGTACATGTCGCTCTCGGCCACGCGGGCAAAGCCCTCGATCGAAGAGCCGTCGAACCAGATGCCATGATCCACAGCGACGTTCCACTGCGAAGCCGGGATCGTGACCTGTTTGACAATGCCCACAATGTCACTGAACTGTAGGTTGATGAAACGCACCCGCTGTGTCGCCATGATTTCGGTGACCCGTTCAGCCTGGGCCTGATCAATCGCCATGCGCGCAAACCTCCCCATAATATCGTGAGGGCCTAGTATACGGCGCCGGCGCGCGGTCAGCCAGCGTCAAACCGACTGAGGAGAGAAACCCATGATTGGGCAGGTTGCACAAACCTCAGCGCCACGGCACGTTGTAGGCGATGCGCACGGCGCCTTCGCTGTCTTTGACTTCCAGGCGGAGCTGCGGCGGATTGGCGCTGGCGGTGATTACCCCGTAACCGTTGCACGACCGATACTCACTCGAATACCAATAGGTGCCCTTATCCCAAAGCCCACTGCCAAACATGCTGCGGTCCGCACCGTAGACGGACAGGCATTGCTTGAAGTTGGGCGCAGGCACCACCATTTCCGGCAGCCCGCTGTGCGCGCCGCTGTCAATGCCGCCCGCATGCATGTCGCCGGAGATGAACACCACGCCCTTGATACGGGCATTTTGCACCAGTTCGAGCAGCCAGTCGCGCTCGAACTGATAGGTGCGCCAGGAATCGCTCTTGTGAACGGTCGGGTTGAACGGCACCTGCACCATCAGCAGTTTCCAGGTGGCCGTTGACTGCAAAAGCCCCTGCTCCAGCCAGTAGCGCTGGCCGTAGATGCCCAGGTTGTTGCCGTCGAGCATAGATTTTTCCGGGCCGTCGGGATCATCCACGTTGTCGCGCTGACTGCGCGCATCAACCAGAAAAATCTCGACCGGCCCCAGGTTGATCTTCTGCCAGATGCCGTAGTTGGATGGGGTTGGATAGAGCGGGAAGAACTCACGGATGACGCGCTGCGACAGTTCACGCCCGAAGTAGCCCTTGTCTTCGTCGTTGCGCCCATAGTCATGATCGTCCCACATGTGCGCGACCGGTGCAGTCCACAGGACATCGGTCACAAAACTTGCCATGTTGGGATCGTTGACATTGTAGAGGTCCTTGAACATCTGGCGCTTGTCTTCCAGGCTGTGCGGCTCGCGGTGATCGAAATCGCCGCCAATCACGACCAGATCGGCGTTTTCCTCGCCGGCATGGGCAAAGGTGTTGGTGGGCAGGATCGTGCCGGGGTTCGAGGTGGTGGCGAAGTCGGTCAGGTAGACGAGCTTGACCGGCCGGCCCGCGCTGGGAAGGGTGCGAAAATGCGGCAGGTCGCCCACAGTCTGCGGTGCGCCGTTGACCAGCACGGTGATGTAGTAGGCGGTGTCTGCTTGCAGGGCGGTGAGGGGAATCATGGTGGTGAAATCGGTCTCACGCCTGGTGATGACGGGCGCGGTCCAGCGGCTATCGCCCTGTTCATCTGCGGCGGTGGAGATGCCCAACTGCACGGAGGCCATGCCAAAGGTGCGCACGAACACGGTAGCGCTGCTGGCGGTGACCGCGCCAACCACCGGGCCGTGGGTGGCCGGCGTGAACGCGCTGTTGATGTAGAGCCAGGGCAGGTAGGGGAGCCAGCGTTGCTGCGGCCCGGAGGCGCGCGGCGTGGGGAGCGGCTCGGGCGCGGGCGGCTCTGGCAGGTCGAACTTGACGCCGAGGAAGGGCAAAACGGCCAGGCGCCGGGGCGTCGCGGCCGGGGGCGGGGTTGGCGCCGGCCGGCCGCGGCCTGGCGACGGTTCTTGCGGGCAGTGATCGGTGGAATCACATGCCACCGGATAGGGACGCCAGGGCGCGGCCAGGGTCTGACCGTGCAGGCAGAGCAGCAGGAAAATGCCGGGCAGCAGCCAGCGCAGGCGCTGCCCGATCGAATTCGACCGGCGCCGGGCCTGCTCGTGCGTGATGGGGATGATCTGCTGCTTCGTTCGAAATGACGATTGCATAACTGATTGATGAGAGATGTTTCAACGCAGGGACGCCAGGGCGCAAAGGCGCAAGAGCATGATGGTTCGAACGCAGGCCGCGCCGCTGGTGTAAGTTGGAACTTATTGTACTATGGTTGCGTCTGGAAGGCGAACCGGGTGACCCCCATCAATCAGGCCCGGTGCGGAGTTTTTGTTTCGAGCGAAGGCAGGAGGCATGAAATGACTGGTCGAAATTGGTATCTCAAGACCCTGATGGTCGCAATGATGGCGTTATTGGCCCTCTCGGCCTGCACCACCCCGCAGATGGCGGGCAGCCCGGCCACCGGGAATCAGATTGGTAACGAAGCCGGCCCCAATACCACCGGCGGTCAGACGGCCCCGACCACCGGAGATCAGCCCGGCGGCTTGATTACCTCATCGGGCACGCAGGTACCTGGTCAGGCCAGCGCCGGTTCCAGCGGCGGCCAGGTGCAAGCCGATTCCAGCGGTGGATCGAGCGGTGCGCCGGATGCGACGGCCGGCGGCAATCTGGGGGATGCGCTGTCGCACTTTCAGCTTTACCGCAGTGAGTTGTGCCACTTTCAGATTGGCTATCCGAACGGTTCCCCGGCCGACTACGTGCCGCAGGAAGGTGCGGTGACGAGCCAGGGCGCGGCCACAGTATGCCGGGTGGCGTTCCAGGATCGTGTGCTGGCCCAGTCCGACACTGCCGCGCTGCAGCCACCGCTGTTCCTGATCGAAGTCTTTGATCGGGGCAGCAACGCGCAGGCGCTGGAAGAGTGGGTGCGGGCGCAGCCGCTGCCGGGCAAGAGCAGCGCCGCCACCGAGCCAACCACGCTCAGCGGCGTAACCGGCCTGAAGGTGACGCTGATGCAGGAGATGGCGCCAAATCAGTTCTTCTTTGTCGCCAGGGACAACTACATCTACAAACTGACGCCGCTCGGTCTCTATGGCAACGCCATGCTGGCGACGTTCAGATTTACCGATTGACACAGAGAAACCCGGCTTCTACGATGAGAAACCCGGCTTCTACGAGAAGCCGGGTTTCTTGCATCCCCGCACCGATGAGAAACCCGGCTTCTACGAGAAGCCGGGTTTCTTGCAGAAGGGGGATGAGGTGAGGCTCCTTCTAGAAGTCGTTGCCCCAGTCGAATATCGTCACCGCACCGCTGCCAAAGTACGATGAGTAGATTTGGTAGGGCTGATTGGGGTTGATGTATTTGTACGAGTTGACGCCATTGACGTAATTGTAAGCGCCGGCGTACTGGTCGAACTTGTAGATCCAGGGGCCGCCGCTGCAGCCGCCGGTCATATCGGTGCCGATGCCGATGGGGTTGGGCGAGAAGTTGCCATCATCACGCGCGTGTGACGCGGCGTTCAGATGCAGATACTGCCCTGCAAAGGGCGAGGCGGCCGGATAGCCAAAGTCCATCCAATGCAGGGTGCGGCTGGCATTCGCCATGTAGCCCAGATACCCAACGGTGCTGCCGATGCTGCGCCCATAGCGGTCGTTGACGATGACGGCGGCATAGTCATAGGCGATCGAGTTGCTGTTGCCGGCAGAATAGGCCGTCAGCACGGCCGCGTCGTACTGGGTCCACTGTCCATAGGGCGCCGCGCCGTTGCGATAGGCTGGTACGAAGACCCAGTTCGTATGCCAGGTTCCGTAGTAGTTGTCATAGACGCAGTGGCCGGCTGTCCAGATCATGCGATTGTAGCCGACCGAGCCGGAGCAGACGTAGTTGTAGCCGCCGGAGGTGAAGAAAACCTTGCCCAGGGTGCGGAACGGGTACACCTGGTAGTTCCAGGGCACGCCAAAGCGGGTGTAGGGCGGGGGGTAGGAATAACCGGTGGGCGACGCGCCGCCCATTTCAACAGCGCCTAGCTCGGCCAGGGCATCCGCCTCGGCGCCGGTGGGCGCACCGACCATACCGGCGCTGCCTGGGGACATGGTCAGCGGACCGTCTGGCTCAACCGGAGCGCCATCTTTCAACGGCATGGCAACTTGCGGCAGGGGGTAGGGAATGGCATTCTCCATCTCCTCAGCGGTCCACACCTTTTGCGGCGCGTCACCGACCGGGCCGCGGGTCACAATCTGCAGGGGTTGATCGGCCGGAACCGGGGCAACCGCGCCAGCGCCGGCGGTCACCAACATACTGATCAGCAAGAGGCTGATCGTTACCACGATGACTGGTAGATTCTTCATAGCACTTTCTCCTTGCAACTTGACGTGAAACGACGAGCAACCTTGGCTGCATCAGACGATTTGAAAGCTATGTACCTGTGATGTGGTGGAACAAACCGCCTGTCGGTGAACTGAATCACCGGGATGCAGTCGAAAATACGCCGGGATGACCTCGATCGGGTCGTGGCGTCACGCAGATAGGAATCGGACGGGAAGACAGGATGGTCTGGATAGGGCTTACCTCCTTTGCCAGTCCTTCGTCAGGCCCTGGCGTGATCCCACAAATTGAGCGTCCGCAGAAGTAGTATAGCAGAAAGAAGGCACGCGGTCAATCGTCAAAAAGTAGTACCGCGAGACCATGCGCCAGGAAAGGCAGCAGCCTACAGCAATTGTTGCACTTTGAAAGCAACTTGTAGCAGCAAACGCATCTCAGGGTCGTTCAGGTCATGCCCGATGATGGCCGCGATCCGCTCCATGCGATAGAGAAGGGTGTTGCGATGCAGGAAGAGGGCTTCGGCGGTGCGGCTGAGGTTGCCGTGGTGGGCAAAGTAGGCGGCCAGGGTTTCGACCAGGCTGGCCTGTTGGCGGGCGTCATACGCGGCCAGCGCACCGAGCGTTTCATCATAGAATTTGCGCAAGACATCGCTGCCCTGTAAAGGCAGCAGGAGGCGAAAAAGCCCCATGTCGCCGTAGTAACTGACGGGGTCCGTGCCGCGGATACGCTTGCTCAGTTGCAGCGCCTGGGCAGCCTCATTGATGGACTGAATCAAGCCAACGGCGCCGTCGGCCGAACGCCCAACGCCGACACGCAGGGTCACGGTGGGCAACTGGGCCGCCAGGCGGTCGTGCAGCGCCTTGGCCAGGCGCCGGCCGCGGCGAGCCGGCTTGCCCGGCCCCAACCCACACAGGACGAGAATATCGCCGGTTTCCTCTTCTGGCGTCACCAGGTTGGAGACGCGGCGCTGGGTTAGTTCTTCTTCCACCAGTTGCGCGCAGCGGTGCAGCAAGGGCATGGGAATCGGTTGATCCGATCCGATGTAAAAACTCACCTGGCGCCGGTCCAGTTCGAAGCTCCATTGCAGCCCGCGCTGTGCCAGGCTGATCGCGCCCGGCTCCGGCGCGGCCAGCAGATCCCTGATGAACTGGCGCCGCCGGTTCAACTCGCCGGCGCTGATGGTCTGGCGCCGGCCCAGCTCCAGCGCGCAGGTCAATGCCCCGCGTTCAGCCACCAGCTTGGCGACATCGTCCAGGTCGTTGCCCGGCGCAATGGCCGACAGGGCGCCGTAGCGTTGATGATTGCTGGTGATGATTGTGACCCAGCGACTGCCACGCTGGTTGGGCAGGGCCGCCAGGAAGGACGCCTCGCCCGGCTGTTCCTGCAACAGGCGCGCCGTTTCGGTGTGCAAATCGGCCAGCAGCCCTTCGTCCAGCCCGCGACCGCCGGGAGCCGCCGCGGCCAGCAGGTCCCCCAGCAGGCCATGAACGGTGATGGTGCAGTTGGCATGGCGTGCGAGAGTTTGCGCGACCTGGTCAAGCGATGCGCCGCTGACGAGCAGATTGGTCAGCTCATGGGTGACCTGGCTCGCGAAGCGTTCTAACTGCGCCTGGCGGTTGACAATGACCCGGATGGCCTCACGTTCGACATCGGTCAGGCGACTACCGACTGGCAGGGCGAATAAGGGGCTGTGAAGCTGGCTGGCAGCGCTGACGGCTTCTTCGTCTACCGTCCCCAAAACGGCAATAGCGGCCACCCGCACCACCGCGAGATCGGCGATGACGCGCGCCAGCGAGAGAGAGGGATCGAGCAGGGCCAGGTCAGCGAGATCCATCAGGATTAGTTCGCCGCCGTTGAGGTGCGGAAATGCTGGCGGACTAGGTCGTAACGAAATAGCCCAGGAGACTGCACGCTGCAAGTGCTCCTGGCCGGCGAGTAGGTGTGTCCCCTGCGGTAGGGCCAGCCGCAGAAGATCCGCTAAGGTGGTCATGACCGTTGATCGTCCCCCAAAAAGTTGAATTCCTGGCCGGGGGCCAGGAATTCAACGCTGAAGGTGGTGACGCCCAGACTTGAACTGGGGACCCAGGAATTATGAGCTCCTTGCTCTACCGACTGAGCTACGTCACCGTGGTTATGGAGTTTCTATGCATAAAGGAGGAGAGTTGTGTGAACTCTCCTCCTTTATTGGCATCGTCATTTCTGTCAAATCCCAGGAACCAGGTAGCGGGGGCAGGATTCGAACCTGCGGCCTTTGGGTTATGAGCCCAACGAGCTGCCACTGCTCCACCCCGCATCGCTTTCAACAAGAAAGATTGTACCACCGAACGATGACCTGGTCAAATCTTCACAAGCAGCGGTTTTGCAAGCCTCAGCGCCTCAACAGCGCAGCGAACAGGCGTTGCCACGCGGACTGGGAGGCAGGAACCGGTGTTGGGGTGACAAGCGCGGCGGCCGGGGTGGGCGCCGCCACGGGCGCCACCGGAATGTCACCGGGGCGCATCATGTCGAGCGAGCCACGTGCCTGTTCTTCCAGGTAGGCCGGACTTTGAACGGTTTGCAGTTCTGCCTGCAAGCGCTGCGTGCGCGTGACTTCGGCCGCCACGGTGGCCTGCCATTGATGCATCTCAACCTGCACGGCCTGTAGTTGCCAGCGGCGACTGATGTAGCCAGCGCCAAACGCGCCGATCAACACGACGATGATCACGATGACAAGCTGGCGACGCGTGGCACGCAACCAGGGGCGCGATCTGTCCAACGGTTCCTCCCGAATGACCTGGAAACAGTTTGGGGGCCGTGCAGATCATCTACACAACCCCCAAATTTGTTTGTCTGCTGAGTGCCGAAGGAGGGACTTGAACCCACACGGGCTAATGCCCACTACGCCCTGAACGTAGCGCGTCTGCCAATTCCGCCACTTCGGCAATCGAACGTGGGCATATTACCATCAGGGGGACGATTTGTCAAGCCGGATGGCCTGGCCCGCGCTGACGCGCTGCGTTACGATGTACCACTCGCTCACTGTGCGGAAGCGATCGGCCGCACGGTTCAGCTTGCCAATGGTGACGCCACGCACCTTGCTTTCCACGCCAAAGGTGTAAACCGGGTGATAGAGGAGCAGGGCCGGGGCTTCGTCGGTAAAGACGACCTGGAATTGCCGGTACAACTCAATGCGTTGGGTCTGATCGTTGGTGCGTCGCGCGGCCTCGATGGCTTCGTCGGCCTCACGGTTGTTCCAACGCGCATAGTTCTGGCCACTCTCGATCTCGGTGGAGTGCCACAGCGGATAAGGGTCAGGATCGCCACTCAGTTCCCAGGTGACGAGCGCGGCGTCGAAGTTGTGCGTGCTCAGGTAATCGGCCGCCAGCCCGGCGAAACTGGTGGTTTGCGTTTCGACCCCCACGCCAATTTCGCGCCACTGTTGTGTAATCAGCCGTCCCAGGGCAACCTGGTCGGGCGCATCGGTGGTGAGGAAAACAAAGCGCAGCGGCTTGCCATCCTTGTCGCTGATCCCATCGGCATCGCTATCGGTCCAGCCGGCGTCAGCGAGCAGCTTGCGCGCGGCCGCCGGGTTGTAGGACACCTGCGCCACGTCGGCGTCATAGGCCCAGTTGCCCGGCTGAATGGGGCTGTTAGCGATCAAACCCTGCCCCTGCAGCCCTTCGTCAATGAGCTGTTGGCGGTTCAACCCCGCGCGCAGCGCCTGACGCACCGCCTTGTCCCCGAAGAAGGGGACATTGCTGCTGTTGAGATTGAGATAGATCAACGCATAACCGGGCAGGGTGGAGGAAAACAGGTTCAACTCCGGCTCTTTGAGCACCGATTTGACATCGTCAGGATACAGGTGCGCAATGGCGTTGATCTCATGGCGGCTGAAGGCCGACAAGACGCGGCGCGTATCAGGATAGAAATGAAACTCGATGCCGCTCAGATAGGGAAGTGGCCCACTGAAGAAAGGGTTCGGTTCCAGGCGGACGTGATCGGCATCAATCTGGGTCAACTGCCAGGGACCCGTCCCGACCGGGCGGGTGTTGAGTTGGGCGCTGGTCAGTTCAGCCACCGGATAGCGCGCCCACAGGTGCGACGGCAGCAGGCCGATGGTGGTATAGTCAAGAAAGGGTGCAAAGGGCTGGCTGAGGGTGAACGTGACGGTAAACTCGTCTACCTTGGTGGCCTTGACCGATTTCCACAGGGCCGACAACCAGGGCGCCCATTGGTAATCGTCACTTTGCATCACCGAGACGGTAAAGATCACATCATCGGCGTTGAAGGGGGCGCCGTCACTCCAGCGCACATTCGGGCGCAAGAAGAACGTGTACGACAGATTGTCTGCACCAGCCTCCCAGCGCTCGGCCAGGTCAGGCACAACAACGCCCCGCTCATCCAACGTTGTCAAACCGTTGAACAGCAGGGCGACCAGATCACGATCAATATCGTTGTAATGACTCAACAGGGGGTTGAGATACTGCGGATTGCTCGCGACTCCTTCGCTGTACGTACCTCCCCGCGCCGGAATGACTTTTGTCGGGAAGGTATAGGCGGTGTACCAGAGCAAGGCCCCCAGCAGCAGAATACCGATCACCGCCACCGCTGCCTGCCAGCGAACATATTTACCCACCAGATGCTTTAGCGGTTGACCAGCACTGAGATCACAGAGATGGTAAAGAAAGCAATCGAGACACCAATGGTCACGTTGAACAGGGTGCGCTCAATGCCACGG
>ERZ1026796.1422-NODE-1422-length-15928-cov-3.403709_pt1 | contig 15928 bp, 15 predicted proteins | sample MGYA00520874_ERZ1026796 | MGnify/ENA primary metagenome ERZ1026796 (study PRJEB33270, sample SAMEA104284474) | anaerobic digester metagenome | biome: Anaerobic digester microbiome; feature: mesophilic sludge digester; material: Anaerobic digester biomass...
GTGTACCACCAAGCAACGACATGAGTCTTGCATTAGGCCCATATGTTCTCATCTTCATGCCTTTCAGGTCCTCAATCTTGTTAATAGGCTTTGACTTTGTGTGGATAATACCAGGACTCTGGGCATGAAACCAGAGGATCTTCACATCATTAAATTCTTTTGGCTTAAACTTGGCGTAGAATGCATTTGCCAGCTTAGTAGGAACAGTGTTGTTCGGATAACCGAGAGGAAGATCTAATACTGACGTGAGGGGAAACCTCCCAACGGTATAACCGAGAACGTGGTTTCCTACGTCTGAAATGCCCTTGGTTGTAGCATCATAAGCCTGGACTGCAGGAACCAGAGTACCACCAGGGTAATAATTGACCTTCACCCTGCCCTTGGTTTTTTGCTCAACTTCCTTACACCAGCTTTCCAGGAGTGGGGTCTGTTTGTGTCCTATGGGGAACCAGTTGGCCACCTTCAGTGTTATTACCTTATCCTGCGCCTGAACCTGGATAGGAATAACCAATGCAGAAAGAAATAATGCCAATAAAAGAATCTTTGCCACTGACAACCTTTTCATAAACCCTCCTTAATGTTTTTTTGGTTTTCTATGCTGCCCAATCAGTAATCACAATCGTTCTATAATATCTTGCTATGGCGTTTTAAAATATTATTGTCTCTTTTTCATATAATTAAAAGTTAATTATTTTATTTGCGATGCTTTTCTGGTCGCACAAAAATGCAAGTTGAATGCCAACAAGAAACCTGCCCTTCCTGGCTCAAAAACATTGACACTAACCGTGACGAATAGTTTTCCCTTTGCACTATAATGTTTCATAATGGAACATGTGTGTCATTCGGAGACACATTGATACCAGGATAAAAAAATCCTCTTGAACAAAGAATACTGATTAAGCTTTAGTGATTGTCCATTTTTTGATAAAGTTTTTTTCTGCTAATACCAAGGAGGCGGGCCGCTTTACTTTTATTTCCCCCTGAAATCTCGAGAACCTTTTTTATGTGTTCCTTTTCCATGATATCCAATCGCAAAGCGTCCTCGCTCAGGGAGCTTTTTTTATCAACTTCAACAAAAGAAGGTATAAAAATCGTTTGCGGCAGATCTTCATGCACTATTTCGTACCGGTCAGTTGAAATAAGTACTGCCCTTTCAATTATATTTGCAAGCTCCCTTACGTTACCCGGCCAATGATAGTCCATAAGGAGATTCATCGCCCGCTTAGAAACTACCTTCTTAATGCCTTTTCTTGCATGTTTCTCCAGAAAATACTCGGTTAAGATAGGGATATCATCTTTTCTTTCTCTGAGTGGTGGCACTTGAATTACAAAGGTGTTGAGTCTATAAAAGAGATCTTTTCGGAACCTGTTTGCCTTTATTTCTTCTTCAATACTTTTGTTCGTAGCAAATATAAAGCGAACATCTACGGTAATCTCTTTCGTATCACCGAGTTTTCTAAAAACACCAGTTTCAAGGACCCTGAGAAGTTTTGACTGTATTGATGTCCCCATATCAGCCACTTCATCAACGAGAAATGTGCCTGTATTGGCAATTTGCAATAGCCCCATTTTATCTATGTGTGCTCCAGTAAAAGCACCTTTTTTATAGCCGAAAAGCTCACTCTCAAGAATACTCTCCTGTAGATTGCTCGCATTAATGATGACAAAGGGATTGTGCGACCGTGTAGAAAGGCCATGAATCGCTCTTGCCACCAGTTCTTTTCCTGTTCCTGTCTCTCCAAGAATTAAGACCGGTATATTCGATTTCCCAACAAGGGCAATGGCCTTCTTTACCGCATTAATCTCTTTGCTCTCACCAATAAATCGGTCATGGGCCTCTATCCGTTGGAGCTGTTCTTCGAGTACGATAGCTTTTTCTTTTAACTCTTTCTTCTCAAAGGCCTTCAGAATAACAGCATGAAGCTCTGACAGCTTAACAGGTTTCGTAAGATAATCGTATGCACCAAGTTTCATAGATCGAATTGCAGTATCAATTGATGCATAACCAGTTAGCATGATTACTTCTGCAGTAGGCTGAAGCTCCTTCAGCTCCTTTAAAAGCTGGACACCATCTATGTCAGGAAGTCTAATGTCAAAAAGGCCAATGTCAAACGTTTCCTGTCTAACAATGGAGAGCGCTTCCTTACCATTTGAAGCAGTAAAAACCTCCATACCCTCCCTTGTTAATTTTTTTTTGAACGCCTCAAGGAGCTGGTATTCATCATCAACAATGAGAACGCGTATCATATCAATATATTATCCCATGCTCTGCAGGTCATCTCTATATACCGGCATTGTGACTTTAAAAGTAGTTCCTCTCCCCAGTGTACTATCTACCTCGATACTGCCTCCCATTTTATTTATAAATTCATAACACAAGGTAAGGCCCAGTCCAACGCCCTTACCGGTTTTTTTTGTTGAAAAAAAGGGTTCAAAAATTTTGTCTTTCAGGCCTTCATCTATCCCCTCGCCGTTATCTTCAAATTCGATATAGACTGAATCATGAAAGGGGAGCGCCCTTACCTTTATAACACCGCCTGCTCTTATTTCAATGGCGTCTATGGCATTCTGCAGAATGTTCATAAAACACTGTTTCATTGCATTGTAATCACCCCTGATATGGGGCAAGTTGGATTCAATCTCTTTCACAAGACGAATATTCAACTTCTTAAAGTTAATAACTTTGAAAACTTCTTCCAGGCACAGGCTCAAATCAATCTCCTTAACCTCAAATCCCTTCTTTCTTGTTAAATCAATCATATCTTTTATGATATTCTTACAGCGGAAGGCCTGTTCCTGTATGACGTCGATATGTTCACGGAGCTCATCGAGGGCTCCATCTTTGCACTCCTCATTGGCGAGGCCCTGAAAGAGATCACATGCAAGCTCTGAGTTGGCAGCAATAGTTGCTAAAGGGTTATTCAGTTCATGGGCAACGCCTGTCATGAGTCTTCCAATTACTGACATTTTAGCATCCTGAATTAGTTGAATTTTTGCTCTCACTTTTTCTGTGTTGTCCTCTATAATACAGAGAAGCCCTTCAACATTGCCGTTCTTTCCTCGTAATGGAACCCCACGGAAATGAATATACTGGCCCTGGTCTCCCCTATAGGTAGTAAAAGGAAAATCCTGAAGCTCAAAGGGTTCCCCCTCAAGGCCCTTTTTGATGTACTCAGCAAGACCGCATCTAACCGTATAAGGATTTTCAAGCCAGTTAAACCCCACAAGCTTTTCTTCAGCTTCGGCTCCCAGGCCTGACAGAGTTGCCAATGCCGGATTAACGCTGATAAACTTTCCGTTCCTATCAATGGTAAAAATTGCCACAGGAGCATTTTCTATGATCGCTGCGTTAAAATCATTCAGGTGTCTCAGGTCTTCCTCTGCTTTCTTCTGATACGTAATATCCTGGATTGTCTCAATAATAAGGATTTGCTCATCTCGATATTCTTTTTGAAGAGGCGTTGCAGTGACAAGATAACACTTTGTCTCTCCCTTGTATTCACTTTTTATCTCAGCATGCTCTGTACGACCGGTTGTAAGTGTCCTTAAAGACGGGCAATTTTTGCATGGACTTTTGAGATTAAAGATTTTTGTATAACAGTATTTCTCAATAGAGTGGTGTGCAGTATCTCCTTGAACATGATGAAGGACCCACTTATTCATCCATTGTATTTTTCGCTTCTGGTCGAGCACAAAAACGCCCATGGGTAATGAGTCGAGTATTGATATAATCGCGTTAAATTCTACTCTCGGTCCGTTTTTCATTATTCTATCCCTACTTACATGCCAATCCACAGCAATTATTATACCACACATATGACATGATGAATCTATAAGCCACAATCAGATATTCTGTTTGATCAATTCCTTGGTCTCTCTGCGTAAGTTAGAAATCATTTTTGAAAATTAGCCTACTTGACAACCATACTTTTTATCGGTTATTTTATTGATGCAGGGCCCATAGCTCAGTTGGTAGAGCCACCGGCTCATAACCGGTAGGCCCCTGGTTCGAGGCCAGGTGGGCCCAAATAAAAGCAATATGTATAGAAGATTGGCTTACAAAGATATTTAAACTCTTTTAAAGGGGGTGTACCATTAGGGCACCCCCTTTAATTTTATGGAGGTAGGGAGTTGGAACAGGAATTAAAAACAATTTATGAAACACAAATAATAGATATCCAGATTATGGAGAATGAAAAAAAGTTAGTTTCAACGCCAAAAAAAATCGAGAAGATGGATTCTGACATCAAAGCAATGCAAGATAAAATAAGCAAGGAAAAGGAAATTCTGGAAGAGCTTGAAAAAGAACGAAAAAGGAAAGAGAAAGACCTTGAACTTGATAAGGAAAAAGTAAAAAAATTCGAGTCAAAACTTTACGAGGTGAAGACAAACAAAGAATATCAGGCGCTCCTCAAGGAGATTGAGACAGCGAAACTGATGAACGATAAAGAGGAAGAAGAAATAATCGAAATTATGGTAAAGATTGAGGATCTAAAAAAAGACTATGAATCTACCTCGAAATTGTTAAAAGAAAAAGAAAAGGTGACAGAAGTTGAGAAAAAGAAGTTATTGGCTGAGATTGACTCAGTGGATAAAACGATTAACGAATTAAAACAGCAACGGGACAATCTCCTCTCCGTTGTGGACAAGACTCTCCGTGAAACATACAACATGCTTATATCAAAAAGAGGTGGCATGGCTGTGGTAAATGTTAAAAATGGCGTGTGCTTGGGTTGTTTTATGAATATTCCACCTCAACTTTTTATTGAAGTAACCAAGAATAACAGACTTATTCTCTGTCCAAGCTGTAACCGGATTTTCTACTTCACAGAAGCATCGCAATAGCAACATAATGGAATGGCATATTTATATCGACGGGGCTTCTTCCTGCAACCCGGGACATGCAGGAGCAGGACTGGTGGTCTTTGACGAATTCGGCAACGAGATCGGAAGAGATTCAGCTTATCTCGGTGAAATGACAAATAATATGGCCGAATACGAGGCGCTTGTGAGGGCGCTCTCAAGAGCTTTCGAAGCGAATATAAAAAGTGTTTCCATTTACACCGATTCGCTCCTTGTTGCAAACCAGATACTGGGCAAGTATAAGATAAAAAATACAACCCTTCAGAAATATGCTGAGATAGCAAAGAACCTTATACACACTTTCGATCATTTTGCAGTACAATATATACCGAGAGAAAAAAATAAGATAGCCGACAAACTGGCAAAGGAAGCGATTAAAAGGAAGGGGTAGATGGGTGGCCGCTTCGCACAGGCGGAGAGGAAAGTCCGGGCATCAACGGGCAGGATGATCCCTAACGGGGACTGGGGGTAACCCTAAGGAAAGTGCAACAGAAAATACACCGCCACCCGCCTCTGGCGGGAGTGAAGAGTTGGAAATGATCGGTTAGAAGGGAAAGCCCTTCGCACCAGACTTCAAACTGCCAACTCCCAACGCTGAAATGTATGTTTCGGTTGGTAAGGGTGAAATGGTGAGGTAAGAGCTCACCAGTTCCGTGGTGACACGGAAGCTTGGCAAACCCCATCTGATGCAAGGCCAAAAAGGGGGCTGTTGGAAACAGCGGCGAGGATTGCCCATCCTTTAACCCGGGTAGGCCGCAAGAGGTTTAGAGTAATCTAAACCCACAGAGAAATGGCCACCATCCCGCAATATTGGGAGACAGAACCCGGCTTACAGTCTGCCCCTCTCCTTACCCCAGAATCTGAGAACAGGAGTGATGAGAAGCAGAGGACCGGTCTGTTCCTGGCCAAACCATAATAGGACATGGTACTATTTCTTTTTATCATACCGCTAAACGAACAGGAAAAAATGAACACACAACAGGGGAACTGTTCGTGACACGGCCACTGCTGGCCATTTGTGTTATCTGCTCGATTCTGTTCTTTCTCAATTTGCAGTCTCGAGACTTCTGGGCCCCGGATGAAGGTGATTTTGCTCTGATTGTAAGGGAACTGCCGGACAACCACATTGTTCCCCACCTAAATGGTAAGCCCTATGGTGAGAAACCACCTCTTTATTATTATATTATCTATCTCTCAAAGGCTATTTTTAGTTGGTTCAGAGACGAAGCATCCCTGCGACTTCCGTCTGGGTTCTTTGCCATTATAGGTGCCCTTGCCCTCTTTTTAACCTTATACAGATTCATTAATAACCATCAGGCAATCCTTGCCACATGTATCCTCATAAGCACACCTCTATATTATTGGCAGGCACGATATCTTCAGGCTGACATGGTATTTGCAGTTTTCGTTTCTTTCAGCCTTCTTCTTTTCTTCTGGTTTTATAAGACGAGAAAGGAATACCTCATCTACCTGTTTTTTCTTTCAACATCTCTCGCTTTTCTTGTCAAAGGACCCCTAGCTACAGCGCTGATTATTCCTGTTGTTATTTTATTTCTCTTCTTTGAAAAATCATTCAGGATAATAAAAATAAGGCAACTGGCAATTGGGGTCCTCATTTGTTTAGCCGTAATCCTTCCCTGGTACATGGCAGTCTATCTCAAAGAAGGGGCTCCCTATCTTTATGAAAATGTTATTCGCCAGAATTTCATACGATTCTTTGATGCGTGGAGCCACAAGAGACCATTCTATTATTACTTCAAAACATTGCCCCTGGATGTATTCCCCTGGAGTCTTTTTCTTCCTCTCGGACTTGTTCAAGCGTTTAAACGCTTTAGAAGCAATAGGGAGATGAACTTCTTCCTTGTATGGTTTGTGTGGATGTTCTTTTTTCTGTCCCTTTCATCAGGAAAAATAAGCAAATATATGTTGCCGGCCCTGCCTGCAATCGCCACAATAATATCCCTTTCTTTCAAAATAGAAGAAAACAAATACAACAAGATTGTGTTTGCTTGCATTATTTTCCTTCTATTCACCATGGGCATGGGACTATTTTTTTTCAAACAGGACCTCTATCCGGAATTTCTCCCTGAGCGGATAATCTTCGGAAGCCTTTGCTGTGCTTTTGGGATGGGCCTTCTACTTCTTCGTACCAGAAGAATTATATATTCCTTTATAGCCATTTTCTCCTTTATGATATTCAGCTATACCATTGGAAATGCTGGTAATATCTTTGAAAAGTGGAACATGCATAAATCGCCAAGATTTATTTCTGAACAGATGAAGCCATATGTTCAGGATTGTACGCCATGGGTTTACTATGGAAGTATGCGGGGCGTTTATGTCTATTATGTGCAAAAAAAGGCTATTCATGTGGAAGAGCATGACATAACAGGATTAAAACTCGTTGCCCAACAAATAAGCTCTTTCTACATACTCACCAAGAAAAGAGATCTCGCTGAGGTGCACAAAGCCTTGGACAAAGTAGATATCGTTTTTGAAGAAAAGAATCATGATTCACCAATGATTTTTGCCCGCTATGCTCGTTGACATCCATCCCATGTCAATCCACTGATACCATTTTGATGCATAATGAAAAAGTTGGGCCTTTGCCTTGACATGCCATATTGTGTATGTTAAAAAAAGTACAAGCGTTTTAACTGGTAGGCTATTATGAGTAATTTTTTTGACAAACTCACCGTACGGCATCTTACCAAGGACGATCTGGATTCAATCGTGGAGATCGACACAAAGGTTCTTGGCGAGGCAAGAAGGGAATACTGGGTCACAAAAATAATTAAAGAGGCTGATACACGACCGTCAGATGCTTCACTTGTATCCGAAATCGATGGCAAGGTTGTTGGTTTCATTCTCGGTGAGGTCAGCGGATGGGAATTCAAAGTCCCCAACAACATCGGGTGGATCGACACCATAGGCATTGACCCTGACTATCAGAATCGCGGTATTGCTAAGGTACTCGCTACCGCCCTGGTGGCCAATCTGAAAACCTACGGCGTTGATACAATTTATACGCTCGTTAATTGGAATGACTGGGTTCTACTACAGTTTTTTCATGCCATGGGTTTTTCCAGGGGCGACATGATCAATCTGGTTTTAAAAGTATAGTATCGACAATCACAAGTTCACGTCTCAAAAAATAAAATTTCCCATTATACGATATATCCGGATTTTTCAAAAGGATGGGCAGTTGAGTTGACTGCGGAAAGGGTTTAACTAACTGTTAGCCCTCACTCACTATGATCTTAAGCCTTTGTTTAGGAACTACTTTGTCACCTTTGAGGTTGTTTGAGAGCTTAATATCGGCTACTCCAATGTTGTATTTGCTTGAAATGGATTTGAGGGTTTCCCCTTTTTTGACTACGTGGTATCTCACAGGTGCTTTCTTCTTTACGCTTTCCCTGCCTATGCCCTCCTTTTGAGCGCTTTTCTTTTGTGAATAGCGGGCAAGCCTGAGCTTCATGTTTGGAGAGACTGTATTGCCTTTTAGATTGTTTGCCGCCTTCAGCTGAGCTATATCAATATTGTATTTATTCGATATTGATGCAAGGGTTTCGCCTTTTCTCACCACATGAATTACCGGGCCCTGCGTTTGTTGTCTTGGCCCAGATTGCGCCACCCTGACCTTTCCACTCTTAGCCAAACTCTCGCCTTTCACAGGTTTTGGTTCGTGACTCTCTATGGCGTTTTTTGCAAGTTCGGTTCTTCTTTTTGATGGGCCTGAAAATCGTGGGAGATTAATAACCATGCCCGGCTTAATTCTCAACTCACCTTCGCACTCGTTAACCAAATAGAGGTCATCTTGATTAAGCCTGTATTTCCTGGCAATAGAAGCCAGGGTCTCTTTCTTCTTCACTTTATAGCTGACAACATCTCTGATCTGTCTCTCGTGGCTCATTGCCACCTGAAGCCTACTGGTAAATGCCTGAATATTTGTACCCTGTGGCAATTTTATCTTGTAGTCATCCATGTTGGGAGGGGTAATTCCCCTCAGAATTTCTGGATTGATTGACCGCACATCTGCAAGGTCTATTGATGCGGATTTCGCCACTACAGAAAGCGGAGTCCCTCTTGGAACCCTGACAAGTTCGAACCTTATGGGCGCATCATAGGTAATACTCCCGAAACCATATTTTTCAGGATCTTTGGCTATTATTGCTGCGGCAATAAGCTGGGGGATATAGGCCCTTGTCTCTCGCGGAAGGGCATTATAATTAGAAAGCTCCCAGAAATCGTTCGTATTGTGCTTTTCGATAGCGCGCTCAACCCGTTTCTCACCCGCATTGTATCCGGCAGCTGCAAGATACCAGCATCCGAATTGATTAAAAAGATCCCTTAGGTACTTTGCTGCTGCAACAGTTGATTTTTCAGGGTCTCTTCTTTCGTCAATCCAATAATTTACTTTCAACCCATATCTGCCGCCTGTTGCATAGATGAACTGCCATGGTCCGCATGCCTTGGCATGGGAGTATGCCTTAGGGTTAAAACCGCTCTCAATCATTGCAAGATAGACAAGGTCTTCGGGCATCCCCTGATCCTTAAGTATTTCTCGAATGATTGGCACATAGTGTCTTGATCTCTTGAGCCAGTTACCAAAAACCTTTCTCTTTTCTGTGCTGAACCACTGGATATAATACTTAACAGCGTCATTAAATACGATAGGAATGTCAAAATCCTGGAATTGTTCGGGTTCGAGAAGAATGGTGATATCATCCTCATCGTCTTGCGTCAAATATTCGACCTTCACTGAGCCCACATCATTCTTCAGAACGAATTCAGATTTTTTAATCGGCTCAACCTTTGCAACTACCTGCGGTTCACTGGTCTTCTGTGATACCGGCCGCCCCTGCTGATGGTTCGTTGGAGGGCTTTGCTGGTAATTAACCGGTGTTGTCTGTTGGGCCGTTGAACAACCGAACAAGATGACTATAACGAAAAAAAGTACGACGAATCTTCCCATGATCTCCTTACATTAAGCAAAAATTATACCTAACTTTATGTAATTGATATTAAAAATTATGTTCCAACAATGTCAACAAAAAAATGCGCTTTATCAATCATATTTAAGAACTTTCCCCTCCAACCCTCTGTAACCTCTCGAAAAATCGTACGCTTTCATGCGCTTCCTGTTCTGAAGCTGAAGCTCCCTGATAATAAAACCATCTGAGCCGGTACATACATGAATCCCTTCCTTAGATATAGCAAAAATCGTACCAGGAATTGTATGACGCTCAACCTGCCCCATTTCACCAACAGCCACACTCCCTTCAAGAACCTTCAACAACAGACCATCCAAAAAGGTGTACGCTGTCGGCCACACAATAAAGGCTCTCACCTGCCGTAGAATCTCTGTTCCGCTCTTCGACCAATCAATCCTGCCCATCTCCTTTGTCAGAATCGGGGTAAATGTTGCCTTCTCGTGTTCCTGAGTTAATCCTTCATGGAGGCCAACTAAAGCTGTTTCACTGAGAAAATCAGGCAGTATTACAGCGGATCTTTTGGAAAGACGATCAGAGAGGGTAATGGCGTTATCCTCCGGGCCCACAGCTATGGTCTCCTGGTAGAGGATGTTGCCTGCATCCATCTTTTCATTCATCCGTATAATCGTGACTCCTGTCTCTGAGTCACCGCTCAGGATCGTCCACTGAATTGGTGACGGTCCTCGATACCTGGGCAGGAGTGAAGGGTGAATATTGATGGGTCCGATAGAAGGAATATCAAGGGCCCATTTCGGGATAATGAGGCCAAATGACGCAACCACAAACAGGTCAGGCCTCAGCCTCTCAATGTCCTTTATCGCCTCATCTTTGAAGGAATCAATTTCAATGACAGGCAATTGAAGGTTCAATGCCTCTCTTCTTACCTCGGTATCTTCAAGGACATATCCTCTCCCTTTTGGTTTTGACCTGCGGGTGACAACACACGAAACAAAGGAAGCAATAGACTGTAGGGGTGGGACAGAAAAACTCGAAGAACCGAAGAATACAACCTTCATTTTCGGTCTTTCATATATTTCTTCTTGAAAAGGTCCTTCTTTACCGGACTCAACCGGTCTATGAGAAGTAACCCATTTAGATGGTCCAGCTCATGCTGGATCGCTCTTGCAAGAAACCCTTCGCATTCCATCTCAAATGGCTCACCATCTATATTGATGCCCCGAACAAGAACCTTCTTGGCCCTTTTAATATATTCATAAAACCTGGGGAGACTGAGACATCCCTCTTCGGATATCTCTTCCGAATCCTGTTCCACAATGACCGGATTTATGAGAATAATGGGTTTACTCTCTTTTTTTGTGCGGGGATCCAGCACAGCAACACGAGATGAGACACCCACCTGGTTCGCCGCAAGTCCCGCACCCTGAGCAAGGCGCATAGTCTCCACCATGTTATTGCACAGAATCACGGTCTCGCCTGTAATAGACTCGATTGGTTCACACGCCTTTCTCAGTATGGGATCCGGATAAGTTTTTATCTGTATGTAGGCCATGGCTATATTTGTAAACCAAAACGCCGTCTCAGTCAACCCCACACTGTCAGGAAACAGCCGCAGATCAGGCCCTGTACCAGGGGTTACTTGAAGCTGACCGATATCTCTACAGGCCCTTCCGGGCTCAGGCCCATGTAACTACCTTTGATTGTTGAGCCTGCCTTAGCAGGAATCATTTTTGTTACAGAACCAAGGGACAGGATATCTCCTTTTTTTAACACCTTTCCCTCAGCTACCAGTGAATCTTTGATCCATAGAACAACATTTAGAGGATGGCCAAGAATTGCTCTGCCCTTTCCTTCAGCAAGATCAGCGCCTGTTTCATCTTTTAGAGTCATACTGAAATTCTCAAGCCGTTCTTGCCAATCCCGCGTGGGAGAAAGTTGTATGGGATTGCCCATGATGAAATAACGGGCACCTACGTTAATTGCCGCTATTGCAGGGCCAGTAAACTTGACACCCTTTGCAAAAACCATGTCTGCTGCCTCTATAGCAGGTATAACAGCATCGAGACTCTTCAACGCTTCCTCGGCAGTCTTTGCCTGGTTGATATCATTACTTCCAACCCTCACGCACAGATCACCTTCGATCATGGAAACAGCACCAAAAGCCGCTGGCAACTCAGCTCCACTTTTGAGCATCATCTTGGAAAGAAGGGTGCCTCGCACTGGATTCGTGACACCAAACGCTTTTTGCACATTAGGATTCGTAAGGCCGGCCTTGTATCCAACAGCCTCCCCGTAATCCTTGCTCAGATTTGCCACATACTTCTCCTGTGTCTTCATTGCCTGGTCCATGGTCATCTGCGGGTCGAATTCTGCTACAGGAACTTTTTTTTGAAAATGCTCAGTAAGAATATCGGCAAAATCGGCAGCACCAGCACATGAAAACCCCTGAGCGCAGAAAAAGGCAATTCCAATAAAGGAACATACCCAGAGCCGTACAATTATATTTTTTTTCATTGCCCACTCCCCCTTATAAGTTTATTTTTTAATGCTGGATATTTATCCAAAAAAGTCTATCACGATCGATTGGGCTCTTCCATATTATTTTTTCCCGAACACCAATTTGCCGGCCTAACAGGTTGTCCGTAACGCTGTATTCTGCTTCTTGTCTTCCATAATACAACATGTAATATCCATTATGAACTGGCTATTACTGATTTTTTTTCCTTGAAGAGATATAATTTTGCGATGAAATATCACATCGGAACCTCGGGTTGGCATTACAAACACTGGAAGAACATATTCTATCCTCAGTATCTCAAACACTCTGACTGGCTCTCATTCTACGCGCAGCATTTTGATACTCTGGAGGTTAACTTCACCTTTTATCGGGACGTTAAGCCATCAACGTGTAAAAAATGGTACAGCACGGTGCCGGAAAATTTTCTGTTCTCTGTCAAAATATCAAAGTATATTACCCATACAAAGAGGCTGAAGGTTGACACACATTCGATTGAACGTTTTATTGAAAGCGTCCGGTGTTTGGGAGAAAAGACCGGGGTTGTTCTGGTACAACTTCCGCCAGAGCTTGCGTTTGATGAGCCGCTGATGCGTTATTTTTTCGCTCTTCTCGACAGAAAGCTACGTTATACTGTGGAGGCAAGAAATAAATCTTTCATTGATGATAGATTCTTTGAGCTTTTGAAAGAAAACAACATTGCGTGGTGCATTGCAGACAGCGCAGGACAGTTTCCTTACCATGAGGCTGTCACAGCCCCATTTATCTACATACGACTCCATGGTTCACAAAGGCTCTATGCATCTGACTACAGCGATGAAGAACTCAAGGTATGGAAGGACAAAATCCTTAACTGGAACAGAGATATTTTTGTATACTTCGATAACGATTTTTATGGCTACGCAGTAAGAAACGCTTTGAAATTAAAATCTCTTCTTATCAGCTGTTAGGCACTTTCACAGGTTTATTACCATCTCCTTCTTCATCTCGAGAATAGCCACTTCTTCCCATTAGAATCGATTGTCTCCGAAAAGATGGATCCGGCACACCATACAATCGTTCAGGAATCTACAGGATGACTATTAACTCGGCTACCATGATCATTCCCGGTGCAGAGCGGTTCTTTTACCCTATGTACTCTGTACGGTATCTGGAAAAAAAGAGATTTCCTGATGGGACAACAACTCTTATCCTGATGTTCAATAAACCAAAAACGGTCAGGCTGGCATATACATTCTCCTACACTGTACCTGGAAATATCTGAAGTACTGGAAGAGGATGTGCAGGCAAGTACCACGGGCAGTTACCCTGAAAGGGAATGAGGAAAAGCATTGAAGATAACCCGTCTGGCCGCTTCAATATCAGCCTCATACCTTGCGGAAAGCCTCTTTGCATTTCTCATTTTATTCTCCTCAGAAAGGTCCTGTACGTAGTTTAGAACACCTCCAGGACAGGTTAAATTTCCCATGGTGCCGTGCCCTTTCCGGGCACAGCAGAAGTATGGGCAGTCTAATTTTCGTCCTTGACCGCCTTGACAAATCATTCTTCGATGGTACAATGTAAAGTCCTCAACCAGAAATGCAATTAAGGAGGATGGAGTCTGGCACGGGCGTTATACTATATTCTTATTCTGACCAGTATTTTGACAGCATCTTCATCATCTGCTTCACTCACTAGTAGTGAAGCAGAAAAAGTGAAGCAGGTGTTCCGGGCAGGCGGTTTTTTGACAGAGGAGATTGATTCCCTCCTTCAGGACCAGCGGCTGGCTCTGTATCCTGAAATCCTGAATCAGAAAACAAAAGGAATCAACTATCTTCACCCCCGATTCGGCCTATTAAGCCGGTCATCAATCAAAAGAGGGCAGCAGGTGCTGAAGGAAAACAGAATTACTCTGAAAAACATCGAGGCCTCCTATGGAATACCCCGCGAAGTACTGGTTGCCATTTTTCGCTTGGAGACAAACCTCGGCAGCAACCTGGGCCAGTACCGTGTTTTTAACAGCCTGCTGACCCTGACGGTAATAGTAAACCGCCGCTCTGTATGGGCTGCTCAAGAACTGTTTAGCTTTCTCACGCTGTGTAATAGCAACCGAATCAACCCTTTCTCTATAAAAGGATCCTCAGCAGGTGCTTTCGGTCTCTGCCAATTCGTGCCGTCCTCATATCTCGCTTATGGCATTGACGGCAACGGTGACGGTGTAGTCGATCTTTTTGACTTCACCGATGCTATGGCCAGCACTGCCAACTTCCTGAAGTCACACGGATGGCACAGCAAAAATGCTAAGAGACAATTTCGAGCTATCCTGGCTTACAACCATTGCGAGAATTATGCAAAAGCAGTGCTCACATATTCAAAACAGGTAAGGCTGTCTCATAATAAAAAACCTAACACCACCAAAATAAACAACAGACACCAGAACAGGCAGAAAGGAAAAGACTTTGTGCGCATATAGTCACCGTGTACCACATCAACCATATATAGTCTCCAAAAAGGTTCCAGCTACATGTGATGAAATTCTCACTTCATGAGGCTATTGTTAAAATATAGACTAAAAATGAAGGCTCTTTCTCCAGGCTTACCAGTTGATGAATACGTCATAATTTACTGACAGATTACAGAATAAAACAAAAGATTGATAAATTAGCTCAGATTGTGCAAAAAACCACACAGCAGGTTTCACTATTCTCAGCTACTTGACATCTTGTCTGAAAGGGTATTACCCTGCTGAGCTATGCTGTGCCCTGCTCAACAATGAACTTTGAGATTCTATACTCCAGAGGTTATCGCAGGGGGGTGCAAAACAGCATGGTGTGAATGTTCTTCCAGAAGAAGTTAGTCGAATCGTATGGAAATGCTCACTTGAAGATGGCGCGCTTCGGATTGGCTTCAGATATGTTGGGCCTGTAGGCGAAGAAATAGATAATAGTATCGTTAGGGTGAGAGAAACATGTCTTTTCATCACCTTGTAGGGCCTGCCACCTGCACGGGACTTGATATCGAGTCATTGAAAAGCCTTATAACTGTCGGCTCATTGGAAACATTGTATCGGTTAGAGGGGCAATCCCTCTCGGATATAATGACCATGCATATAGACGGAGGGTTTGCAGGGACGTGTTTTAACAGACGGGAAGCTCCTCCTGTCTCTGAAATGAGTGTTGCAGAAAAGGTACTTGCTGATTATACTTTTCAGAGTTTTTCTGCCTGACACATTATTATACATTTATACAGAAAACTGCTTGGTACATAAAGAGCAGTAAGAATCAAAGATCTCTCATACAGATAATAAGGATCTTCTATTCTCATTGGCAGATACTGGGTGTACCGCCAGATTCCTCCCGCTGCAAAGGGTTTTTCATTTTTCACCCTTGAGGAATGAGGAGGGGCTTATCAATACAATCATAAAACGCATAATTACCAAAAGTTCTGTTGTTCATACAACGTGAACCTCCGTTACTGGTAAAAAGCACCGGTGAACGGAGGAGGCAAGGGTTGATCAACATAAAAGTCCATTCGTTTCAATTACACAAAAGGTTTTATTCTCCTTCTGAAAACATACTGTCCTTTGTTTCATGGATGTACAACTTCCTCGGTATTAGAC
>ERZ1026796.1430-NODE-1430-length-15882-cov-3.343827_pt1 | contig 15882 bp, 12 predicted proteins | sample MGYA00520874_ERZ1026796 | MGnify/ENA primary metagenome ERZ1026796 (study PRJEB33270, sample SAMEA104284474) | anaerobic digester metagenome | biome: Anaerobic digester microbiome; feature: mesophilic sludge digester; material: Anaerobic digester biomass...
TGTTTTCCCTGATTTCAGAACCGGCACCGCCCATTACACCCGCAAGTGCAACAGGCCTGCTTCCATCCCATATTAAGAGGTCATCAGCAATCAGTTTCCGCTCAATACCCTCAATGGTTTTGAATGTCTGTTCTTTACCGGCTCTCTTTACCCTGATCTTTTTGTCAGTGATGCTTGAGTAATCAAAAGCATGCATCGGCTGACCGAAATGAAGCAGTATATAATTTGGATTTAGTATCCTTAATTCCCGGGAATTTAAGTAAAAGCAGTTGGTTGAAAAACACTTTATGGAGAAAGCAAAATGCTAAAATAACCCTTGATAGCAATTGGGTAAAAGCTATTAAACTTTATTATCAGCAAGAACATATCAATTATGCAAAAAGCTTTTTAAAAGAAAATGAAATTAAGGAGCATTCATTTATTCTTATTTATCCTTTTTCCGGTGGATCAGCCAAGAATCTCAGTTTAGAACAGTATCTGCAATTGGCAATAATACTTCAGGAAAGGATTAAGGACATTAAAATAATTTTTTGCTCTTCATATCTGGATAATTATCAGCAGCTTAGAGCTATGTTACCAAAATCTTTTGCTTTATTCATTAACGATGGTTCAATTCTTAATCTTGCAGCTTTAATAGATAGATGTTCACTATTTATCGGCTCTTCAACAGGACCTACTCATATTGCGGGCATTTTATGTAAAAAAGTTGTTGCTATTTATCCACATATCAGAAATCAGTCACCTCAACGTTGGGGTATTATTGGCAGTAGAAAAGTTCATTACATTCAGCCCTATGAACCCTGTTTCCAGAAGTATGGTTGTAAGAAAAACTGTAAATATTATAATTGTTTTGATAACATAGATATTGCTAAAGCTGCAGATAATTGTATTTCGTTATTAGTTGAAGCTGATGAAGAAGATGGTTTGCATTCTGAGTTTTATATTCCAGGTTATAGTGATGAATAAATGCAACTGGATAAAAGAAAATGTTTTGATAATTCATTTTAGAAGGAGAGCACTATTCCTCCGCGAACTAAAATACTGAACCCTATGAAAGAGCCACAAAACATATTGATTGTGCAGACAGCTTTTATTGGAGATGTGATATTGATTACACCTTTAATAAGAGCTACAGCGGAATTGTATCCCCAGGCAAAAATAGATGTGATGGTTGTTTCTGAGGCAGCCATTCTAATAAAAAACAACCCTTATGTGAAGGAAGTAATAGTAGATGAAAAGCGGAAAAATGTTTTGCTATCTACCTTGCAACTAATCAAGCAGATTAAAAGAAAGCATTATGACCTGGTTATTTCTCCTCATAGTTCTTTTAGGACTCATTTAATATTATACTTAAGCAAAATTCCTGAACGCATTGGTTTTAACCGGGGCTCTGCTAAATGGATGTTGACCAAAAGAATAGAGCATCCTGTAGGCCCGCATAAAATAGTTAAAAACTTAGGATTATTAAAGCCCTTAAGTGATAGGGAATTTGATCTGCAAACAGAGCTTTTTCCATCGGATAAAGATAAACAGAAAGCTGAAATATTACTTCAACCTTTATCCGGAAAAACTATCATAGCTGTAGCTCCTGGCTCAATCTGGCAGACCAAATGCTGGCTACTAAAGTCCTATATAACACTCTGCAATAAACTGATAGATAGTAGTTACAGGATTGTTTTAATTGGAGGGGAAAGCGATAAACTGCTATGTGCTGAAATAGAAGATGCCATAGGAAAAGATAATGCTAATCTAATTAATCTTGCGGGAGTTACTAATTTACTGGAAAGTGCAGCTGTAATAAAAAAGTGCTCTTTAATGATTTGTAATGATAGTGGGGCGATGCATATTGCCAATGCTATGCAGACCAGGGTTTTTGCCTTTTTCGGTCCCACAGTTCAGCGTTTCGGCTATTATCCTTATAGGCAGGGAGACAGGGTTTTTGAAGTAGACCTTGAATGTAGACCCTGTGGCAGTCATGGCAGTAAAAAATGCCCGCAAAAACATCATAACTGTATGCAAAAGATAGAAGTAGAGCCGGTTTTTGCAGCAGTGAAATCCACTTTGGGATAGGAGATATTATGGCTTTTCTGATAGATGCGCATTGCCATTTAGCAAATTTGGCAGGGTTAATGTCTGTTTTGCCTTTAATAGAAAAAGCGGAAAGACAGGGAATTCACTTTTGGCTTTCTTCTGTGCTGACTAAAGCAGAAATTGCCTGGCATCAAAAAAACCCTGATAAACGCATTGCCTATAGTGCCGGAATTCATCCTAACTATGATGAATGCGATTTGGAGCTGAAGGATATTGAAGAACTCTGTGCAATGAAAAAGATTTGGGCAATAGGAGAAATCGGACTGGATAGAAACAATCCTGATTTTACAGGGCAACTAAAGACATTTATTGATCAACTTGAACTTGCCAAACAATACAATCTGCCGGTTGTTTTACATCTTGTAGGGCATACCAGCGAGGCATATAACATCCTGAAACAATATAAGCTACAATATCTTGTGCACGGTTATGCAGGTTCCTTACAGGGCTTTAAAGAACTTTTACGCTTGAATTCACTTTTTACAATTTCCGAGCGGTTATTAAAAAAGGATAAGATAGAATTTTTAACTGCTATGATAGATAGTAACCGCTATTTATTTGAGACAGATATAACCCGGGAATATGTAAAAAAGGGGGAAGCTAACCCTCTTTTACGCTTAATTTCTCTTGTTTCTTCTGTAGCTGAACTTTCAGGAATTAAGAAAGAACAATTAATAACACAACAACAAAAAAACTTTAACAGCTATGAACAATACGGATTTTTATAGAACTGAACTTTTAGTCGGACAAAAAGGAAGCCAAAAATTAGCCCAAACCTCTGTGGCAGTTATTGGTTTGGGAGGCGTTGGTTCTTATTCTGCAGAAGCTTTAGCCCGTTCTGGAATCGGGAAATTTATTCTGATTGACTTTGATGTAATTGAGCCCACAAATATCAACAGGCAGATATTAGCGTTGCAATCAACCATTGGCAAGCCCAAAGTAGAATTAATGCAACAGCGGATTCTGGATATCAATCCTAAGGCAGAAGTGATTATTTATCAGGAAGTTCTGGATGGAAATAAGCAGGATAACTTACTTGAGGGAGCAGAATATTGTGTGGATTCTATTGATAGTTTGAATTCCAAGATTAGCTTATTGGAATTCTTGCTTAAAAATGAACGCAAATTTATCAGTATAATGGGAGCAGGAAATCGTTTAGACCCTTCTCAAGTTCATATTTCTACAATTGATAAAAGCCATAATTGTCCTTTAGCCAGAAGAGTAAGAAAGCTATTACACAAAAAAGGTATCAGGGGACATTTTCCCTGTGTATATTCTTCCGAGTTACCTATTATTCCGGAAAATGATGTTTCCATTGAGGATAGTATTACTAAAGACAGGCAAAGAAAAGTTATCGGTTCTATCAGTTATTTGCCTGCTGTAATGGGATTGATGGCTGCGGCTTATGTAATAAGATCAATTCTGGAAGGTTGATGTTCTTGTAAACCAAATTAGCCAAAAGTTATGAACAATGCAAAGAGGTAATTTACAACCTCATTATTTCTGGTTGTCATGAGTCCTCACTGCCAAACGAATTTGTAAATAGTGTAAAAGTTATTTCGGCAGTGACGACTCCTGACTTACAGTTATTTCGGCAGTGACGACTCCTGACTTACAGTTATTTCAGCAGAGACGACTCCTGACTTACAGTTATTTCGGCAGTGACGACTCCGGACTTATATGAACGACGAGGACATCGTTCTTCCGGGATCAAAGTGTTGAGCAAATTGATATGCCTGAGGGGTGTCTATATCTATCCACTGATTTGCTTTATTTAAGGTAATTGCTTTTATGCGTTTTAGTGGTATAAGTTCTGTAACAGCATTGCTGATAGATTCCTTTCCTTTAGCCATTGCCTTTTCTACAGCCGTAAAGAAATCCGGTTCCAAACGGAAAATTCCACAATCCAAGGCATTATAAGTAGTCAGTTCTTTTCCGATGGCAATTATGTAATCATTTTCTGTCTGCACTTTTGTAGCGTCATCCAGATCAAAGTTTTCCGTTATAAAAGGATCAACTAAAAGCAGGTTAAGTCGTTCCGGGAATTCCGCTATCTTTTTTAGTGCTTCTACTTTTACAAGGTGGTCAGACATAGAAAGGAGAAAGGGTTCATCCTGTATATAATCCTTTACTTTATAAACCGAAAGGGCATTTCCTTTTTCCCACTCAAGGTTTTCTGCAAAAGTTACAGGTAAAGCAGGGGGATTTTTCTGCAGGTAATCAATTATATAGTTCTTCTTAAAACCGACAACCATTATCAGTTCTGTAATTCCTGCCTCTTTCAGGTGTTCAATAATAGTGGATAGGATAGTTCCGTTTTGATAGGGAAGCAGTGTTTTCGGGACTTGCTTTGTAGTTTTCCAGAGGCGACTCCCAATTCCAGCAGCAATTATTACTCCTTTCAAAATTTACACTCCATTTTCGTGACCTCCTTCAGAGTAAAGTTCTTCCATTTTTTCTACAAAGCGGATACTGGCTTTTCCGTCCAAACCATAGAAATACTTTTGGCGGTATTCATCTGCTTTAGCAATCATATCCAAAGTAGGGTTGAGGGCTGTAGAAATTGCTTCAGGAAGTTGTTTTCCGTTTTGGATATGGGGAAAAGCACCTTTTAAAAATTCCCGGTTATCAATTTCCAGCAGGGGTTGACCGTCCGTATGATTAAGTTTATCGCAAGCAAGATCATAAACAATACCGAATTTATTCAGGGCAATAAAATCAAAAACCGTGCTGGATGCTTCACTGATTACAGTATCAGCGGCAGCATAATAAGGAACAATATTAAATTCCGTAAAAGGCAAAAGCACTGAATGAGGATATTTTTGTACCCGTTTTTCAAAAATACGATGTTGTTTATGCGGTGCATATTTTCCCATCCAGCTGTAAGGATGAAGTTTAATTATCAGATTATAGTTTCTGGTTTGTTCAAAGATGTCATCTTTAATTTCATACATACAGGTTGGTTTATAAGTCGGAGCAAAGAGGACTGTTTTTTTAGCGGGATCAAGATTCCAGCGTTTTAACACCTCATCTCTGTTAAATTTACCCTGAAAATAGTAATCCAGTTTGGGCAAGCCGATTAAATGGACTTCGCTTTTTCCTAAGTAAGGGCATTTTAACAAGGATTCAACTCTGTGTGGTCCTTCCACAAAAATCTGGTATTTAACCCCGGGAGAACGAGCCAAGTTACGGTAAAGTATATTTTTAATGCCTGTTCCGTGATTCAGAAAAATCAGCAGCGTTTTACCATAATCCTTTGCATTGCGAAGAGTATCCCCTGAAATAACGATATCAAAGCCCCTAGTCTCGTTAGTAAAACGGTAGCCAAGTTTTTTCCAGTCCTCAATAATCTTGTTCCGATAGGGAAATTCAAGGAAGAAATACTTGATTTTTTCCATATCCAAAGAGAACCAGACATCGTATTTATCGTTATTCAGCAGGAGGTCTATAATAGGATCAAAGGCGGACTTATGATAGGCATAGCCAATTCTGAAAAGGAGTTTTATCTTCTTCATTGCCATTTAGAACTGTTTTAATAATTAAAATAAGTATGGAGACAAGCTCCATACAGTTATTTTACATTTCGTTATAATACTCCAAACCCAGATGAGTGATGAGGTCTTCTTTCATCATATAGCGCAAAGTATTTTTCATTTTCATCTGCTGAATGAAAAGATCGTTTTCGGGATAAAGCCCGGGAGCCGTCATAGGGGATTTCCAATAGAAAGAAAGCCATTCTTGAACTCCAAACATATTACAACGTTGTGCCAAATCCATAAAGAGAATTAAATCCAGCAAAACAGGAGCAGCAAGAATGCTATCTCTACACAGGAAATTGATTTTAATTTGCATCGGATAACCGAGCCAGCCAAAAATATCTATATTATCCCAGCTTTCTTTATTATCGCCACGCGGAGGATAATAATTGATGCGGACTTTATGATAGAGGTCTTTATAGAGCTGAGGATATTTTTCCGGTTCCAGAATTGTTTCCAGGACAGAAAGTTTGCTAACTTCTTTGGTCTTAAAACTTTCGGGGTCATCAAGAACTTCCCCGTCTCTATTTCCTAAAATATTTGTAGAAAACCAACCGTGAATACCAATCATTCTGGCTTTGAGTCCGGGAGCGATGATTGTTTTCATCAAGGTTTGACCGGTTTTAAAATCCTTACCGCCAACGGGAACTTTTTTCTCTTCCGCCAGTTTTCTAAAAGCCGGAATTTCCAGATTCAAATTCGGAGCGCCATTGATAAAAGGAATTCCCAGCTGCAAAGCGGCATAAGCATAAATCATTGAAGGAGCGATTGCCGGATGATTATCCCGCAAACCCTGTTCAAAACTTTCCAGAGTATTATGCACCGGGTCGGCTTCCAAATAGACCTCAGTGGAGGCAGCCCAAGCCATCACTAACCGACTGCAATTTTTTTCTTCTTTAAAGCGTTTGATATCTTCCATCAGTTGCTGAGCCAAATCCATTTTATTATTGCCGGTTTTAACATAAGTGCCGTGTAATTTTTTCACATAGTTATTATTGAAGACCGCCTTTTGGGGTTTCAGAGACCGCAGTTCCGGTTCAATTTTATCCAACAGTTCTTTTTCCAGAACCCCCGCTTTTAATGCTGCTTCATAAGCATCATTAGGGAAAATATCCCAAGCCATAAATTCCAAATCCTGTAAATTAGCGAGCGGCACAAAGTCCTTTATTAACGGTGTTCTATTTTCTGTCCTTTTACCTAAACGGATTGTAGACATCTGAGTTACCGAACCAAAGGGTTCTGCAATGCCTTTTTTGATTGCTTGAACACCTGCGACAAAAGTTGTGCTGACAGCACCTAAACCGACTAATATAACGCCAAGTTTGCCTTCTGCCTGTTTGATATCATTACCTCTAAGCATTTTTTCTCCTCTTTAGTTGCTTATTTTTTTCCAGTAATTATATAAATGCGTTGGTGTCAAGCACAAAACAAGAAAAATATTTTTACGGAAAGATTTTTAGGAAGAGCACAAGAAAGCGTTTTAGTTTTATAATATAATGAAAAAAAGTAAAATAGAACTTCTTCCTTAATTGCATTGCTTCCTGCTGAAAAAGCTTGACGGAATATTTTGGAAATTACATAATGTAATTTGAAGATAGTTTAATTGTGAGGAAAGAATGAATGCCGAAGTGATTATCGTTAATATAAGCCATTTAGTTACCCTTGCCCATAATAACACACCACACTATGGGAAAGAAATGGAAGAAAGCGCTATCATAACAGATGCAGGGATAGCTGTTAAAGGGGGTAATATTATTGAAATAAACGATAGTAAAGCGATTAGAAATAAATATTCAGCTTCCGAAATTATAGATGCAGAAGGAAAAATTGGCACTCCTGGTTTTGTGGATTGTCATACTCATCCCGTTTTTATTCACACTCGCGAAGATGAATTTGCTTTGCGTTTACAGGGTAAAAGGTATGTGGAAATTGCATTAGCTGGAGGAGGTATTTTAAATACTATCCAAACTACAAGAAATGCAGATGAGGACTTACTTTTGGAATTGGCGAAAAAACGCATCCTGAAAATGATTCAGTTAGGGACTACAACCCTGGAAGCGAAAAGCGGTTACGGACTGAATACCGAAAGCGAGTTGAAACAATTGCGGGTTATAAAACGCCTACAGGAAGAACTCCCGATTGATATTGTTCCCACTTTTTTAGGAGCACATGAATTTCCTGCAGAATATAGAAATAATCATTCCGGATATGTAGAACTACTTTGTAAAGAAATGATTCCGGCAGTTGCGGAACAAGGAATAGCGGAATTTTGTGACATTTTTACTGAAGCACATACTTTCAACCTTGAGGACTCGCGCAAAATCCTTTCCTGTGCAAGAGAATACGGACTCAAATTAAAAATGCATTGTGATGAAATTGAACCCCTTGGCGGTGCAGAACTTGCTGCAGAAATGAAATGTGTTTCTGCAGACCATTTAGGTTCTGCCAGTGAAAGAGGCATTGAGGCACTTAAAAAAGCAGGAGTGATACCTGTTTTACTGCCTGCAACTTTATTTTCTTTACAGAGCAAAACCTACGCTAATGCTCGTCTGATGATGGATATGGGACTTCCTGTTGCCATAGCTACGGACTTTAATCCGGGAAGTTGTAATTGTGACAGTATGCAGTTTACTATGTCTCTTGCCTGTTTACAAATGGGATTAACGCCTCCTGCTTCTTTATGTGCAGCTACTTTAAATGCTGCTTATGCATTAGATAGAGGTAAGCAAATCGGTTCTCTGGAGGCAGGAAAAAAGGCAGATATTATTCTTTGGGACATTCCAGGTATTAATTTTATTCCCTATCATTTGGGCTCTTCATATGTTGACCGCGTGCTAAAATGCGGGAAAACAATTTATAAGGCAAATTAAATGCCGGAGACATCTCTAAACAGCTATCAGATAATTAAAACCGTTCACAGTTCTTTAAGGTTTTCTCTCTATCAGGCAAAACAAATAGAAACCGGACATATTGTTTTAATTAAAACACCTGATACACAACGAGTTAACGATGCACAATTGAAACAAGATTTGGTTAACGAAGCCAATACTCATCTTAAACTTAAGCTGCCACAAATAAGAAAGGTCTATGAAATCAGAGAAGAAAAGGGAACTGCTTATCTGATTGGAGAATACATAGAAGGAATGTCTCTTTCTGCTTATCTGAAGATAAATTCTAATCTGCTTTCCCGGGAACAAACATTTTCCTGGTTAAAAGAAATTTTAGAGGCACTTTCCTATGCTCATAAACAGGACTGTGTGCACTTGAATTTGAATCCTTATAATCTTATTGTTGATAATTCTGGAGATATGCATATTATTGGTTTCGGAAAAAATCGGGATGCCTATAAAACGGCTAATGAAAAAAATGGCACCTATCATCCACTTTTATACCTTGCTCCGGAACTTTTCCAGGCAGGAATTGCGCTTCCTCAATCCGATCTATTTTCTTTTGCTGTAATCGCTTATCAACTACTTTGCGGAGTTGTGCCCTGGAGAATTGATCTGCAACTGAGCCCGGAAAAACAAAAACAGCAATCCCTTTGCCGGGCTGTTATTATGCCGGAAATTATACAAAAAGAAGTTCCGGACTGGCTATTTGCCGCCTTATTGCAATGCTTGAAACTTGATCCTCATCAGCGATTTGCAAATGCTGATGAACTTATAAAGGTATTTCAGGAACAGGAAAATTGGCTGCCGGAAGAAGTTGAGAAGGTTAAGAAGGTTGAGGAGGTTGAGAAGGTTGAGGAGGTTGAGAGGGTTGAGGAAGTTGAGGAAGTTGAGAAAGTTGAGGAGGTTGAAAAGGTTGAGAGGGTTGAAAATGTTGAGGAAGTTGAGAAAGTTGAGGAGGTTGAGAGGGTTGATAAAATTGAGAAAAAAGAAGAAACAGAAAAAAAGAAGTTACCTGATTCCCATTTGGCAAGCTTCAATAGTGAATTTGGCATCCCCAAATCCACGCCTCCAAAAGTTCCTCCTTACGAAGTAAAAGAAACAATCAAGTTAAAAAAGACCTTTAAAGTGCTTATCTGGCTATCTCTTATCATAATTCTGTTTATTATGATTAAATATATTGCTTTTGGTAACCGAACCAAATTTACTTCCCTAACAGATAGTACTCAAGTGGAAATTCCGGAAGAGCCACTAACCGAAAACCTGCCTATTGCAATGGTTTTGGTTCCTGCAGATACTTTAGTGATGGGGAGTATTTCTCCCGCAGCAGAAGATGATGAATTTCCTCTTTTAACTATTGGTATTCCTGCCTTTTATATCAGCATCAGGGAAATCAGTCAGGCAGAATGGATGATGGTTTTTCCTAAAAATCCTGCTCACAGTAAAGATCCTGAATTGCCTGTGGAAAATGTTAATTTTTATGATATAATTGACTTTTGCAATCAGAAAAGTGTTCTGGACGGTTTTGAGCCCTGCTACGATTATTACGATGATGAAGTGGTCTGCAATTTTTCTGCTAATGGCTATCGTTTACCTACAGAAGCTGAATGGGAATTTGCTGCTAAAAGCGGAAAAAGAAATGATTTCTTCGTTTATAGCGGATCAGATAAGGCAGATGAAGTTGGTTGGTATAATGAAAATAGCGCTGCTCAAAGTCATCCATCGGGACAAAAAAAACCAAATCAACTGGGAATTTATGATTTGAGCGGAAACATTTTTGAATGGGTCTGGAATTGGTATGCACCTTACAGCATCCGCAATGGGGACCTTTATGAAGGACCGGATAAAGGAACCGATAAAGTTATAAGAGGCGGTTCCTGGTATCATAACGCTTCTGAAATGAGAGTTACTAATCGCAATTTTACCAAGCCCTATACTAAAAATGGCTATCTTGGTTTCCGTGTGGCGAGGTCTTATAACCCTCGTTAAAACACAATTACTATATTCTGACTGGTTCCTATAGCTGGAGCTTTTTTTAAGGAAATGTAACAGTATAAGGCAGTTACCTGAAACAATAAAGGAAAAATACATATTTTCAATACTCTGCAAAAAACGGGAAATGCCTTTCTTCCTTTTTACATTGACAACAACAGCACAATTACGGAATTGGCTTTTTATATTGTAAAATAGGTATTATATCTGCGTGAGGATGGAATAATAAATCTTCGGACTACTCAGAAAATAATATTGGAGAAAAGTGATGAGTAAAAATTACAAAACAGCAATAACTCCTACCCGGGAAGAAAACTATGCTGAATGGTATCAACAAGTAATAAAAGCAGCTGATATGGCTGAAAATAGTGAAGTGCGTGGTTGTATGGTTATAAAACCCTGGGGCTATGCAATTTGGGAAAATATTCAGCGTGCACTGGATAAAATGTTTCGGGAAACAGGACATCGGAATGCCTATTTTCCTATTTTTATTCCGAAAAGTTTTTTGGAAAAAGAAGCGGAACATATAGAAGGTTTTGCCAAAGAATGTGCTGTTGTAACGCATAGTAAATTAGAAGCAGACGGAAAAGGCGGATTAAAACTTGCCGGAGAACTTACGGAACCCTACATTGTTCGTCCTACCAGTGAAACCATTATTGGTGCTTCTTTTGCCAAATGGGTAAATTCCTATCGCGATTTGCCTCTCCTGATAAATCAATGGGCTAATATTGTCCGCTGGGAATTGCGCACGCGTCTTTTTTTACGCACTACGGAATTTCTTTGGCAGGAAGGGCATACCGTGCATGAAACAGAAAAAGAGGCAAAAGAAGAGACCTTAAAAATGCTTAATATATACGCTGACTTTGCTCGTGACTATCTTGCTCTGCCTGTTATTCAAGGTGAAAAAACGGAAAGTGAAAAATTTCCCGGAGCCGTTACAACATATTGTATTGAAGCAATGATGCAGGATAGAAAAGCATTGCAATCCGGAACTTCTCATTTTCTGGGTCAAAACTTTGCCAAGGCATCCGAAATCAGATTCCAAAACCGCAAAGGTGAAATAGAATATGCCTGGACTACTTCCTGGGGTGTTTCTACGCGTTTAATAGGAGCTATCATTATGGTTCATAGTGACGATAACGGACTGGTTTTGCCTCCGAAAATTGCTCCATCCCATATTGCTGTTATTCCTATTTATAGAGATGCAGAAGAAAAAAAGCAGGTGATGACTTTTGCTGAAAAGATTCAAAATAGCTTGAAAGGATTATATTTGGATGATGTTCCCCTATATACTGAATTGGATACAAGAGATATGACGAGCAGTGAAAGAAACTGGTATTGGATAAAAAAAGGCATCCCTTTGCGTCTGGAAATAGGTCCTCGCGATATTGTTAAAGATTCTGTTATGCTTGCCAGACGCGATAAAGAACCAAAAGAAAAACATTCCGTTAATATTGATAATTTAGCTGATTATATCCTTAATACCCTAACAGAAATACAAATGGGCTATTATCAAAAAGCTTTAGATTTTAAGAATAAATGGACAATAGATATTAACGATAAGGAAGAATTCTATCGTTTCTTTACTCCTGAAAATATTGAAGAACCTGAAATAAGCGGTGGTTTTGCTAATTCCTTCTGGTGTGGAAATCCATCCTGCGAAGAAAAAATAAAAGAAGACCTGAAAGTTACTATCCGATGCATTCCTTTTGCAGCAAAAGAAGAAAGCGGAAAATGTATCTGCTGTGGTAAACCTTCCACACGGAGAGTAATTTTTGCCAAAGCATACTAAAATGAACTGCGCCATTATAACTATCGGTAACGAAATCTTGATGGGGAAAACTATCAATACAAACTTGGCATATTTGGGTTCGGAACTTGCCAGACAAGGGATTTCTGTTGAATATGCCCTTACTGTAAAAGATGAACCAAACGCTATAAAACAGGCATTGAAAGATACCTGGGGAAAATATAAAATAGTAATAACTACCGGTGGATTGGGTCCTACGGAAGATGATTTAACCAAATCTGCTATTTCCGAGTTCTTTGGTAAAAAGCAACACCGGGACGAAAATATATGGGAACATATCCAAAAAATGTTTGCCTTCAGGAAAATGCCATTACCTGAAACCAATCGCTCTCAAGCTATGGTTCCCGATGACTTCATACCTTTAAGAAATGACTTGGGAACGGCTCCCGGCTTATTTTATCAGGAAGGGGAATTTTTGTTCTTTGCTCTCCAAGGTGTTCCTTCCGAGATGAAACATATTTTTGAAACTCAGATTAAAGATATTATAACGAAAAATTGTCCCAATGCCAAGCCATTATTTATAAAAACATTAAGAACTTATAGTATAGCTGAATCCCGATTGGCGGAGTTATTTACTCTTTCTGATTTGCCGAAAGGTGTTTCTTTAGCTTGGCTTCCTCAAATTGGAAGGGTGGACTTGCGTTTCTATGGAACCGATGCCAAAAAAGTTGAGAAAGCGGTTAATAAAGCTCTACTCATTATTAAACCTTATGTTTGGGGCTATGATGACGAAAGCCCCGCAGAAATTTTATTAGCTCTTCTGTTGAAAAATTTCTACACTTTAAGTGTTGCAGAATCCTGTTCAGGTGGCTTGGTTCAAAAGCTGATAACAGATATTCCTGGTTCCTCTAACTCCTTTTTGGGTGGTGTTATAGCTTATTCTAACTCCTTAAAAAAAAATCTGCTGAAGGTGTCTGAAACTATTTTAGAAACAGAAGGAGCAGTTAGCGAATCCTGTGCCTTGCAAATGGCTGAAGGAATAAAGTTATTGACAAAATCTACCTGTTCAATTTCAGTTACCGGGATAGCAGGTCCTAATGGTGGGACTGCAGAAAAACCTGTAGGAATGGTGTGTTTTGGCTTTATAGCCGCTGAGAAACATTGGTCTAAAAAACAATTCTTTACCGGGGATAGGGAAATTATCCGTATAAAAGCAGCTGATTTTGCTATCCTTACTTTAATTCAACACTTACAAGGCAGGAATAATAATTGAATATCTTAGTAATCGGCAGCGGAGGCAGAGAACATTCTATTGCAGAGTGCTTTGCTAAAAGCAAACAGGTAAAAAGGGTAATTGTAGCTCCTGGGAATGCAGGAATTGCACTTAAATATGAATGTGCAAATCTGCAAACACAGGAAGAGATATTCAATTTTTGCGCTCAGAATTTAATTGACCTCGTGTTTGTCGGACCCGAAAAACCCATAGCAGATGGTTTAGCTGACTATTTAAATGAGAAGGGAGTTGCTGTTATTGCTCCAGTTAAATTTGCTGCCCAATTAGAGAGTAGTAAGATTTTTACCAAGAATCTGATGCAAGAAAAAGGCATTCCTACTGCCGAATACAGAATAGCTAAAACCATTCCTCAGGCATTAGAACAAATTGACTACTTTGGCTTTCCGGCAGTTATTAAAACTGATGGATTAGCAGGAGGAAAAGGAGTTTTCGTTGTTAAAAATCGTGCTGAGGCACAAGAGGCACTGAAAAAAATTCACTTTAGCGAAAAAGGAGTTATTGTAGAAGAATTTTTACAGGGTTGGGAGGTCTCTTTATTTGCCATTACTGATGGCTGGGAGTTTCAAACCACAATTTTTGCTCAGGACCATAAACAACTTTATGCTGGAGACCAAGGTCCCAACACAGGTGGTATGGGTTCTTATGCTCCGGTTCCTGATGCAGAAAAATATCGGAATCAGATTGAAGCAGAAATTATTCAACCTGTTCTTTCAGCAATGCGTGAATCAGGCAATCTTTATAAGGGAATTCTCTATTGCGGACTGATGATTACTAAGGAAGGACCGAAAGTAATGGAATTTAATTGCCGCTTAGGGGATCCTGAAGCACAGGTTGTTTTACCTTTGCTGGAGACGGATTTTGTAGAAATCTGCCAAGCCATTTTACAAGGTGAGATAAATTTGGTTGAATTAAAATTCTCTAATAAAACAGCATTAGCTGTTGTTCTGGCTTCGGAGGGTTATCCTTTTGCTTATAAAAAAGGGTTTCCCCTTTCTTTGCCAGCAAACCTTTCCGGAATTTATTTCTCTGGAGTGGAAAAAGGGAAAAAGGGACTTGTGACTTCAGGTGGACGTGTTTTATGTGCAGTTGGAATAGGAAAAGATTTAACTGAAGCCAGGGAGAAAGCATACAGCATAGTTCAACAGATTATCTTTGAAAACAAAATTTTTCGCCAAGATATTGGATTACGAAAAAATACCTTTTATGACAATGGAGATAGCTAATATTATGACAATATATTCTAATTTACTGGTGCATAACCTTTCCCTGAAAAATGCTTGCAGGAGGATTTTATTCTTCTGTCTTAGCGTTTGCCTACCTGCTATAATGATAGCAGAGCCGATAACTCTTGTTTCCGAAAGTCAGGACATTCTTTCTCTCAATTTTGAGCTTCCTGACTATGAATTAACCAAAGTAACAGTAAAGGGACAAACCTGGGACAAAATTATTTGTAGTGATGGCTCTTTTTACGGTAATGAGGGTTTTCCTGGATTGATAATGTTTTCTACGGCTATTGCAGTTCCCGTAGATGGTGATTACAGTTTCAACATTGAAAGCAGTGAAGCCAAAACGCTGAAGAATATAAATATCATCCCTGCGCCAACTCTGGTAATGGAAGGTGAGGAACCAAGCTATAATATTCAACCTAACTACAGGGCTTATGCCAATAGTGAACTCTACCCGGTTTCTATTGTCCAGAAAGGTGAACCTGCTTTTGTTGGAAACCGCAAGTTCATTCCTTTGCTGATTTATCCTTTTCAATATAGAGCACAAAGCAAAGAGCTGATTGTGCACTCCAAAATGTCTATAACTATCTATTTAAACGGGACAAAAAATGCAACTAAAAACTGGCAGCTGAATCCGAATCCTCTGGATGATGCAGACCCACCCTTTTTCCTGAATGAAAATAGCTCTAAAGCCTGGCGTTTGGAAAAAACCCGAAACACAAATTATTCTGCACCTAAAAATGTTATTTCAGACATTAACGAAATCCAGCTTATTGTAGATAAAGAGGGAATCTATAAAGTCAGCTATCATTACCTGACGGATTATATAAATATGATGGTTGATTCTTTACAGATAGTTATGAACTGGACTCCTGCCAATGTAGACCCGCGTTATTTGGAATTAAGCGATGAATATGGCCAGGTGCCGATTCACTTTATTGGTGAAAATGACGGTGTCTTTAATGAAAATGACTATTTTGAGTTCTATGGTGATAAGCATAAAGGCGACACTTCCTATATGGATGATTATACAGGCGAAAATGTATATACCCTGAAGTTGATTGATCACTATGGAGCAAGAATGGCTGTAGAAAATGGTGGCTTG
>ERZ1026796.1436-NODE-1436-length-15838-cov-3.925084_pt1 | contig 15838 bp, 21 predicted proteins | sample MGYA00520874_ERZ1026796 | MGnify/ENA primary metagenome ERZ1026796 (study PRJEB33270, sample SAMEA104284474) | anaerobic digester metagenome | biome: Anaerobic digester microbiome; feature: mesophilic sludge digester; material: Anaerobic digester biomass...
CCACAACCCTTGGCAAAGCGGCAGGCAGCGCCAGCGTGACGCCCATCGAGGACGTCCAGGGCCGGGCCGACTCACGCCAGATCCCGATCAACAAGGTCGGCATCAAGGACGTCTATCACCCGGTCCGCGTGCGCGACCGTTCGGGTGGCGACCAGCACACGGTCGCCAACTTCAACATGTACGTGGCGCTGCCCCACAACTTCAAGGGCACGCACATGTCGCGGTTCGTCGAGATCCTGCACCTGCACGAGCGGGAGATCTCGGTCGACTCGTTCCGCGCCATGCTCACCGAAATGACGCAGCGGCTCGATGCCACGTCCGGCCACATCGAAATGTCGTTCCCCTACTTCGTCATGAAGCAGGCGCCCGTCACCAAGGTGGAGAGCGTCGTCAAGTACGACGCGAGCCTGATCGGCGAGATCCACGATGGCGTCGAGCAGATGTGGATTCGCGTCGTGGTGGCCGCGACCAGCCTGTGTCCGTGCTCCAAGCGGATCTCGGACTACGGCGCGCATAACCAGCGCTCGCATATCACGATCAAGGCGCGCGTGCGCGAGCACGTGTGGATCGAGGAACTGATCGACATCGCCGAGCAGGAAGCGTCGTGCGAAGTGTTCGGCATCCTGAAACGCCCGGACGAGAAGTACGTCACCGAGCGCGCCTACGACAATCCGAAGTTCGTTGAAGACCTGGTACGCGACGTCGCCGTGCGGCTCAATCGCGATGAGCGCGTCGCGGCCTATGTGATCGAGGCCGAGAACTTCGAGTCGATCCACAACCATTCGGCGTTCGCGCGCATCGAGGGTTGAACCCCCGCGACCGCCGCCGCAGGCGGCGAGGCCGCTGACGCTCAGGCCGGCGGGCCCTGCAGCGCCAGTGTGCCGCTGCGCCCGGCGATTTCGCCGATCGCCGCCCGGTGGCGCGGCAGTCGGGCGGGATCGAGACTGGCGAACAGTTCGCGCATGCCGGCCAGCCGGTAGCCCTGCGCCAGCTGGCCGGCACCCAGCCGTTCGCACTCCGTGTCCCCCGGCGGCGAGACCACGCCGGCGGCGATCCGCACCCGGCATTGGCCGCACACCCCCACACCGCCACAGCTGCCCGCCAGACCCACACCGGCGCAGCGGGCCACCTCGGCGAGCAGGTCGCCGGCGGCGCACTCCGCCCGGATCCCGCTCGGCTCGAACTCAACCCGACAGCGCTTCGCGTCCATCCCGTCCCAGCCGGCTAACCAAAGATTCGGTAGAGAGGGTGCAGGTCGGAGACGGGCCGCACGCCGGAAAAGCGCCCGCCGTAGGCCCTCATGGCATCGACGGCAGCCACGGCGCTGCATACCCACGGGGCGTTGCGAATCGGCCCATAGTGCACCCAATCAGCCCCCGAGCATTGGGTGAAAGCCAGCGTCGCCGCCGCCGTGGCCTCAAAGGCGGGGGAGCCCTGCGCCCGCAGCTTCTCCCAGGTAAAGAGGGCGTTGGAGGGCGCGCAGCCGCAGGGATAGCCCAGCGTCTCCTTGATCTCGTGGATGGCCAGCGCCGTCCAGCCGATGCTCGGAATATCGAGCACGCCGAGATCGACCACAACCTGGTCGATGCCGGCGCGTGCGGCAGCGGGCAACAGCTCGTCCACCAGCAGCTTGACCCGCTGCTTGGGCCGGGGCTGGGCGGTGCTGAAGGCCATGATGACGGCGCTCTTGACGCCGCACTCGCACAGACAGGCCAGCTCCTCCACGGTATAGTCCTCGGCGATCGAGTTGTAGACCAGGCGCGTTGCCACCTCCGTGCCGGCGAAGTGGCGAACCGCCTCGAGGCGCACCTTCTGCGAGAAGGAATCGACCAGCAGCGGCGCGTCGGTATGCTCAGCGACGAACTCCAGGTAGTTGATGAGTGCCGGGCCGGTGTCGCCGATGACGTCGACCAGGTGCGGGTTGCCGGTGCGGGCGGCCGCCTCGTCCGCCTGGTCGAGCAGCACCCGCGCCTTCTCGTGGTCAAACGTGCCCTTCAGGCTGTCGTGGACGATCTTGTGGCCGCTGAAAAAGATGCTGCCGATGAGGGCCGTGGGCCGCTCGCCCGGCTGCCCGCCCACCTCGATGCCGGCGACGTTGGCTACTTTTTGTTCGGCGGTAAATCGGATCATGAATCTCCCCCGGTAAGCAGACGGGCCCGGCCGGACCTGCCGGACCCGTCCTCGAACCTAGAAGCTCAGCCCGTAGCCCTGCGACTGCTGGGCGACAAACTCCTGAAACGACTCCCGCTTCGGGATCTCGAACTTGACATCGTCTAGATTGTCGGCCAGCGGCAGCGCGCCGTAGGTGTGGGCGGCGGCTACCGCGGCGTGGATGTGCGCCGGATTGGTGTCTGCCGGGATGCTGGACAGGAAGAGGGACAGGTTATGGTCACGGCCAAGGATGTCGATATAGCGCTTGATGTTGTCGACGATCGCCTCCACCGGGCCGTCGCGCAGCAGCCGGGCATTGATGCCGGCGGTGATGATCGCCCGCACCCCTTTCTCCTTGTAGGGGGCCAGGTATTCGGCCACTACCGCTAACGGATACTCGTGCCAGCGCCCCATGCCCAGGAAGATGACCGGCTGGCCAAAATTCATCTTGACCTGGATGTCAAAGCACTTGAACAGGATCTCCTTGTCGAACTTTTCCAGGCGCTCCTCGCAATAGTCGCCGCTGCCGGCGGTAACCGCCGTCAGGCCCAAGGGCATGCAGTTTTGCAGCAGCTTCATGGCATAGGGCACCACCCATTCCTCCATCAGCCCGGGGCTCAGGTTGGGAAAGGCTGACCAGGCATCGGCGCCGATCGCCATGTCCACCCCGCAGGTTTCCCTCTGTACTTTCAGGTAGGAGGGCAGGACGTCGTCCACCAGCCGGCCGAACAGCTCGTGGGCAAAAGCCGGATCCTTGCGCAAGTCGCGGATCAGCAGCGGATAGCTGCGCACGCCAACGGCCAGGCTAAAGGGCGCGCAAAACATACCGCGCAGCGTGCCCATTTTTGCACCCAGGCGCAGATTCTCCAGGGCGAAAGGGATCCGCTTGGCAGTGAGCCAGTTGGCCGCAGGCTTGAGCTTGGCCAGGTCCTTCTTTTCCGCCACCAACGGCTCGCGAAAGTCGATTGTCGGCATGGCGTTGGCGGAGTAGATCATCTTGGCCCCCATCGCCTCCGCCTCATAGTTGTAGGCATCCAGCCCGATGGCCGGGGAATCAAAGCCATACCAGGCTGACACGGCCGCACCGGTTTCGACGTTGACCTTGGCATCGTAATAGAACTTGGTTGCCGGAACGCCAGCCACAAACATGGTGTGGTCGTGCATCTGGGCCGCGATCTCCAACCACTGCCCCTTCTTGGCGTTGACAGCCAGCCACCAGGTTGTCGGATCCTTCGGATCAAACTCGACCGCCACTTCTTGCTGCGCCCCAAACAGGAGTGATTTCTTCTGTTCTGCCATCTTACTTTCCCTCCATCAGCTGCTTGGCCTTGACCACCGCGTCCAGGGCATCCTTGCCCCAGGCATCGGCGCCGATCTCGTCGGCGAACTGTTGCGTGGCCGGCACGCCGCCGACCATCACCTTGGCCGGCACCCCCGCCGCCTTCAGCCCGGCGATGACATCTTTCATCAGCAGGATGGTGGTCGTCATATAGGCCCCCAGCCCGAGGATGTCGGGCTTGAGCTCCTTCGCCCTGTCGACAAAGGTCTGCACCGGCACGTCCACCCCCAGGTCGACCACCTCAAAGCCGGCGCCGCTCAGCATAGCGACGACGATAATCATGCCCAGGTCGTGCATATCGCCTTCGACGACGCCCAGCAGGATGCGCCCCGCCTGGCCGCCCTCCTTACTCTTCAGCAGCGGCTCCACCTGGCCGAGCGCCGCCTTGAAAGCACCGGCCGACAGGATGACGTCGGGCAGGAAGTAGCGGTTGTCATTCCACAGCTTCCCAGCTTCCTCGATGCCTGGGACGATGGCCTTGTTCAGCACCTTGACCGGTTCGAGGCCCTCCGCAAGCGCGGCCTTGGCCTTGGCTAGTGCCATCTCGTCGTCGCCCTCGACAATAGCCAGTTTCAACTCGTTCAACATTTCGGACATGTTCGCCTCCTCGCGAATGATTGGCCGGGGAAAAGCTTGCCTCCCCTGGCCTCCTGGGGGCATAACCTCCAGACCTTCAGGCCAGATGTGGTCGGTTTCTGTCAGTGATCACCCCCTCCCCAGCAGCTCGAGCGCCCGGCGCGCAGCCGTTGTGGCGTCCGGCGCCCAGCCATCGGCTGCAATCTCGTCGGCAAAATGCTGTGTTGTCGGCACGCCGCCGACCATGACCTTGACGGTCTGCCGCAGGCCGGCCTCTTCCAGCGCGTCGATCACGTCGCGTGCCAGGAGCATGGTCGTCGACATGTAGGCGCCTACCCCCAAGATATCCGGCCGCTCGGCCCGCACCGCCTCCACGAACCGCTCGATCGGCAGGTCCACCCCCAGGTCAATCACCTCAAAGCCGGTTCCCAACAGCATGGCCACGACGATCCCCTTGCCCAGGTCGTGTACGTCGCCCTCGACAACGCCGATGACCACCTTGCCCCGCTGCTCTCCCGCGCGGCGCCCCAGGTGCTGTTCCACCACACGCGTCGCACTGCGAAACGCGTCGGCGCTGAGGATGACGTCGGGCACATAGTAGTGGTTGGCGTCCCACAACCGCCCCGTCTCCTGGATACCGGCGATGACGGCCTGCTCAAAAAGGACCTGGGCCGGTGTGCCCTCGGCCAAGCAGCGCTCGCTCAGCTCAGCCGCCCGGTCGGCGTCACCAACGACAATGGCCTGTTTCAACACTTCCAGCAGTGGGGTCATGCATGGGCTCCCAGGTAAGGGCTATGACCAGCGCCAGCCGCGGCGCCGGCAAAAGTCGGCAAACGGTTCCACGTCGGGCATCTCGAATGGGATCGATTCCAGATCCGGGGCCAGCGGATACTGTCCGTACAGCCGCGCCGCGGCCACGGCAGCCTGAATGTGCTCGGGCGGGGTGTCGCCCGGCACGTTGTTGATCACCAGGGTAAAGCGCCCTCGCGGCGCGGCGGCGGCGATGTAGGCCCGCACCCGGGCGGCAATGGCCGCCACCGGGCCGTCATGGATCAGCCGCGAGTCGAGCCCCAGCGCCAGCGCGACGCCGTGGCGGGCAGCAGTCTCAACGTACAGCCCCGGCCCAAGCCGCTGCACGTCGGGGTCCAGCCCGCGCAGGCTGCCGCGCATCTCAATCTTGGCCTCCAGGAAAGGCACCGGATCGGGCAGGCGGCTCTCACCCCACTGGCCAACGGCGCCGACGCTGTAGCCTTCTGCGGCAAAGAGATCGCGCAGCCGCAGGACGTAGGGCCGGACGAACTCCTGGATGATCGGCCAGGTGACGATCGGCACCGAGGCCCAGGGATCAACACCGGTAGCCGCGCGCGCCGGCGGCGGCTGGGCCAACTGGACCCGGATCCAGGGGATGAGGATCTGCTCGGTAAGCCGCTCCAGCAGGGCATGGGCGAAGGATGGATCCTGGCGTATGTCGCGCACCAGGGCCGTGTAGCCGCGTACGGCGCAGGCCAGGCTAAACGGCGCGCAGAACCAGCGCAGCGCGGGCAAGCCGGTCATCTCCCCGGCCAGGCGGTAGCCTTCCAGCAGGAATGGCATCCGGCCCGCGCGCTCAAAATCGGGCGCCTGCAGGCATTCCAGGTCGGCCCGGTTCTGGACCAGCCTCTGCGCCGGATCGAGGAGGGGGGCAGCGCCCTCGTGGTAGAGGACCCGCCGGCCCAGCGCCTCGGCCTCAATGTTGTGCATATCGCCAAAAACGATTGGCAGGTCAAAGCCATAGTATTCGGCCAGCAGGACCTGCGCCTGGACAAAAGGCGCCGGCTCGGAGTAGAAGGTGCGGGCGGGAATGCCGGCCAGGTGGAGGGCGTGAGTAGGCAGCGAGCCATAGATCGGCACGCAATCGGGCGTATCGGCGATCGCCTCGGCCACGCGCCGGGCGCCAGTCAGCCAGTTGTACATCGCGCTCTGGGTCCTCCCTTGGCCCGGGACCAGTATATCACCGGCCGGCGTCGCCGTCTGTCGCCTGGGCGACAAGAGAGTTGTGGATCGCCTGTAGGGGCCAGGCATCCCGGTTGGTTTCCTGGTCAACGAATTAGGTTGTAGGGGATGCCGCGCCCCTACCAGACAGGAGTTGAGGGCGCGCCGCCTACGGCGGCGGGAGCTGGCCGACGGCCCAGGGCGCCAGGACGATGCGCTGGTCGATCATCCGGTAAAAGCCCTCGTGCTGCAGTTGGCTGAGGCAGGCGCTCACCGTGGCGCGGTTGGCGCCGACGAGCTTGGCCAGCTCCTCGTGGGTGAGGCGCATGTCGATGGCAACCCCGGCATAGGTCACCCGGCCGTACTTGCCGGCCAGCTGCAGCAGAACAAGCTGCAGTTGCCCGCGCACGTCCTCAAAGCTCTGGCTGATCAGCTCCTCGGTGAACAGCCGCACCCGCGCAGCCAGGTTGGCCAGGAGCGCCCGCGCCAGGGAGGGTTGGCGGTCCAGCAGCTCTTCCAAGCCTGTGCCTTCGATCTGGTAGGCCTCGACCTCGGCGCTAAAGGCTTCGGCGCTTTCCAAATGGGGGCAGCCCAGGTAGAAGGGCACATCGCCCACCAGATCCCCGGCGCCCGCAATCAGGAGGGTCTTTTCCCGGCCGTTCGGGGAGAGGACAAAGGTTCGCACCCGCCCGGCGTAGAGGAAGAAGAAGCAGCCGGCCGGGTCGTCCTGGCAACAGAGCCTCTCGCCGCGGCCGTAGCGCCGCCGGGAGACGCCCGCCGCCCGTTGGGCCAGCGCCTCCAGCGTCGCTTCAAGCGTGTCTGCCAGCGAGTCCCTGTCGATCTCCACAATGTTGATCCCGCAGCGTATTATACCCTACCCCTGTACATCCCGGCAAGGCACCGGCGCAGTCGGGCTTCGGGAGAGATTATGTCACCTTTTGGTGGCAAAGCGCCGACCACGAACGAGCGCTGGTGGGCTCGTTCATCGGTCAGGTACCAGGGGGAATGCAAGCGGCACAAACCCACCGCGGCAGGGCAAAGATCGCGGCGACACGCCCTTCTCCAGGCGGAAGGCAGCCACGTAGGCCTCCAGTTCCACCACGCCATTTTCAGGAAGCTCGAGCTTCCCCGAAGGTGAGAGCTGCCATCCCCAGGCCCCCGCTAGCCAATCTCCGGCACTCGCACCTTCCTGATTCTCTAGTTTGGCCATCTGATCTCGCTCATCGACTCCGGCTTGACCAGCTTTGCCCTGGGCGTCTACTCTACCAGTGCACCGGGGCGGCGAATGCGCATCCGCCGCCCCACCCCAGGAGGACGCCGGAGGCCGCGGCTCTTGCTAAACTTGCCCCCGCGAAAGTTGAGGTATTCGTGGTCACAATGCACGAATTCCGTTCGCTCTGACTACGCGACTGGTGATCTCCCAAGCCATAATGCGATAGGAGACTGCTTGTCAGGCTGCGGCAGTCTGGGATAGCCGTAAGCCAGTAGCCGGGGAAAACGAATCGTCCCCGAGATTCACAACCCGTAGGGAGGTGAATCGAGGCCCAGAGCGAAGGCAATCGCCTGATTCACCTCTTCCATTCTTTCGGTGGGGAGGTAGGCGATCAAAGACCCCAACTTGTGCATTGGAACCGTCTGGATGTTGTCCATGTTTGCTGCGCAGTCCGTGAGCAGTCCATCGTCTGGAGACAGGAAAACTTCGGATGGTATGTCACGGATAGTCGTCGTGATCGGTGCAACGGTAAGGGCATTCAAGAAACCGATGGCTGAGTTTCGAGTCAAAATGAGCACCGGGCGGCGCTTGTCCGGTGCCTGGAAGGTATACCACCGAACCTCACCGCGTCTCATGATGCACCCCAGGCCTGCTCAACTTCCCATACGTCAAACTCCCCAGGCTCCACAGGATGGCGGGCATAGCCTTCGGCGTGTTTCTTCTCCATTTCGGCTATGGCGTACCGTTGCAGAGCGAGTTCCAAAGCCTCGCGAATATAGGCAGAGCGGGTCGTCTTCAAGGTTTGGACCACTTCATCTACCTCGGCCAACAAAGGTTCATCAATTGTCATCTGAATAGTCTTCACGGGTCTCCTCATCTAGATGTTGATTCTGATACACATTATACTCAACATTGAGCCATGAGTCAAATCAGTCTCTACGCCAGGTCGAACTGTCAAATCCCCCGCAAGCCCTGATTGACAGCAATGAGCCGGGGCGTGCACCCCGGCTCACTGATTTCCTGAATCCCCGCTCTCGGCTATCCCGCCAGCCGCGAGTACTCCTCCTCGATCACGCTCTCGTTGAGCTTCTTGAACAGCGGCGCGTGGCTCCGCGTCTCCTCCTGGTACTCCACCACCTGCTGCGTGCCAAAGAGCTGCCCCTCATACCCCAGGTGCTCGCGCCGCTGGCGAGCCTCTGCGCCGTGTGCGGCACGCAGAACGTCGGCGCCAGGATCGTCTTCAGGCAGTCCACGGCGCGCACGCTGCGCGTGACGTACACGTTCGTCTCCGCCGCCTGCCGGTCCTCCTTGATCTGGAACCAGGGCGCCTTGCGGTCCAGGCATGCACTGCCTGTCCTGCCTGCCCTGAGCAATGCCGAAGGGAGGGAACCGAAGGAAGCGCAGTGAATGTGTAGCCGTTGGCCGCCCGCGCCACAAGTCGTTAGCGCCTTTGGCGGCCCCATGGTTTCGCCCAGGCATGTCCTGAGGTAGCGAAGGAGCAGCCCGGCAGCGCGCCCACGGTTTCGAACCCGGCCTCCACCTTGACCAGGAGTGCCCGGTCCTCGTCGAAAATTGACCCAGCGCCTCATGGCGAGTGGACCAGAATTGGTGAACATCGATGGTCCAATCACGGGTGAACATTGACAGGTACGCACGATATCAGCAGATGTCAGCTAACGTTTGGATTTTCCCCACTTTCTGAGTCGCCCGGTAACCCCCTCATCACCGCGGCATCAGCGCAAACACACCCCAGCCCAGGTATTCACGCGTGTAAGCGGCGTAGCGCTCGGGTTCCGAGGTCAGTTTGGCTCGAACATCTTTCGCCAACTCGTCGTCGGGATTGGCTTCAAGCCATCGGCGCATGGTGAGCCATTTGGCCGCCTCGTATCTGTCCCAGCCGTCTTGGTTGGCCAGAACCATTTCAACGACGTCGTAGCCAAGAGGGTCGAAAGACGCGAGAAGTTCCGGAAGCAGGAGAAAGTCGGAGATTGAGTTGGCAAGACACCCTTTGGCAACATCTTCCGTCGGCGGTAACTGCCGCCAGTAGGGCTCGCCGATTAGGATGATCCCTCCGGTGCGCAGGCTCCGCGCCAGAAGCTTGATAGTGCCGGCGACTCCCCCGGCGATCCAAGTGGCACCGACACAGGCTGCCACACTGACCTTCTGGTCAGAGACATAGCCGGCAGCATCGCCATGGATGAACTTGACTTGATCGGCGACGCCGAGTTCTTCAGCACGGAGTTTCGCTTGCTCGGTGAACAACTGGCTCATGTCGATGCCGATGCCGATGACGCCGTGATCGCGTGCCCAGGTGCACAGCATCTCCCCCGAACCGCTGCCGAGGTCAAGCACTCGGGCCCCCGATGCCAGACGGAGCGCCGCGCCGAGAGTGGCGAGCTTTTCGGGTGTGATCGGGTTGTGAATGCGGTGAGCACTCTCAGTAATGCTCAAGATCCGTGGAATATCCAATACAGAGAATCTCCTTTCGGGTGTGAGTAGATTCAGTCACTGCCTAACTAAGTACATAGCATAAAGTTCTTTGCATTTCTACCTCGATAGGTGTATAAGGATGTTGGAGGTGTGAAATGCTCTATGCGAGACAACCAACAGAGCAAGAACAGGAAGAGTTGAAGCGCATGGTTCGCCGCGAAGTGGGACGGGTTAGTCAGCGCGCACAGATGGTTCTGCTGTCGGTTCGGCGCAAAACGATCCCAGAAGTCGCCGACACTTTTAGTGTCTGTGAGCCCACCGTTCGCTTCTGGATTCATAGCTTCAACGAGTATGGTCCAAGCGGGCTTTACGATCAACCGCGTAGCGGTCGCCCGCGAAAGGTGACCGACGAGGTCAAGCGTAAGATTGTCGATCTGGTACAGGATGACCCGAACAAAGCAGGGTATCTGGCGACTGTCTGGACGGTCGCGATGTTGGGGTTGGCTCTGATGAAGGCGATCGGGGTCACCATCAGCCTGACAGCAGTCCGCAAGACCCTGCACGAGCTTAATCTCAGTTGGAGCCGTCCCAGGTTGGCGATGCCTCACAAGACAGATCCAGAAAAAGCCGAGAAACAATGGAAAATCACCAAGGCAGCAGTCGGCGCGCCACCAGAGGCGGCGATTTTGTACGCTGATGAATCGCGTGTCCAGTTGCTGCCCTTGCTGCGAGCGATGTGGCACTGGGTCGGTCAGCAAGTCCGTGTGCCAACCCCAGGGACGAACAAGACGCGCGCGCTGTTTGGTGCCCTGGATATCCGTACTGGAAAGTGGACGTATCTCGTCCGCGAGCGGATGCGCAAGGAAGACTTCGTTGCTTTCCTGGAACATCTGCTGGTCACCTTTCCTTCGGTACCGATCATTCTCATCGTGGACAACTACAGCAGCCATACGGCCCACGTTGTCCGCGCTTGGCTGGACGAGCATCCACGTCTGCAACTGTACTTCTTGCCCAAGTACTGCTCGCATTTGAATCCTGTCGAGCCCATCTGGCTCCGACTCAAAGGTCAGATTGCTGCCAACCGCCTGCACGGTTCGATTCAGGCAGTGGTGCAAGCGGGTGAGCAGTTCTTCAAGGATATGACGCCGACAACTGCCCTGACCTGGGCCGGTGTCCAATGTTAAAAGAACTTTGTGCTACATACTTAGTGAGTGAACCGAACTATTTCAGCCTATCCTCCTGGGTCCCTAGACGGAACGGGTTCGGCATAGCAGACCCAAGAGGTTGACTTATGCCGAATCTCGGCCACAATCTCCGAGATCATGATGGGCAATCCGGTTGCTGTGCAGGTCCGGCGATGACCATATTATGCACCTGGAATCCTCTTTTGTCAAAGGGAGGAGCCAGTCCATGGAAGAGCACCGTCCCAAGAAGCTGTCAGGTCAAGTCCGCGATGAGATCCGTCTTAAGCACCATCGGACCCAGCAGGCGTGGACGCGCTGCGTCGAACGCTGCATTGGCCCCCGCGCGAATCCGCCAGTGAAAGGCGCGCCGTGAGCGGGAATCCAGACGTATTGGGCTGTGCACCCCACTTTGAGAAGATGCTCTACGACAACGCCCAGCTCGCCCGCGTCTACCTCCACGCCTGGCAGGTGACCGGCAATGCGTTCTTCCGCACCATCGCCGAAGAGATCCTGGATTATGTAATGCGCGAGATGCTGGATCCCGACGGCGGCTTTTACTCCACCCAGGACGCCGACAGCGAGGGCGAGGAGGGCAAGTACTTTGTCTGGACCCCCGACGAGATCCGGGCCGTCCTGGGCGACGAGGCGGACGACTTTATGCGGGCCTACGGCGTGACCGCCGGGGGTAACTTTGAGGGGAGGAACATCCTGGAGTTGGTGGGCAGCCTGGACGACCGGGAACGCTTCGCCGCCGCCCGCCGCAAGCTCCTGGCCGCCCGCGGCCACCGGGTGGCGCCCACCAGGGACGACAAGGTCCTGGCGTCGTGGAATGGACTCATGCTGGCCGCCTTTGCCGAGGCGGCGCAGGCCCTGGAGCGCGACGACTACCGCCAGGTGGCCGAGCGCAACGCCACCTTCTTGCTCCACCACCTGATGACCGACGCGGGCCGTCTGCTCCACACCTGGAAGGTGCGGGAGGACGACCTCTCCCCGGCCCTCTCCCAGGGGCAGAGGGAGGATGGCCAGGCCGCGGCCCTCCCCCAAGGGGAGAGGGAGAACGGGATCATCCGCTGGGAGGACGAGGGCGGCTCGCCGCCGGAGGCCATCCCTGTGCGCCGAGCCGAGGCGCGCATCAACGGCTTCCTGGAGGACTATAGCTATGTCATTGAGGGTCTGCTGGCCATCTACCAGGTCGAGTTCGACCCCCGCTGGTACCAGGCTGCCCAGGACCTGGCCGACACGATGATCACCCATTTTCGCGCACCCGGCGGCGGCTTTTACGATACGAGCGACGACCACGAGGGGCTCATTGTGCGCCCGCGCGACATCCAGGACAATGCCACCCCGTCGGGCAACGCCATGGCCGCCACGGCCCTCCTCAAGCTGGCAGGGCTGGCCGTGGAGCCGCGGTATGTCGAGCTGGGCGAGGAGGCCATTGCCGGCGTGCAGTCATTCCTGGGCCAGTACCCCCTGGGTTTCGGGCAGTGGCTGGTGGCCCTGGACTATGCCCTCTCCCACCCGCGGGAGATTGCTATCGTCGGCGAGCCCGGCGCCCCCGACACCCGGGCTTTGCTGGAGGCCGCCACCGGCGGCTTTCGCCCCCACCAGGTCGTCGCCGTGGGCACGCCCGGCCAGGAGGTCGCCGCCGTGCCGCTCCTCGCCGGCCGCCTGGCCGTGGACGGCCGTGCTGCCGCCTACGTCTGCCAGGATTTCGCCTGCCAGGCACCGGTGACAGAGCCCGAAGGACTAGGAGCCCTGTTGGAGCAGAGCGGTTAGTCGGTTCGCATTTGCGAATCCAGGCCGGCAGAGGAGGGAAGCATGAATTCCGATGATGACCTGATAACCGTTGAGAACGTAAATGTTCCGGGGAAAACCTCTCGCGTAAACGCCGCCAAATACCAGGCCATGAAGCGGGCTATGCTAGAGGTGCTGCCAAGAGAAGCGCCGGGGCTGACTCAAGATGAGATTCGCGAAGCGGTCATTGCCCACCTGCCGGATGACCTGTATCCACAGGGCGCCACAGCGGGATGGTGGGCCAAGACCGTTCAGCTAGACCTGGAGGCCAAAGGCACCGTCGTTCGCGAGGCTACAAGGCCCCTGCGCTGGCACCAGGTTTAGCACCGAAATATCTTCAAGAGGAACATCATGACCAGCGAGCAACAGACCCTATCCACTATCTACAAGGGATGGCACACCTACCAGGACATGCTCATCCGGGCCCTTGCGCCCCTGACCGCAGAGCAGCTCAGCTTGCGCGCCGCCCCTCGTCTCCGTTCAGTGGGCGAGGTCGTCGCCCACATCATCGGTGCCCGCGCCCGCTGGTTCCACCTGCTCATGGGCGAGGGCGGCGACGAGTTTGCCGCCCTGGGCCGTTGGGACGGCCGTGGCGCTCCGGCGAGAAGCGCCGCGGAGCTGGTCCAGGGGCTGGAAGCAACGTGGCGGGGAATGCACGCTGCCATAGACCGCTGGACCGCAGAGGAGTGGCAGCAGACGTGGCCGGGCGAGGACGAGAGCGAGCCCGAGGTCATCACCCGGCCGTGGGTCATCTATCATTTGCTCGAGCACGACCTCCATCATGGAGGAGAGGTTTCGATCACCCTCGGCGCCCATGGAGTGCCGGCAATCGAGTTGTGAGCCGCCGGGCCAGTTCTCACCGGACACAGCGACCGTGACCCGCACGCACCGCCAGTTCGTTGCCGGATTGCTCGTCCTCCTCGTCATCCTTTTGGCCGGCTGCGGCACGCCGGCGCCGGCAGTAACTGCTGTGACACCCACACCCGTGGTCGATGCGGTCTCCCCAGTAGCCGCCCTGGTCGAAGGGAGTGACGTTGAGGTGCCAGGCTCGTCACCGGCACCCAGGCCAACACAAACCCCGATCCACACGCCATGGCCGTCGTCCACGGCCTCGTCGACCCCCACAGCGACCCCGACTGTAGCGCCGTCGCATACTGCTACTCCAACGGCCACTCCGACACCAACACCACAGCATACCCTGGCCATTGACTACATGCGCCGGCAGACGTATCCAGGCAGCGAGATCGCCATTGAAGAGGAGCTTGAGCCCGGGGCCAACTACGACCGCTACATCGCCTCCTACCAGTCCGAAGGACTAACGATCTATGCGCTGCTGACTGTACCGCGAGGTCAGAAACCGCAAAATGGCTGGCCCGTCATTGTCTTTAATCATGGCTACATCCTTCCTGGGCAATACCGCACTACCGAGCGCTACAGGGGAACCGGTTGAGCTGTTTATGTACAAAGACGACAACCACAACATCTCGGCCAGCTTTGCGGTAGCAATGGCGCGTTCGGTCCGGTTCTTTGACGCCTATGTCAAAGGAGAATAGCCATTACCGCTCAAATCACCCTCGTAGTTTGTCCATCACCTTGAACATAAACTGTACGCATTTCCTTTGCCAGGCTACGTGATTAAAGCTTCCAATCACGTACGCGTTCAGTTCCGGATGGTAGAACATATACGCTCCTGTCGCCCCCAGTACGCCCCAGGACCTGTACCTGGCAGGAACGAGCAGCGGAATGGTTCGTACTTGCCAGATGCCGTAACCGTAATCAAATACGGACATAAGCCTGGCCTTGTCGCTTTTCATGACGTCGAGTGTTTCTTTCGAGACCAGTTGATGGCCAACTAACGCTTTCATGAAGAGCAGGAGGTCGTCCAATGGTGCCACCACACCACCGCCGGCATAGTCAATGCCGGCAAACCCTTTGAGATCATTCAGGCGGGTTTGACCGATATAGAAACCGGCAACCGGCTGCGGAGAGGCCTCTTCAGGTTCGGAGCAGTGAAGCATATAGGCATGTTTCATCCCGACAGGCTCGAAAATCAGTTTCTTCAGCACGGCATGGAACGGCTCTCCGCATACCTTCTCTACGATTAAACCCAGCAGGTGGTAGTTGGTATCAGTATAATATGCTTTCTTGCCCGGCACAGCCTGGGGCGTCAGATTCCTTTTTGCCCATTCGACCGCTTCTCGCGGACCAATGTCAAAGCTGTGGTCGGCGAGCAGCTTGTCGAACAAGGGATAAAAGTTGTCCGGCAGCCCGGACGTTTGATTCACAAGGTGCCGGATCTGAAGATCGGAGGAGTAGTCTCTTCCCTTATAGACATGCAGGCCATCCATTAATCCGGAGTCGAGGTAGCGGCTGATGCCATCCTCAAACGACAGTAGTCCCTTTTCGTGGAGCATGCTGACAATAGTGGAGGTAAATAGCTTGCCGACACTGGCCATGTAATTGGGCTGCTCCGGGGTCGGTTTGCCATTTTCTCCCGCACCCTCTGCCAGGTTGACGTGCAGTCCCGTCTTGTCCGAGTGCACGAGCAAATAGGCATTCCGAACCATCGGGTCTTTGCGTACCTGGCTCCGAAACAAGACTTCGATCGGCGAGATTTCTGCGTTGTGGTTCATCGAATGTCCTTATCCTGCTGTGAATGATGTGCACCTAACGGCAGGCATCAGGCGCGGTGCTGGTCAGCGTTCCTTCAGAAAGAGAAGAAGCCGCCCAGCTTAGGCACGCTCCAGATCCTCTACCGTTCTCTCATTCCGCACGTTGCCGGTGTTCAGCGTGCTCGCTGGCTCGAAGAGTAGGACATGCACCTCGTGCTCTGCAATCGGCTGGTGCTCCACTCCGCGCGGCACGATAAAGAACTCCCCTTCATGGATGACGACGTCGCTTTCCCGCAGCCGCATGAGCAGCGTGCCCTTGAGGACGAGGAACAACTCATCTTCGTGGTCATGGTGGTGCCGGACGAATTCGCCCTGCATCTTGGCCAGCTTCACGTGCTGCCCGTTGAGCTCGCCCACGATGCGGGGGCTCCAATGCTCCGAAAACTGTGTGAGCTTTGCCTTCAAATTGACCTTTTGCATGGCGCCATTCTCTCTTGCCAGGGATTCTTATCGGGCTAATGCAAGGGTTGACTCATGTTCAATGCCGACTATAATATCTGTAATCGGT
>ERZ1026796.1440-NODE-1440-length-15817-cov-3.235245_pt1 | contig 15817 bp, 16 predicted proteins | sample MGYA00520874_ERZ1026796 | MGnify/ENA primary metagenome ERZ1026796 (study PRJEB33270, sample SAMEA104284474) | anaerobic digester metagenome | biome: Anaerobic digester microbiome; feature: mesophilic sludge digester; material: Anaerobic digester biomass...
CTCGTCGTCGGCGGCCAGGTTGTCCCCGCAGCCGGACACCGTGGCGTGCATCCGGGCGCCACCCATCTCCTCCAGGCTGGTGATCTCACCGATCACCATCTGGGCCATGCGGGGGGAACCCAGGTACATCGAGGCGTTGCCCTCGACCATGATCACGAGGTCGCAGAAGGACGGGATGTAGGCCCCGCCGGCGGCATAGGGCTTGGTGGCCATGCGACCCCCGTCGGCGTACAGCGCCATCCAACCCGCTCCTGCGTCGGGCGCATCGTCGGCCGTCTCGGCCAGGAGCTCTTGGGCGCGTTGGGTGGGGTCGAACCCGGTCGTGGGCGCGATGCCAGGTTGGCTCGGGACGATCGCCGGGTCGACCTCGGGCAGCGGTGCGGCCGTGGACGCCGGCGCGGTGGACGGCGGGATGGTCTCGCCGAGCGTGGTGGGGGCAGCGTCGACCCCGATGGGAGGGCCGTCATCGGACGCACACGACGGTGCGACCAGCGCGAGGACCGAGACCGACGAGACAAGAGCGAGCAGGCCTCTGTTCATGCCAGATCTTCCAACGTGTGCGCTGTGAGTGTCAAGCACACCGCGAGTCGTGGCGAGGTGCCACCCGACTGGTCGGCGCCCCGTGGGCGTTTCAGCGGCGGTACTTGTCGGCCGGCACGCTGAGGTGGAAGCGGGTGCCCTGGTCGTCGGTGCATGTGGCGGCCGAACCGCTGTCGTAGTGGACGGGCTCATCGGCGGTCCCACCCATCGCACGCACTCGTGTCACCGCGGCGTGGATGTCGTCGACCACGAAGTACAGATCGGCGGTGACGGTGGCGCCGTGAGCGCTGCCGGGAGGGGCGGAGATGTTGCCGACGTGGCCGTTCTCCGCGTCGTCGAAGCGCCAACCGAGGACTGCGCCGTAGAAGGCCTGCGCCTTGGCCAGATCCGGGGTGGGCAACGTGAAGTAGTACAGGTCGCCCTGGTCGTAGTGCTTCACCTGGTGCTCGTCGCCCGAGAGGGCCGTGGCGGCCGGCTCCTGCAGTTCGAAGCCCATCGTCGCGGCGTTGGTGCCGTAGCTCGCCCGATCGAAGCCGGGGGTGGGCGTGGAGAGCACCCAGCGATGGCCGAACGGGTCGCGCACCACGCCCTGGCGGCTGCCGTGGAACTGGTCGTCGACCGGTCGCACCTCGGTGGCGCCGTGGGTGAGGGCGAGCGCGTGGGCGGAATCCACGTCGTCGACCTCGAGGTGGAAGCTGCAGCTCGAACCGCCCAACGACTCCGGGCCGCGCACGTCGAACTCGGGGTACTCATCGGCGAGCATCACGACGCTGTTGCCGAACTGCAGCTGCGCGTGGCCGATGCGACCGTCGTCGCCGACGAGGCGATGGAGCTCCACCGCGCCGAGCGCGGCGACGTAGAAGTCGATCGCCGAGGCCGCGTTGCGCACGGTGAGGTAGGGGGTCACGTGCAGGGCGCGAGTGCCGGCGGTGCTCGCGGTGTTGCTCGCAGTGTTGCCGGTGTTGGTGTTGGTCATCGGGGTCTCCAGTGCGGTGGTGAGGCGGTCGCGCAGCGCCGCGGTGAAGCGTGGCGAGGGGGTGGCCGGGGTCGGGTGCAGGCGGAGGGCGTCGAAGACGTCGGTCATGGCTGGCGTCCCTTCATCTCGCCGGTCATCTCGCCGGTCATCTCGCCGGTCATCTCGCCGGTCATCTCGCCGGTCATCTCGCCGGCGGCGTGCCGGTACGCGGCCTTGGCGCGCATCAGCAGTGATTCGGTGGCGTGCAGGCTGCGTTCCAGCAGGGTTGCCACCTGGTCCACGGGTAGGCCGTCGAGGTAGCGCAGCGTGAGCGCAGCGCAGTGGTGAGGCAACAGGCGCGCGAGCACGTCGCGCACGTGCAACGCGTCGATCGGTTCGTTGCTGTCCACATGCGTGTCGCCGCTCTCCCACAGCTCCTCCAGCAGCTGTCGATTGCGGCCGGCGCGACGCCAGTGGTCGACCAGCTTGTGGCGGGCGGTGCCGATCAGCCACGGCACGTTCACCTCGCTGCCGGTCTGGCTGGCGCTGACGGCGGCGAGGAAGGTCTCGGCGGTGAGGTCCTCGGCGGTTGCCGTGCTGTCGCAGCGGCGAACGAGGTAGCCGTAGACGTGTGGCAACGCCTCGTCGTACAGCTGTAGCAGAGCACTCACGGGTGGGTCATCGTTCGGGAGCATCGGAATCCGTCGCGATCGTGTCAGAGAATCCGGATCGTTCGGCCCCGAACGGTGAATGCACGGAACGCTACGTCGTCACCATTGAATTCACGGGTCGGTCCTGAAGTCGCTGCGGAACCCTGTGCGACGTGTCGCGGGTCGATCGTGAGCGCCGAAACCGCCGCTTGCACAACGAACAGGTGTTCGATATGGTCGCGAACTCTTATGGGCTTCAACAACCCCGACATGCCGTGGAGCGACGTGGAAGCGTTGCTCTCCGGGCGCGGCCCGGCACGGGGTCGCGACGGGCGCGCACCTGGCAGCTCGTCGTGGAACGCCGGCGGCGACGGGCCTGCGCTCGGCCGCAAGCGGCAACCGTTCGAGCCGGCCGCCGGCCGCGACACCGCAGCATCACCAGACGTCACCCGCCCGCTCATGCGCCCCGACATCGGCCACGTGCCGTATGCCGAGCTGCACTGCCACAGCAACTTCTCGTTCCTCGACGGTGCCTCACACCCCGAGGCGCTGGCGGAGGAGGCGTCTCGCTTGGGCCTGGAGGCGCTGGCGCTCACCGACCACAACGGGTTCTACGGCATCGTGCGTTTCGCCGAGGCAGCGCGCGCCGTTGGTCTGCCGACCGTGTTCGGGGCGGAGATCACGCTCACCGCAACAGGTCGCCAGGCGCGCAGCGAAGCCGAGACGCAGCACCAGGTGCACACCGGGCAGGTGGCCGACAGCCATGCTCCCGACCCGCATGGCCAACACCTGCTGGTGCTGGCCGAAGGCCCGACGGGCTATGCCCGATTGGCGCGTGCGCTCAGCGGGGGGCACCTGGCCGGCGAGAAGGGTGCGCCTCGGTTCGCGTTCGACGACATCGCCGATGCGATGGCCGGCCACGGGTGGGTGCTCACCGGCTGCCGCAAAGGTGCGGTGCCGGCGGCGATGGTCGATCGTGGGCCGCGTGTGGCGGCTCGTGAACTGCAGCGGTTGGTCACCGCGTTCGGTCGCGATCGAGTGCTGGTCGAGCTGTGGGACCACGGCAACCCGCTGGATTCGGTGCGCAACGATGCGTTGGCCGAGCTGGCGGCCAGGCACGACGTGGGCTGCGTCGCCACCAACAACGTGCACTACGCCACGCCGGCGCAGCGCAAGCTGGCCACGGCGGTCGCGGCGGTGCGGGCCCGCCGCAGCCTCGACGAGCTCGATCCGTGGTTGCCGGCCGCCTCCAGTGCGCACCTGCGCAGCGGTGCCGAGCAAGCGCGGCGCTTCCTGCGCTACCCGGGTGTGGTGCAACTGGCAGCAGAGGTCGGTGGTGCGGCGGCGTTCGACCTGTCACTGGTGGCGCCCCGCCTGCCGCCGTACCCGTGCCCCGACGGCGTCGATGGGCAGCCGCTCACCGAGATGGCCTACCTGCGCCAGTTGGCCGAAGCCGGTGGGCGTCGTCGCTACGGGGAACGGCCCGCCGCGCACGAAGACCTGTCGCTGCGTGCTCGTGCGTGGCGCACGATCGACCACGAGCTGCAGGTCATCGAAGGCCTCGGCTTCGCCGGCTACTTCCTGGTGGTGTGGGACATCGTCGAGTTCTGCAACCGGGCGAACATCTTCTGCCAGGGTCGTGGCAGCGCGGCCAACAGCGCGGTCTGCTACGCGCTGGGCGTCACGAAGGCCGATGCCGTGTCACTGGGCCTGCTGTTCGAGCGCTTCCTGTCGCCCGAGCGCGACGGCCCACCCGACATCGACATGGACATCGAGAGCGACCGCCGTGAGGAGGTCATCCAGTACGTGTACCAGCGTTACGGGCGGCACCACACAGCGCAGGTCGCCAACGTCATCACCTACCGCGCCCGCTCGTCGGTGCGCGACATGGCGAAGGCGTTGGGCTTCGCGCCCGGCCAGCAGGACGCGTGGAGCAAACAGATGGATGCATGGGGCAGCGTCGCCACCACCGCCAAGCAGACGCGCCCCGACGGCTCCGCCGATCACGACATCCCGGCGAGCGTGCTGGAACTCGCCGCCGAGATCGAGGATGCGCCGCGTCACCTCGGCATCCACAGCGGTGGCATGGTGATCTGCGACCGGCCCGTCATCGAGGTCTGCCCGGTGGAGTGGGGGCGGATGCAGGACCGCAGCGTGCTGCAGTGGGACAAGGACGACTGCGCGGCCGCGGGCCTGGTGAAGTTCGACCTGCTCGGTCTCGGCATGCTCAGCGCGCTGCACTACGCAGTCGACCTCATCCGCGAGCACCGCGGGTACGAGGTGGATCTTGCCACCATCCCGCAGGAGGACGACGTGTACGCGATGCTCTGCCGCGCCGACACGGTGGGCGTGTTCCAGATCGAGAGCCGCGCGCAGATGGCCACGTTGCCGCGGTTGAAGCCGCGCCGCTTCTACGACCTGGTGGTGGAGGTCGCGCTCATCCGCCCCGGGCCCATCCAGGGCGGCTCGGTGCACCCGTACATCCGCCGCCGCAACGGGCAGGAGCCCGTCACCTACCTGCACCCGCTGCTGGAGAACAGCCTCGGCAAGACGCTGGGCGTGCCGCTGTTCCAGGAGCAGCTGATGCAGATGGCCATCGACGTTGCCGGCTTCACGCCCAGCGAGGCCGACCAGCTGCGCCAGGCGATGGGCTCGAAGCGCAGCCGCGCCCGCATGGAGCAGCTGAAGCAGCGGCTGTTCGCCGGCATGGCCGAGCGGGGCATCACCGACGCGGTCGCGGAGGAGATCTTCATGAAGATGGCCGCGTTCGCGAACTACGGCTTCCCCGAATCGCACAGCGTGTCGTTCTCGTACCTCGTCTACTCGTCGTCATGGATCAAGTTCCACGAGCCGGCGGCGTTCTGCGCGGCACTGCTCAACGCGCAGCCGATGGGGTTCTGGAGCCCGCATTCGCTGTGCCAGGACGCCCGCCGTCATGGGGTGGTGGTGCACTCCCCGGACCTGAACACCTCGAACGCGCACGCCACTCTCGAGCCGTGCGCAGAATCCGTCGGTGGCGTCGCCGTGCGCCTCGGCCTCTCCAGCATCCGCGGCCTCGGCCTCCCCCTCGCCCAATCCATCGAGGCTTTACGTAAAGGCTGTCGGGCTGCTACCAGCGGCTGTGAGTCGGGAGGTTTGACACAAAGCGGGGACGCGGAGGTGGTGAGGGAGGCGCCGTACACGTCGTTGGAGGATCTGGTGCGGCGGGTGCCGGAGCTGAACCTGGCGCAGCTGGAGGCGATGGCCACGGCCGGTGTGTTCGAGCGCAGCCTGGGCCTGGAACGGCGTGAGGCGCTGTGGGCGGTGGGTGCGGCGGTGCAGGCGCGGCCGGGCAGGTTGGAGGGCATCGTGGTGGGCGAGCAGGCACCGCGCCTGCCGGGCATGGAGCCCATGGAGGTGACTGTCGCCGACCTGTGGGCCACCGGCGTGTCGCCCACCGGCCACCCCACGCAATACCTGCGCGAGGCGCTGACGAAGCAAGGAGTGGTCACCTCCGCCGGCCTGTGGGAATGCGAGCCGCGCAGCAAGGTGACGGTGGCCGGTGTGGTCACGCATCGCCAACGCCCGATGACGGCACAGGGCGTGACGTTCATGAACCTGGAGGACGAGACCGGCCTGATCAACATCGTCGTCTCGAAAGGCTGCTGGGCCCGCTACCGCAAGATCGCGCGCGGCGCCCCGGCGCTGCTGATCCGTGGTCGATTGGAACGCAGCGAAGGCGTCATCAACATCAGCGCCGAGGAGCTCACCCCGCTGCCCGTCGCTGCCAGCAACCCCAGCCGCGACTTCCGCTGACCGCTGACAGTGTTACTCGCAGGGCTCGGCGGGCGTGAGGACGTAGTTCTCGGTACCCGACCCGGCTTGACCGGCGATCTGGCCACTGGAGGTCCCGCTCATGGTGCCCGGCGAGCCGAGGCCATCGCTGAGGATCACCTGGTAGGTTCCCGCGTACGAGAAGTTGAAGACACCGGTGGCCGAGTACGTGCCGGACAGACCACCGGAGAACTCGGCCACACCAACGCCGGGCGATTCGAGCGTGAATGGTTTGGTGATGTCGCACACGACCATGTTCACCTGCCAGTCCTGCAGCCCGCCGACCACGAGGTAGGCCGCTGGAGCGCCGGTGTTGAACGTGACCTCTGCCTTGCCGACACCGCGTTTGGAGCGTGACTCGTACGCGACGGTGCCGGACTGGTCTTGTTCGGGGCCGGCGGTGTAGTTCGAATTCGCATCGGCAGGCACCGGCGAACCGTTCGGCTCGACCGATTGCACGCCAGCCTTCAAGGTTGCTGTGACGTTCCCACCCGTTGGCGAACCGTCGACCTTGCTGCGCGGCTCGGCCAGCACCGACACCACCTGCCCGGGATCCAGCCCGTCCGGCCCAGCCGAGGGCGTGATCTTCAGATCGACGCAACGACCCGACGACCATGCGTTCTCGGCCGCCTGCAGCATCTTGTCCTTCACCATGTACACGAACATCGTCGACATGAGCACCGCCATCCTGACGAAGTCGGTACTGACGGCACCCCCGGTTCGGTTGACGGCGAACGTGCTGTCCCCCGAGGACGGAACGCCCACTGTGTAGTCGAGGAACTGACCCTTCCCGCCCGCGAAGTCGGCCCACTGGGTGTTGGCCTCCGTCGTCGAACTCGCGATGTGCGCATCATCATCGACCTGGCCGTTGATCTTCATGTCGATCGCGGCGTTCGACCCGACCGCACCCTTGCTCGTCTTCACGTCGATCTTGGCCGTCATGTCGAAGTTCCCCGACGGGTCAGGACACGGATGGACGACCACCGTCGCGTTGAACTTGACAGCGACACCATCCTGCGTGCCATCGAACGACATCTCGAGCGTCGACTGCTCCACCGCGCCCGACACCACGACGCCCGAACTCAGCGTCCCCTCCGAATACTGGTCCTTGGTGAAGTTGTTCGCCGACGACACCAACGGGTCGACCATCAACCCCAAGCCCATCCCGCCGAGGAGAAGCCCGATCGACGCCATCCCATTCGGAGCTGGCACCGCCATCGGATGAGCAAAGCCCTCCGGCTGCGTCGACTCAGGCGAGAGCGACGCGTCGCCGTCGAGGGGCGTTGCAGCCAACTCCGGCGCGACGCCTGCGATCGCTTCGTTCACCGGTGCCCACGCGCCCGTCAATGCAGCCTCGGTCGCGGCCGTACCGCCGAGCGCGGCTTCCAGGCCGCTCAGCCGCGCCACCTCCAACTCGGCACGACGCGACAGATCCGCCGCGATCGCAAGTCGTTCCTCCTCCGTCAACGCCATCACCTCGGCAACGAAGGCACTCACCACAGCCCGATTCACCGACTCGCCGTCGAACACCGCCGCCAGGGCCTCATCGGTGACACGACCACTCTCGATCAACACCGACGGAGCCGCCTCCACCGCTGCCCGACTCGAGACACCATCGTCGCCACCCCCACAACCCGCGGCAGCAGCCAGCGCAAACGCGAGGACGAATCCAACCACGGGACTTCTCCGACGATCCGAGAACGACCTGACGCGCAGAGTGACCATTCCCCATCCTTGCACTGCACACCCACACCTGCGGACGTTCGGAAGAAAAGGACCGGGCGTTGTCACCGGGCAGAGCTTCCGACGTCAACCTCGCTGGCGGCGCCGGCCACGACATGACCGGAGTTGCAGCTGTCGTCGCTGGGCCCGTGTACGGTTCCGGGCGCCGTCTTGCACGGTGGCTCACAAGGAGGCCGAGATGCCCAACGTCACTCGCATCGGAGGGGTGTTCTTCCGCTGCCCCGATCCGGCGGCCACTGCTGCGTGGTACCGGGCTCACCTCGGTGTGCCGGATCAAGGGTTCGACGGGGCGAGTCTCGGCGCCGAGGGGCATGAAGCCGTGTGGGCGCCCTTCGCCGACGACACCGAGTACTTCGGGCCGTCGCAGCAGCAGTTCATGGTGAACCTGGTCACTGCCGACCTCGACGGCTTGTTGGCCAGCTTGCGCGCGGACGGTGTCTCCGTCGTCGACGAAGTGCACGAGTCCGAGTACGGCCGATTCGGGTGGGCCGTGGACTGCGACGGTCGTCGCCTGGAGCTGTGGCAGCCGCCCGCTCACCTGCCCTCGTCGGGTTGACCGACCGAAGGCGGCAGGGCGCGCCATGCACTGCCGCCTTCGGTCGGACCACGGCCATGACGCCTCAAACCGAGCACCTTGCGCAACTAGAGTCGGCCGATGAGCTCGCCCATCGTGTTGCCCGTTGCCGACCGCTGGTTCGAGCGGGCCACCATCGACGATGCCATCACGCTGCTCTGGGAACCCCATGTGGTGGCGCTGATGCGCTGCAACATCTGGCATGTGCGCGGCCGCGACCGCGACCTGGTGATCGACACCGGCATGGGTGTGTGCAGCCTGGTCGAGGAGATGGGGTCGCTGCTCGACAAGCCGGTCACGGCGGTCGCCACCCACGGCCACGACGACCACATCGGGTCGCACCACGAGTTCGACGACGTGATCGCGCATCCGTTGGAGGCGCCGCTGGTGGAGGCAGGTGCGTTGCAGACGCTCGACATGGTGCAGGGTTGGGGCGAGGAGGCGGTGGCGATGTTGACGGGCTCCGGCTACCAGTTCGAGTCGCCGTACTTCGTCGACGCACTGCCGGCCGGCTACCTGTTCGAGCAGTTCCGCCAACTGCCGGCCAGCGTCACCCGCCAGGTGGTGGAAGGCGATGTCATCGACACCGGCGACCGCGCCTTCGAAGTGCTGCACCTGCCCGGCCACTCACCCGGCTCGATCGGTCTGTGGGACGCCGCCACCGGCACCCTCTTCTCTGGCGACGCGCTGTACGACGGCCCGCTGCTCGACGAGCTGCCCGAGTCGAACATCGCCGACTACTGCGCCACCATGGAACGACTGCTCACGTTGCCGGTGCAGGTGGTGCACGCCGGGCACGACCCCAGCTTCGACCGCGGCAGGCTGCAGCAACTGTGCCGTGCCTACCTGGCCAACCGCGGCTGAGGCACTGGCACGTGGCCGCTACCGGCGGGAGCGGTTGGTGAGATACGCGCCGAGGATGGCGATGGCGCAGCCGACGATGGCCAGCACGGCCACCGACTCGTGGCGAACGAGCGCACCCAGCAGCAGCGACACCACCGGCACGATGTACACGCTCACCGAGGCGCGGGTGCTGCCCAGCCTGCCGGCATTGCTGGCCATGACCACGAACGCCAACGCCGTGCCGAACACGCCCAGCGCAACCACAGCCAGGAAGGGTCCCCAGGCGAAGCGCACTTCGCTCAGCGACGGGATGGCAAATGGCGTGACCAGCACGAACGCGATCATCTGCGCGCGCCACAGCACGGGGAGGCCGCCGTACTTCTGTTGCAACGGCACCGCGAGGTTCAGCGAGACGCCGTAGAAGACGAGTGCGACGAAGATGAGGCCGATGCCGAACCACGAGTTGTCGCCGCCGCTGCCCGAGGCCACTGCGATGAGCACCACACCGGAGAAGCCGACAGCGACGCCGACCATCTGCTGCTTCGGTGGCAGGCGACGGGCCATGAACGCAGCGACCACGGCGATGAACAGTGGCGTCGCGCCATTGAGCATGCCGGTCACCGACGACGACACACGTTCCTCGGCGAACGGGAAGATCGACAACGGGATGGCCATCCAGATCACGCCCAGCAGCACGATGCGGGGCATGTCGACGCGGTCGATTCGCACCCGGCGAGCAGCGGGGAACAGGCCCAGCGTGAGCGCACCGAACCCCACGCGCATGGGCGTGATGAGTGCTGCCGGGAACGCCTGCAGACCCTCGGCGATGAAGTAGAACGACGTACCCCACACCAACCCTGGCAGCGCGAGCGTGGCCCAGTCGACCGCCGACATCTTCGGATGAACGTCGGGTGTGGTCGTCGTCGTGGTCACTGCATGGAGGCTACGGGCGTGGCATGAGTCGGGCGAGCGGGTTTCGGACGAAGCGCTGGAGTCGCCTCGGCCGCCTACCCACGGCGCCATCGCTACGATCCCGGTGATGCGCCCCTTCCGGTTCGGGTATCAGGCTCGAGGTGGGTCCGCCGACGAGCTGCGCGACCAGGCCCGCCGAGCAGAGGCGGCAGGGTTCGACCTCATCCACACCTACGACCACCTCTCACCGCATTGGTCGCCCACGTTGCCGTTGCTGGCGATGGCCGAAGCCACGACCCGGCTTCGGGTGTGCCCACTGGTGATCAACAACGACTTCCACCACCCAGCCCTGCTGGCTGCCGAGTACGCGAACCTCGACCAGCTCACGGGTGGGCGAGTGGAGCTGGGCATCGGCGCCGGTCACTCGTTCACCGAGTACGCGGCGATGGGCCTGCCGTTCGACTCGCCAAGGGTGCGCAAGGCACGGCTGGCGGAAGCGGTCGAGGTGCTCCGCCGCCTGTTCGACGGCGAGACGGTCTCCTGCGACGGGCAGCACTACCAACTGCACGAGGTGCGCACGATGCGTTCGCTGCAGCAGCGGTTGCCCATCATGGTCGGTGTGAACGGCCCCGCCGCGCTGGCGCATGCGGCGCAGCACGCCGACACGATCGGGCTGATGATGCTCGGCCGCACACTGGCCGACGGCCAGAGCCACGAGGTGCGTTGGGAGGCCGATCGGTTGGATCGCACGATCGCCCACATCCGCTCGAATGCACATGGTCGCGACGTCGAGTTGAACGCGCTGGTGCAGCGAGTGAAGATCACCGACGATCGTGAGGCCGTGCTGCGCGAGGACTTGCTCGAACTGGACGGGTTGTCGTTCGACGATGCTGCGGCGACGCCGTTCCTGGCATACGGAACCCACGACGAGATCGCGGTACATCTGCTGCGCTGTCGCGAGCGTTGGGGCATCAGCTACTTCTCGGTCCGTTCCATCGACGACTTCCAGCCCGTCATCGAACGCCTGCGCATGGCCGACTCGGCAGAGGCGCCGTAGATCAGACCCACTCGCCGACACGTGCGAAGCCGAGGCCGGCGAACAGCCGCTCGGAGGCTGTGTTGCCGTCGGTGATCGTCGCGCCCACGTCGGCGACACCTGTCGAGGCGAGCGAGCGCAGCGATTCGGTGACGGCCGCTCGCCCGATGCCGCGGCCCTTGTGCGACGAGGCGGTGGCGACCGGGTCGATGTAGTGATGCTCATCGACGATGACGACCAACGACATGGCGACCAACTGCATGCCGTCGAGGACCACGAAGGAGCTCGGCCAGATGATGTGTGTGAAGTAGTGGTCGATCGCGTCGAGGGCCGCTTCGTCGTCCTCGCCCTCATCGTCGATCGTTCCGCGGTATGCGGACAGCAGCAGCTGGGCGGCGGCGACCCGATCACCGCGTTCGATCAATCGGACAGTCAACGCGCCGAAAGACGCGGCGGCGGGTTCGACCACCAACGCGAGCCGGTACTCGCTGCGGGTTCGGCCAGTCGGCATCGGCTACACGCGGCGGAGCGCGGCGCGCAGCTTGGCGTCGGGCTCCGGTCGGGCGCCGAGGTGTTCGATCACCCACGCCGAGATCGTGGTGGCGAACCGTGCCGCAGCAACCGCATCGCCGTGCTCGAGGTAGTGGGAGAGGAAGCCGCCGGCGAACGAGTCGCCCGCACCGGTGGCATCGACGAGGTTGTTGCTGCCGGCGGGGATGTGCGTGCCATGGCCGGCCTCCCACACGAGCGCGCCGTCGGCGTCGAGCTTCAGCATGATCAGCGCCTTGGGGTACAGGTGTGCCAGCGCTGCGGCGATCTCCTCCGGCTCGGTGAGCCCACCGGTGAGCATGCTGCCTTCCTCCTTGTTGGGCAGCAGGATGTCGATGCCCAGATCTTGAGTGACCGACAGGAAGTGCGCCACGCCCATCTCGCCGATCATCTGGAACGAACCGGGATCGAAGGACAGCGTCGCGCCGGCGGCCTGCGCCAGGTGAGCCGCTTCGCGTACGGCGGCACGAGGAGGATCGATGAAGAACGACCAGGCCGTGAGGTGCAGGTGCCGAGAGGAGCGGATGATGTCGCGTGGTAGCTCTTGGGGAAGCAGGTAGAAGTCGGCGCCGTGGCCCGACACCATCGAACGCTCGCCGGTGTGATCGACGAACACCGCCACCGACCCGGTGAGGTGTGCTTCCGTTTCCACGAAGTGGGCGTCGACGTGCTCGCGCTCGAGATCCTCCTGCGCCAGCTGACCGAAGCGGTCGCGACCGATCTTGCCGATGAAGCGTGTCGGCATGCCCGCGCGGCTGGCCCACACCGCCACGTTCGCGGCACTGCCGCCGGGGGTGAGCATCACCTCGCCGAACGTATCGCCACCTCGCAGCAGCTCGCTGTTGGTGCGGATGAGCACGTCCCAGGCGAAGTCGCCGATGACGCACATGGGCTGCGGCCCCGGTTGGCTCACGACATCGGGCACGGCGGGCACCGTAACAGCTACCTGATCGCCCGCAACAGGGCCTGACCGCGAGGCGAGAGCTGGTAGCCAACCTGCAGGCTCTCGGTGAGGCCCATCTCCTTCAACTTGCGCACGTTGATCTTGAAGTCGGGGCGTTCCTGCCCGGTGTGCCGTGCGAGCGCAGTGCTGACGACGCCGGGGTACTTCTCGATCAGTTGCAGGGTGGTGCGCGTCCACGGCCCACCGGCACCGCGATCGAGTCGCTCGAGCCGCGAGCGCAACGCAGCGATGTCGTCGTCGGTGAGCGTGTCGACCGCCCGACGTTCGATGCGGTCGTCGATGCCGACGTAGCGCAGGCCGACGCGCCACACCGCAGTGTCGGGTCGTGGGTGGCGCAGCCGCGCGAGGAGCGCTGCTCGGTTCGCCTCCCCGGCAGCGACAGCGTCGTCGTCGGTGAGCGAACCGGCCGGCACCTGGCGCACGTCGGTGGCCTCGAGCAGCATGCCCGCCACCCGGTAGCGACCGCCCACCTTCGCTTGCGGCTTTGCCCACGTGCGGAACGTGACGGTGATGGACCCATCCGCGAGCCCGGGCCACGCGGACGCGCTGAACAGCACGGCTCAGCCCTTGTGTGCCGGCACGGCGGCCTTGGCGTGCGTGGCCGATGCCGTGGCGGCGACCACTCCGAGGCCGATGAACACGGTGCCGGCAACCCACCGCTGCACGAACGGCAAGGCCTTGCCGCGCAACAGCACGGTGCGCAGCTTGCTGGCCACGAGCGAGTAGGTGCCATCGGTACAGAACCCGATGCCCACGAACACGAGGCCGAGCACGAGCGCCTGCAGGCCGGGGCGGCCGTCGTCGGGCCGGATGAACTGCGGCAGGAACGACAGGAAGAACAGCGCCACCTTCGGGTTGAGCACGTTGACCACGACGCCTTGCGTGAACGAACGCCTCGCGCTGACGCCGGGCTGGTCGGGGTCGATTGCGGCCGCCGGTCGCATCAGCGTGCGCACTCCCACGTAGATCAGGTAGCCGGCGCCCAGCCACTTCACGGTGTTGAAGGCCGCCGCCGAAGTGGCCAGCACGGCCGACAGACCCACCGCGGCAGCGAGCGCATGCACCAGGTTGCCCAGACTCAGCCCGGCCACCGCTGCCAGGCCTGCCTGCTGCCCGTCGCTGACACTGCGGTTGACGATGTACAGCACCGCCGGCCCGGGGATGAGTAGGAGCAGGAGCGACGCCGCAGCGAACGCAGCAATGGTGGCAGCACTGGGCATGAGCGGAGACGCTATTCCCTCAGATGCCCACGTCGATGGGTTGTTTCGGTGGGCCGTGGCGGCGGAGTGCGGTGAAGTGCTCGATGAACCTGGCGGGCACCATCGGTAGCGACGCCTCGAGCTCGTCGGCTCGCCACCACCGCAGCTCGAACACGTACTCTGCGTTGAGCGCCTCCCACGACAGGCGCGGCTGTGGCTCGAACGCTGCCGTGCGCACCAGGTAGATGCGCTCGCGCTGACCGTCGTGGTGCCCGCTGATGAACGGAATGATGTGCAATCGGGTCCAGATCTGCGGGCCGATCGTCACACCTCCGAGCCCCAGCTCTTCCTCGAGCTCGCGGCGCAGCGCCTGATGGTCGGTCTCGCCAGGCTCGACGCCGCCACCTGGCGTGGCCCAGTGCGTGCCGGTGTTGGGGAACTCGAAGCGAACCAGCAGCACGCGATCGTCGGGGTCGATCACCAAGGCTCGAACGGCCTCGCGAATGCGCAACTCGCTGCCGGGTTCAGGTACGACAGGTTCAGGTACGACAGGTTCAGGCACGACAGGTGTGGTCACTCGTCGGGCTGGTCGCGCAAGCCGTCGTTGAACGCCTTGTACATGTCGTAGATGCCCTTGCACTTCTCGCACACCGGCAGCTGCTTGGGATCGCGCGACGGCACCCACACGTGGCCGCAGAGCGCTTCCAACGGGGTGCCGTAGATGCGTGCCTCCAGCACCTTTGCCGCCGCGGTTTCGCCGGGCTCGGTCTTCACGATGTGCGCCGAGAGCGGCTCACCGGTCTGCAGCACCTCTTCGGTGTCGGGGATGGTCTCGACGGTCATCGGGGCAGTGCGGCTCACGGGTGACAGTCAAGCACAGCGACTGGTTACCATGGGGCCGATGCCGCTCTACGAGTTCCGCTGCCGCACCTGCGACGACACCTTCGAGGTGCGCCGCCCGATGAGTGAATCCAGCGACCCTGCCACGTGCCCGCACGGCCACGAGGGTGCGGTGCGCCTGCTGTCGGTGTTCGCCAGCGTCGGCGCGGTCGGCTCGCCGGCACCGGCGGCAGCGGCAAAGCCCGCCGGCGGCTGCGGTGGCGGCTGCGCCTGCGCACACTGATCACACTGACGCCACCGACCACAGTGCGCACGCTGGCGGCCGCTCGCCCGGTGGTGGCTCAGGCGCCGAGCTGAGCCAACTCGGCGGCGATGTTGGCGCGTGCTCGTGCCTCACGAGCGTCGCGCATGCATGCCGTGGTGAACAGCTGACCGCGTGCGAGGAACCCGCGCAGCACCGCGGCCCGGCCCGTTCGCCACGCCGACTCGGGAACGTGGGCGTACTCGGCTCGCACGCCGCGCACGTACGCGGCGTAGTCGTTGGGCGATGCACCGAGGATGGCCAGATCCGCGTCGATCAAGACGGCCTCGTCGCGGTCGCGTGGCTGATGTGCAGCGGTCGCCTCCACCAACCGCTGCACCACCTGCCTGCGGGCGGCCAGCCAACCCAGCGCCGCGCCCGCCTCGCCCGCCAGCTGGGCGCTGCGTGCCTCGTTGTCGGTCGCAGACGGGTCGTAGACGGCGTCGTGGTACAGCGCGGCCAGCCGGATCGCTGCCGCATCTGTTGCCTGCTCACCGGCCGCCAACATGTGGGCGATGTGCCGTAGCACCCACATCACGTGCGTGGCCGTGTGGTAGTGGCGGTGCTCCTCGCGGTGGCTGGCGAGCAGCTGATCGAGCAGCTGATCGAGGCGGGGCTCGTTGGCGTTGCCGACCAGTTGACGCCACGCGGCGCGCAGTTCCACCTCCGGCGCGCTCATGGTGTGATCGTATGTGGCCGTGACGGTGCTGATCGACGAACCCCGGTGGTGGTTCAAGGAGCGGCTGTGGGCGCACCTGGTGAGCGACGACACCCTGGAGGAACTGCATGCCTTCGCCGCGGCTGCAGGCATACCGCCTCGCGGCTTTCATGGCGACCACTACGACGTGCCGCAGGAGTACTACGACGCGATGGTGACGCTGGGTGCGGTGCCCACACC
>ERZ1026796.1447-NODE-1447-length-15778-cov-2.458054_pt1 | contig 15778 bp, 12 predicted proteins | sample MGYA00520874_ERZ1026796 | MGnify/ENA primary metagenome ERZ1026796 (study PRJEB33270, sample SAMEA104284474) | anaerobic digester metagenome | biome: Anaerobic digester microbiome; feature: mesophilic sludge digester; material: Anaerobic digester biomass...
AAACCAAATCCTAAAACTAAAGTATCAAGATAATTGCTAAGAATTGATATAACAGGATGAGATAAATCCCAAGTATAGGAATTTGATTTATTACCTAGGTCTAGAGAGCAAAGTACTCTGATTATCGATTGTCAAGATGCTATACTCTCTCCAACTGCTTGAGTTAACCCTGGAGCTCCCTTAGTAAGGTAATTGTTTATAGCTTCTCTTATATCTATCGTTGTGCCATCAGACAACGTTATAATGGATTTTTCTCTTGCCGCAGCGCTGAGATCGTCAAGAAGCTTAATACCGTGTGGGGTAACAGAGGCTTTATTCCATGCACTTGTTAAAACATCTATGATTTCAGAGTATGCGTCAGATGGATTAGAAGACAATGTCTTATTAATGTCAGAAGATATTTTCTTCATGCCTTCCCATGCATGATATGCAAAAGTCCCGACACTACCATCAAGATCATCATAGCTGTTAGCCATGTCTCTGTATGTATCAACAAGAGAATTTACAACCTCTGATATGTCGTGCTCTTTAAATGCAGGGGATAATTGAACATATACACGCATGGCTGCAGCGCCTGAATTAACTGCAACAAATCCCTTTTCTGCGAGAATAGCGTCTTGTTCTGCATCAGTACTACTACCATCTATTATAGAGAAGTTCTTGTTATGTGCAAGGACTGGCAAAGTGGAATTACCAAGTTTCAAAACATAGTCTCCACCTTTAAGAGAATATTCAAAGGTGACATTACTTGGCCCAGCAGCAATCTTAGCTACCTTCCATGCAAAGGCGGCTTGCTCATCAGGATGAAGCTTTATCATAGTTGTAATAAACTTGGTTCCGTTAAGGAAGTTAATAATCTGAGAGGTAAGCCCAGCCCCAATTTTACTGGGGTCACCATTGCCAGAAAGATAACCTATTGTTATTCCCTTGATAGCCTGTATAGCGTTTGGCACATCTTTGTTGAGTCTATCTTTAAGTTCTTGTATAGAGATAGTTTTACCATCTATGAAATTAAAAGTTGTTCTGTCATACAGCGCATCGTATGTCGCCATATTACTTCTTGATGAGTATTGAGCAGCAGAACTTTTACCAAATACTTCTAATATACCAGTAAGCTCACTGAGTATTTGTTCATTATTAACAGGAGAACCTTTTGTATCAACAATTATCTGAGGATTCTCATTATCTCCTACAACAAGTTTTTGAACTCTAACACTAAGTCCAGATTTGCTTAGCTCATCATTAGCAACGTTTACAGCTTGTTCTGGAGTTCTTGATGGATTATCAAGATAGGCAATGCTAACCTGCCTTGCCGCTGCTGCAGCTAACAAGGTTCTATTCATTTTTATCTTATCATCTATGGTTAAATTATCTTTTGTGATTTCATCAAACATATTCTGATAACTTGGGAAGAACGACTCGTTAATGAGTCCATACTCATCATCTATTATATCTACACCTGAATCTGTTGGTCGTGGAGAAGAAATTAAAACACCAAGCATACTAAGAGTATCGGCATTTTCTCCCATAAGTTCTCTTATGCTTGAGCGACTGCTTATGCCATCAAGTATTTTCATTGTACTTATTAAGTCTTTATGGGAGGCAATAGCGGTTTCTGTTGAATTAAGATATGTCATATGATTATCGACAATCTTAGAATAATATTTAGAGGATTCGTCAGTGCGGGAATTAAGAGCACCATACACTGTTTTCATTATCGATCTTGCATTTGCCCTTGAGCTGTCATCCATGCTGCTATAGAACGCATCATAAACACTGATAAGAGGAATAAGTCTTTTCTCTACAAAGTTTACTATTTGATTTTCAGAAAACCCTTTTACTCTTGCTACTGCTATACGCTCATCAGGATATCCAAGATAGCTGCTCATAGATTCTGTGTATATGCGAGAGAAAGCTTGAGCCGCTCCTATAAAGTCAATAGCATGGGATATTCCACTAATAGGTTCTTTACCCATTAATTCATCTAATGACCTTATAGGTATTCTATCTTTATCGCCTCTGGCAGTAGTAACGGTTCTTGTAAAGAAATCTAAAATTGTCTCAAGACCTTTAACTGCCTTTTTGCCATCAGGGTCATAACCGAGAACATCTCTAAAGGCACGAAGCTCTCTAAGGGAAGCCTCAAGTCTTTTCCTTTCATTTTCATTATCAGTAGAAGCATATAGTCTTTCTGCTCTTTCTATTTCTGAAGCTATAAGATTCTTTTGAGTAAGTCCTCTTTGTTGTGCTTGCTCTGCGGCAAGCACTAAGTAATCTTCAAGAACCTTCTTGTTATCTTCATTTAATACAAAGTTGGTTTTTCTTGCAAGTGTTTCATCACTAAGCACTGCTTTGCTTACATTAGATAAATCAATAGTGGCAGAATCTACTTTCATGCCGCCTGCGCTGTAGTCTTTCATGAATGTAGAAAGACTATTAATGGTTTCATTATCGTTACTTGATTTTATTTTATTCCCTATTTCCTGGTCAAGACTAGAAATAAAACTTGTCCCAATTCTGCCAGACCCCTTGAATACTTCGTCTTCATCTATAAGTATTCTTTTAGAGATAAAGGCTATGCCTTCTCTTAGTCTATTTGACATATCCGCTGGAGAGTTAGACTCCCCATTTATAACATAGTCGATAATCTTTTTGCTTAATAAATCAAATGTACTCTTATCTTCAACAGAAATAACAGAAGAATTCTCTGCAAGTCTTAAGAACTCTCCCACTCTATCTAGACCTGGGTCTTTGGTATAGAGCTTTATAACGCTATCAGCAGCCGAGATAATGCCTCTATCACCGCGTGTTTCTTGGCTTCTAAATGGAGAAGTTAATGTTCTGATATGAGAATAGGCCCTGTTAGTCTGTATTTCTTGGAGCTTCCATAGGGCAAGGTATGTCTTATATGGATCAGGAGAAGTTTCAAGCATTTCCCATAGTGCTGCATTGCCTCTGTCAGGATATACTTCTCTGGCAAAACTAGAGATGTTTGTCAGATTATCTTGGAATATTCCAGCACTAAGAGTGTTTAGCATTCTCATGCCTGGGGCTTTCTTTGCCCCTGGGAACATAGTAGCTTCTATGTTGTCAGACCATAGCCTTGAACCTACAACAAATTCATTTCCGGGTCCTTTAGCCTTACCCCATCCAGCTACTCTAGATATCTGTCGACCAGCTACACGAGAAGCAAAACGAGCTCCAAGCTGTGTATAAAAACCACTTCCAGTAATTCTTGTATCACCAGCCAAAGATGTCATAGATTCTTGTGATGGAAGCAATGGATCATAGCCCTTACCCATTAGCCCATATGCGTGCTCTATTGCTGTGTGAGCAATTATGTCTGTGCCCATATCAATAGATATATCTCCAGCAGTTGACACAACATTGTGCAGGGCTAATCCACCATAAAAACCACTAAGGTTCCCAGCATGCTTGTTTTTCGCTATTGTGCGCATAAGCCTTCCAGAACCCATAGTTGTAAGTCTGTCTGACAAGCCCATGCTAAAATACATAGTACCAGCGTCAAACGCCATGTTTCTCATAAGCTTAGCATCGCCAAGTGTACGAGCTTTAGCTAAACCATAGCCTGTTTCATTATTAGTTTGCGCCCATGTTTTTGCAGCTATATTAGCTGACTGGATAAAAGCCTTGCTTGTTAAAACCTTCTTTGCTATTGAACCAGTCTTTGCCAATGCTCTTGAAGCCTTGTATAATTTGATACCAGTAGACACGCCTTTGGCTGTACCACCTACAGCGCCAACTGCAGCTCCAGGTACTGCTCCGACTCCACCACCGCTCAAGAAGCCAGTTACTGCACCAATAATGGCACCAAGAATGAAGCCTTCAACAATAGCCCCAGCTATGCCAACAAGCATGCCGTATGTCCCTGATGCACCATAGTCGCCCACTGACATAGATTCATTAACAAGACTCATTCTCATCTTAGAAGTAAAGCTATCCGAACTACCAACAAACTTTTGTTTTGCTATTGCTGTTGAGGTAACCATGTCCATGCCAGTCAAAGCTATTACCCCAGCCTTGCTGTCAAATGACTCAGACAATTCTTCAGTTACTCTTGTTTCTATTTCAGTAGCATTAATGACAACATTGTTATCTTCTATTGATATGTTTCTTGAGTTAAGATATGGGTCAGCATTGCGTATACCAAAGATGGCTCTATAGTTAGTGCCTATGTCTTCAGAAATAGCTCCCATAATACCCTTATTTCTAATTGTATTCTTTGAGAGATGGCCACCATATCCTTCTTCAGATAGGGCTGCAGTAGCAAGTCCTGATATCATCCGGTCTTCTACTGTTTCGGTGCTGTCAAGATTTATGCCAATATCTTTGGCAACTCTGTCCATCTCATCTTCACCAAACATAATGCCTGAGCCAATTGCATACCCAGCCTTAAGTATCTTTTCTCTTCCCTCATCTGTATCATTTAATGATGTAGAAGCAAGAGAGTCTATGATACCTAATACTTGGTTAGCTGACGATATTGATGTGCCAATAGCTGCACTTACCTTAAGCATACGCCTCTGCAGAACAGCATTATTTTCTATGACTTTCTGATATTCGGCACCAGTCTTAGCCTCAAGAAAACGATTAGCAGTTTTGGAATCTAAACCTGTTGCAAGTATTCTCTTGTCTTTTTCACTAAGAAATTCAGAGAAGTAGTTAGTTCCAATAAAATGAACAGACGCCATGCTGCCAGAAGACTCATGAGCCTTATCCATTTCTTCATCACTAACGACATCGTTTATAAAACCCTTATTAACAGTGTCCCTAAAAAGAGTATAGGCTATTGGTTTATTGCGCTCATCATCAATTCTTTCTGCGCTACCATAATATGATAATTCAAAATTGTGAAACTTTCCGTCAGCTATAGACATTGCTTTTACCTTTGTTTAACCGTAAAATCATTAATTATTTTGTTCATCTCTATATTATACTGTGTTTTGGTCATCTCATCAGTTTTAGAAACAAGTCCCCTTACACGGTAATATGCTTCTTCAGGTAAGCCATAGGTGACTAATATTCTTTGGGCCTCTCGGTCTATCATGTTATTGTTATGAACAGCAGTATTTTGCTGTGACTGTTGTTCCTGCCTAGCATCACTTCTTAGGCTCATTTCCTGATTAAAGGCATTAAGACCTTGTTGGGCGTGTGCTTGGAAGATATTCGCAATACCATTCACCATGTTCCCTACGCCAACTCTTTCATAAGCTATAGAATCGCCAGCCGCCTTAATATAGTTAGACAACTCATTATACATCTGAGCTTTCTTATACGCAATATAGGCTTGGGGATTATCTTCTAGCCTCTGTCGAAGAGAGCTAAAATTGTTATAGTCTGCGCTTGCTTTGTCATACAAAGCAGCAGCACCATCTACTCCAGCCAACATCATTAAGACAGACTTATACTTTTCTTCAGCAGCATTAAAAGCTTTCTTCGATAAATCAGCCTTACTCGCTTCAATACTCTTGCTATCACTGGGATTAGCTGCTTCTACAAGCTCATCTATTTTGCTAAGCAATCCCTTAATACTTCCTAAATCTTCGTTATAGATACTAAGAAGTATATCATTGGCTACATTCATCATTTGTTCAGCTTGTTTAGAACCACCAGAAGCAACGCTTATGCTTGCTTTCTTCCCTGAACTATTGCCTGAACTATTAGATTCAGAAGTACTGGAGGACTTAGACTCTTTATCGGGTAATACGGACTTCCATGACGATGCTGTAGCAGAAAGCGCTTTAGCTGTCCAGCTATCCTTAAGCTGTTCAAAGACAGTTCTGTCGTCAATATTGCCTTGCGCCATTGATGTCTCCATAAATATAATTCAGTAGTTTTAGATACCTATTATATTCTTCTTCCTTAGCTCTATAGGCTTCATATTCTTCTTCTTTGTCTTTTCTCTCTTTTTCTTCTATTTCTCCTAACAGGGTTCTATATTTAGATAGAGCATCATTAAGAGCAGCTTGTGATTCAGTAAGTCTGGCTTGAGCCCGTGCGCCAAATTCCTGTATGCCGAGCCGTCTTTTTTCCTGAAGAGCGGCTGTTGCAGCTCTAAGAGAATCTATTATAGAGTTATCTGACTCTACTTCCCGTACTTCACCAGTGCCTGTGATATATGAATACTTAGCCATTGTTCATCTCCTATGCAAATAAGTGAGGGGCTTGATATGCTGAATCATTCCAACGAGGAGTAGGCATAAAGTTCTGCTCAAGCATAGCTGGTGCAGGAGAAGACTGCCCTGGCATAGTAGGATTACCAGTCTTAAAACCGGTGACGATGTTTGCTATTGCAGAAGCGGTATCAATACCTGTCTTAAACCCAGTCATTGCAAGTTGCGCACCAGTAAGTCTTCTAGGCTTAACCATACGCTTAGATAATATGTCTATAGCCGCAGCTCTTAGTTGAGCTGCTCTATCAGAAGAAGACTGAAGCTTATTAGCAGCTATATCTGTTGCGCTCTGAAGAGCAGCAGGATTATCCTGGTACTTGCGAATCATGTTTGACGCCCAGTTATATGCTGCTTGTTGACCTATTCCTTCAGAAGCTGCAAGGTTGTGTATCCTAACAGCTTGCTTCTCAAGGTTCTTGTTATATTCATCTACTTGCTTACGCAAGGCCTTGTTCTCATCGTCTGCCGCAATCATAGAGCTAGTAACAGGGAGAACGCTTGCGACAGCCTTGGCTGCCTTACCTATGTCTTTCCAAAAACTCATTTTACACCTCTGCGTGTATAAATTTTATAGCCTGACATACAGGCATGTCTATTCTTTCTATATTGTTTATCTTGTCAAGCACTATACTTATATAGTTTGTCATGTTCCACCTCCAGTTATGCGCCTGTGATGACACATGAGCCGATGTCTTCGAGTACCAACCTTTCTAGCTCCATCCCCGTTATGTCGCCTGTGATTGCAACAGATGATGAGCCGAGATGGCGGAGTACCAGTAACACCAGCCCCATCCCAGTTATGTCACCAGTGATGGCAACAGATGAGCCGAGGTTGTCGAGGAGCAGGTGTGTTAGCTCCATGTCACTTATATCACCAGTGATGGCAACAGATGAGCCGAGGTCTTGGAGGGCCAGCATTATCAGTCCCATCCCAGTTATATCACCAGTGATTGCAACAGATGATGAGCCGAGGTTGGCGAGGGCCAGAGCCATCAAATTCATCCCAGTTATATCGACAGTGATGACAGACGAGCCGAGGTCGTACAGGCCCAGCATTGTTATTTGTTTGCGTTTTCCAAACGTAATCGTTCCAGCCTCTTCGCCAGGATTATTGATGGTTAGCGTGTGATATTCACCTGTTGCCACTGGTATCGTGTCGCCAGATTCATATGGTGTGCCGTCAATGGACAGGGTTACTTCTCCAGTTATTGTTAGTTCTACAGGCTCGCTGAAATTGATGCTCTTTATTCCAGTGTCCACAAACCCAGCGGCAATAGTGAACGTGGCAGGGAGTTCGCCGTCGTTGACTTCTATGGCTGATGCTACGCAAGTAACATATGCTAATAGTGACTTATAGGTGTTCTTGATACGTGTCGTTATCAGACCACTACTCAATGGAGACCACTTAACGTATATGTCTTTATCGATTACTCCGTCTTCAGGTTGCACTGTTAGCGTTGGACTATACGCCCCGTGCTCACTAAGTGAGAGGGAGAAGTTCTCGTTCTGAGGATCAATCTCTACAGGCTCAGTTGCTTTACCTATAATAGCAACCCTATACTTTTGGGTCTCGTAGTCACCGACAACAACATCTTCATAAAGCAGATGATCAGGGTCAACAACTATCTCTTCATTATAAACTATCGTCTCGTTTATGAAGGGAAGCTTGTAGGCTAGCCACTTAATGCTTCTTATGTGCTGATAGCAGTTAGCTATTCTAAACTTAGCATACCCTACTGGAACAGCCTGAAATCTAATTACAGACTCAGCATCTATAGTAACCTTAGTTTCTTCATAATGAAGTGAGTCGTTAGCATATACTGCTAAGTCAAAGGTGTTATGTGACCCAACTATAGTGCTGGCTTTATCAAAAGATATCTTAAGCCCAAACAACATATATCTCCCGTTTATATACGGGAAGATAAACTCAGATGATTCAAGCTCGTATGGCTTAAGTACATGATCAAGGTTTAGTATATTGTTAGTTTTCTGACTTAATAGGTCTGTTGTTTGTATGGCGACACTGGCTGTGTCGCCTTTTCTATAGGTTCCAACGTTAGTTACTGTTGATATTGGAGTGCTCTCTATAATGCCTAAGTAGATAACGTTACCGCTAACGAGCCTATAGGTCGACACAGATGTGCCGTTAAATACTGACAGCACTATACCTATACCTTGTTCTGTAGAGACAACAGCTTTAATTCCTTCAAGCTCATAAACAGGGATGATTCCTTCACGGCTAAGATAATAAGCATATATCATACCGCCTTTACTTACCGCAAAGTATACGTCACCTTCTTCTTGAGCAGGAAACTTCATGAGCTTTCCAACTACTGTCGCAACTATCTCTGCTTGCCCGTTTGCTGTTGCATAAACTACAGTAGTCTCATTATAAGAGACAAATACATACTGCCCTATAACTATGATATCTTCAACAAGTTCTGTTTCAAGAAGGTCATATATTCTTAGAGGAAGGTTATAAACTAACCACTTGACACCACGAACTGTTGCACCACAATTCTTAATTTCATAGCTCAGTTGTTCTCCTATAACTGGAACTATAGGGATGGTTACATCTCTTCCAACTTCAATATTCTTATGAGTAGAATGTAATTCATCATCAACATATATGTCTATATCGAAGGTCTTATCATTTATATAATCAAACTCTACTCTTACTCCAGTAAGTACTGGCTTCCCATACTGTGTCTCAGCTATATGATACTCTGATGACTCTATATCGATATCCATGTCGTATGGAGTCTCTGTTAGTTTATAATATAATGAGTTATTATCACCTATGTCACATCTTAGAAGAGTTTGGCTAGCGTCACCACAACCAGCTACTACTAACTCTATAGAGTCAAAGGGAAGGTTACTTGATCCTTTATAGACTACGTTTCCTCTATCTATAGAATAAACATATACTGTTCCTTCTTGCAATACAGCCATTGACACACCAGACTTAAATTCACAAGACATGGTTGCAGATTCTCCATAGGTCTGGTATACTGGGACTGCACCATCACGGGATAGCATGTGTGCTATAATATATTCACCACGCTTTACCGCAAAGTAAACTCCATTCTGGTCAGCAACAGGATGATTCTGTAGCAATCCCTTAACAGTAGCTATCTTGGAAGCTCCGCTGCCATACATAGCATATGCTACAGTAAGGTCATTATAGGATACAAACATATACCCTGGTAATGAATGTATTGCTATAATAGTACCACACTCAAGCTGGCTATAGATAGGTTCGGGAATTCTTTGCACAAGCCATCTTATCCCACGCAAGGGGACAAGGCATTTTGATATAGTATAGCTGGCGTATGTTGCTGGACAAGCATCAAACAAAAGAGTCTTAGAGGCAGCTACGCTAGCACCCTCTATTGCATATTCTATGTCGTCATTAATCTTTACGCTGAAGTTAAAAGTGCTATGCTCTGGAACATGTTCATCAGGCTCAATATCAAAAATAAGACGTACACCATATAAGAGATATCCACCATCAGCAAGTTTGGGGAAAACAAACTCTGATGATGTAAGTTCATACTCTTTTAAACCATCTCCAATGGTTATCTCTTTAGCTATCTTAATACCTCCAGATGACAATATAGCAATACAGCGTGTTTCTATGCCAGTTGAGGATAAGACAATATCATCTACAGACCATGCAGCAGTTGTCTCAAGCACTGCTATTAATACACATTGTCCTCTTGCTATAGAGTATACTGACAGGGTACCGTTATTGTATATATTTACAGTTGTCCCAAGAGAAAGACTGTTAGATACTATGGCCTTTGATCCACTTGATTCATGTATAGGAATAATGCCATCTCTTGAAACTTCATAAATTATTATATTGCTATTATTCAAGACAGCAAAGTATAGGCTATCGTGGGACATAGATACCCCAAGCATAAGCTGTCCTTGGATTGTTGAGATGATAGACACAGTTTGATTGTATTCTGCAAATATTGAAACCGATGAAGATGTTCCTACTACCAAATAATTACCAATAGCATAAATACGGGAGACCCTGCTTTCTCTTAGTATCTCATATTTAGTAGACAGATCAGAGGTTCTGCTATACTTAGATATTGTTTCATATACTGTATCGTCTGCAAGAATAAGATTCTTATTATTAAAATATGTAGTGGACGGAGCTGATAACATCCCATAACCAGATATGTCAATACCTATTTCTGCTTTAGAGAATAGTGCATCAGTGGGAGTATTCCCAGTTCCTATAACGGGAGTATCATAGAAATTTAAACACCCCACCATAGGGTAAACAGTGTGCGGACCAACAGGGCTACCTAAAGACCATGAGCTTGCTTTCCATCCATAGGTGTTGACTGAATAACTTCTTCCTCTGTCTATTATGTCTTGGATCCAATAAGACATATTGCAACAAGAGATAAACTTTATTCCATGTAGCCATAGATGAGTCTCAACAGCACAAATTAAAAGGTTAAGATACCAGCCATAGTTGTTGACTGCTTGCGCTGGAACTGGATCATCGTAATATGAAGTGTCATAAATAGGGACTTCATAATCTCTTATTACAAGAGAATCGTCAGTTGTTCCAATCCCCATATTTTCTCTATATGGAATATTGAGTTCCCATGTATCACCCGTTAATTTCCAAGCCATTATGTATAATTCGTTATTTGTATCTATCGAATTATAGAATACTGCGCTTGGTATAATTACTGGTAATTTACTGTTCGTAAGAAGATGAGATGCTTGTCTGATCTGTGTTTCTCCATGCCCGTCAGATGATATTACAGGAGAGAATATAGAAATAGCCCTACCATCCCACATACTATGCATGGTGCTGTCCCCAGCCCCAATATAATCAGAGTTCCCTTCATATGTATTTACAGATGACACTACTGAGTGTACAGGGATATTCTCATCTTTTGACCCTGATTCTCTAACCTCTAAATAAGTAAGGTTATCCCCAGCCTCTGGAGTCTTAGAATCATAGTCATACGGCTCGTTGTTGATATCTTCTTTATATCCGAGATGAGATAGAGAAGCAGTATGAAGAACAGAGTTCTTCTTAACTATCATGTTTTCACAAACAAGATGCTCAGATATACTGCCACACATACCGTATGCTTGGCTTATACTTTCTAATGTTGAACAAGATATATTTACTATAAAGTATCCACAACCATTAGAGTATTCTAGATAACTTAAGAGAGGATCATCTTTATCAATACCAAACTTTATATTATATGAAGCTCCTTTATTGTCGCTCTTAATTTTGTCTATACTGATAATAGGATATGCTGTTGATAGATCTATCGCTGATTCATGCTCTGGGAGCTCAGCATGGCTTTCGCTATAGTTAATAGGAGAATAGTTAGAAGGAAAGGCAGTTCTGTCAGTTCCTGCTTTTCTTATGCCAAGACAGAACTGAAATTTATTTTTATTATTCCAAACTCTTTTATAGGTGATTATGGCACTATGTATAGAATATTCATTATCCCTATAGATTTCGTTGAAACCTGAATTCTGGTCTATTGACATTTCCCAGCTAGTTTCGTCAAATCCAAGATCATGATTAGCATTAACAAGTCTTGCAGGATACTCAATAGCAATACTCTTAGTCTCTATCGTTGCTTCAGACTTGACACCACTGGACCATCCTCCAGTAACATCATCATCTGTATAGCTACAATGAGCAGCAGATATTGGTATTAAAGCAAGCTTTTGGCTGCCAGATATTTTACTGCTCCAATCTAAATCTGGTGATAGTGATTGTGAGGTTGCGGCAAAACCAGTAATAGGGATAACAGCATACTTTATTTTTAAATATGGATTTAAATATGGATTAGGATATTCACCATAATCAAACTCTACTTTAAGAAGATCAATCTTGTCTATGTATAGGGCAGATTCACAAAGCCCGTCAGTATTTGCTGCTATTGAAGGATAATCTGAAACTAATACATCAGCTTCATGTGCGTATACAGAATCACCTTCATCACACCAGTAATATTGACGTATTCTAGAGAATAAGTAATTAGTTGCTATACCAAAAGTCTGTTTATTGCCATTCCTCATTAAGAGGCTTCGTGCTCCGTGTATGCTGTCTCTGGGAGTTGTGAGAGGATATCTCTCCATATGTCCTGTCTCTACTGGCATAAACAGAGGCTGCACAAAGTTATAGTGCATAGCAACAAACCCTCTGCCCTTTTTTGAGGAATCATCACACATAACAGGAACAGAGACAGCGTCACAAAATACTGGTGTTTTGGGAATATATAAATGAGTGGGAAGATCACCGTCTCCAATCTCTGGCCAACTTCTTAATTTTATTTCTACGTACCCAGATAAACCAGTGCAGTTATTAGCGAAATTTTTATCACTGGTGCTTTGTGAGTAAGCTACCTCACCAATAGAACTTTTACTAATATCAGTAGTACCTAATGGAGTGAGTATATTACAGTTAATGCTGTTAAGCTTATACTCAGTGCTTGAGCTAAAAAGATTCTCTTTATTCATTATTATCCGGGAGTCTCACTATCAGAAAAGGTAAGCGTTTCAGGAGCTTCTATTGTTCCTACTACACCTTCTGCAATATGTGAAGACGAATAGTATTCATCATCATTACCAATGCTGTATAGTCTTAGATCAAGAGTATCTGCTAATTCTTCTGTATCATAATATACGACAATTACACAGAGATACACACCTCCTATATTTTGGACTACAGACCTTCCACGTAAATCTCCTGTAGCATAATTATGAAATGCTCCAACAATATCTCCTGCGGCTACTGAAGCCGGTGCGGTTGTTGTTATTGAAGCTATAATAACCATTTCATTTTCTTTAATAGTTATATCACCCCATCCCGTAGGATCAGAAGGAGATATGATTTCTGGTATTGAGTCATAGATAGCTGGAACTTCTGCAGGAATAAACTTAACGCCCTTCCCTGGACGTATTTCCCCAAGGCAAGTAGTAACATCAGCATACTTAGCGGACACTATCGATGTTCTATCTTTATAGTGCATAGTATTAACACCTATGCGCTCGAAACTGATAGCATCTATTTCTTCTTCTTCAGCATTAAATAAATTGATACTTCTCTTTTGCGATGTAGATGGAGAAGGGGGAGTCATCTTTTCTATACTTGAGCCTGTATTAGAACTCATAAGTCTTTACCTCATATCTTGTTTCTTTCCCGCCAAACATAGGCGGAGTATCTTGCGATATTCTTGCAATAAGATAATACGCCTGCATATATACATAAGATAATTCAGGGAGCTCATTACACAAACTCCAATATAAGCCAGAAAGAATATCTGTTAAAATGTCATGAGATGGCTCCTGTGGGGCCATCATGTCTATAGTAGAGTTGTGGTATTGCCCAATGATGAAAGGCTCTGTTATGGCTGTATCTGTGCCCTTAAAGGCAACACTGGGATTGGTGTGTCTTAATAGTCTGCTTAGTGGAGTACAGCAAACATAGTCGTGGGAATCATACATATCACCACCATAAGCTTTTAACATAGTGGTCTTACATATCACGAGGCACGGTATAGTTATATATGGTCTTACTATAGATGCTTTGAATTTATCGTATGCTAAAATCGACATGGCTTTATCTTGCCTATTCTCTTAGATTTGTATTCACGTTCTTGGTTATACTCAGCAAGCTTGTTCTTTGTATGAGTACTTAGAAGAGAAACATATTGAAATGCTCTAGTGGGGTCAGAGTCTCTTAGGGATGAGATAAGACCATCTATTCTATCTACAATAGTTTGGTCATAAGTTTTGGGTAAAACTACTTTCACTACAGCATCACTATGAGAGATTAAGCTATTAACCATCCTTGAGCATTCACCACCAAGCATTTCTTCTTCTGTCTCATCAAACTCTCTCTTTATTTCATACACATGCTCTGGAGTATTCTTTATCATTGTTACGCCATGAACAGACAATACCTTAAGACTATATAGAGTAGCCTTATTAAGTTTAGCTAGAATAGTGCTAGTACTATCAGCATAAACAGATGGAAGATATTCTGTGTAGCTATAGTTGGTTAGCATTTATTTTATATCCTTGACTCAAGGTATTTGGTAAAGTATCGAGAAAGTTTTCATTGTATGCATTAACAAGCTGAGTAAACACAGCTTCATATCTTGCGCACTGTTCAATATCACCAGACTCTTCTGCAAGGATAGAGAGAGCCTTGCATACTGTCAACATAACTAAGTGATCTGGGATATACCCATCCTCACCGTCTTCTACTATCATTGGCATAAAATAGCATATAGCCATAAAGGTAGCTGGAGCTGTACAGGTAATTTGATTATTAGAATAGTATATTGCCCCTGCTGGCTGGCAGGGGCCTAGGCTCATAACAACATTAGGTCGCTCTTCTTGAACAACATGGGGGATATCCTCAAGTCTGGTTTCACAAATAACATCAACTATTTGCTTTATCTTTACAGGATATTTCTCTAACTGATACATTACACTCTTTCTAAAACATCAAGTCTGCTTTTTATATCTGTTAACAACTCAGTATCAATAAGATTTAAAAGAACAGATACTGGTATCTGCACTGTCTTTTTATTGTCATCTGACTTAAGACCTATCAACATATCTTGAATTGTAAGATCACCTTCTTCAACCTCTGGAACTGAAGAAAGTTTCTTCTTTAATACTTCTGTTACTCTTACTGTATCTGACATTATGTCTCCTCTACAAATAGTGAATCATCATAATCTTCTAAGACTATTCCATCTTCTCCAGAAAGATAGTCTCCATCTATATCATCTTTTTCAGACAGCACATAGCCATCTTCATCTGTAAGCCATGCACCCTCATAGTCTGTATAGGTTAGGTTCTGACCATAGTTGCCCATATCATTAGCTACTATGTATCTGCCATCATAATCAACAAAACAATCATCATCTTCATCTGTCAAAGCATATTGTCCTAATGGAGTATAAAGTTCTGCTCTTGTAAGCTGGTGAATTTCTTTAGTAAGATCATAGCACCTTAGCTTATTTGTCTCTATAGTTACTAGTAGTGGTTGAAGTCTTACTGTCCTTACTACATGTGAATAAGCAGCTCTTATCAACTCATCAGTAAGAGCTGGGCAGTCTTTAATGATATCATTTATCTTCATACTTTCACCATGCTTACTGCTGAGATAGTGCTTGTGTATATAACGTCTATGCCTGTCATGTCTACTACATCAAGCTCAGCATAGGTTGAAGGACTAACTTCAAGATAGTAGAACACAAAGTTATAGCCTCTCCTGTTTAGCTCAATCTCTCTGGTTACTTCTGACCATACTTGCCCATGTTGTGTGCGCAGCACAAATGCTAAGCGAGCTCTTCTTGTTGGGCAGTTAACAACAAAGCTAACTGCGCACCTGTTCATGGCTTCGCCATCTCTGATTAGACTAAGCTGTGCGGTGATCATTGCGTAAGCTATAGCTCCCGTCTATAATTAAGTCTATAGAATCAACTATGTCATAGTCAACAACATCAGTATCATACTCAAACCATACAACAGCTATCCTGTGTTTGCTGTCTATGTTAATTCTA
>ERZ1026796.1453-NODE-1453-length-15745-cov-4.222756_pt1 | contig 15745 bp, 12 predicted proteins | sample MGYA00520874_ERZ1026796 | MGnify/ENA primary metagenome ERZ1026796 (study PRJEB33270, sample SAMEA104284474) | anaerobic digester metagenome | biome: Anaerobic digester microbiome; feature: mesophilic sludge digester; material: Anaerobic digester biomass...
CCGTCGCCGGGATGAAGCGCATCGCGGGGGACATCTTCGTCGAGGCGGACAAGAAGACGGAGATACTCTTCCGCGGCCGCCTGGTGCGCTACCCCCTCCAGCCCGGCCAGTTCTTCACCGCGTACGGCGCCGAGGGGCTGCTCTGGGCCCTGACGCTGGTCATGGCGCGGCTCCGCGTCGCCGTGACCGGCGAAGGATGGATGCGGAACTTCCGCGACTACGCCGTCGGGAACTTCGGCCCGCTCCTGTACCGGATCTACTTCGAGCCGTACCTGAAGAAGGTGTGGGGAATCGACCCGGTGCGGCTCGACCTCGAGTCCGTGGCGCGGCGCGTCAAGCGGATTCGCATCAGGACGTTCCTCCAGCAGCAGTTGCAGCACGCACTCGGGATGAAGGGGCGGCAGACGTACGACGGTCTCCAGCCGCTCCGCATCGTCTATCCGCGGCACGGCGCGCAGCGCGTGGTGGACGCGATCCGGGAACGCGCGGAGGAGAAGGGAGCGCGCATTCTATGCGGCGCGGAGGTGACCGGGCTTCGGTTCGAGAACGGCCGCTACACGGTGACGGTGTCGGGGAAGGCAGGCGCCGGGGGGGTCACTGCCCGGGCTGTCGTTTCGACGCTGCCCATCCCCGACTTGCTGGGGCTCCTGTGCCCGCGCCCGGATGGCGTGATGGAGGAGACGATACGGTCGCTCCGCTACAGGGCGCTCCGCCTGCTGAACATCATGCTCGACTGCGAGCGGGTGTTTGCGGCTCAGTGGACTTATTTCCAGGGCGGCGAATTCTCCTTCAGCCGCATCAACGAGTACAAGAACCTCTCCCCCGACTTCTGCCCGCCGGGGAAGACCGGCCTCTCGATCGAGTTCAACTGCGACGTCGGAGACCGGCTCTGGTCCATGCCGGACGGCGAGCTGTTCGATCTGGCGGTCCGCGAGCTGGACCAGCCGGTCGGCCGGCGGCGCGATATCGGGGGGATCGTCCGCGCCCGCCATCGGGGTTATTTCAGCGCGCGGTTCGCGCACGCATATCCGCTAATGGAGACTGGGACGGCGGCGCACCTCGAGAGGGCGCTGGCGTTCCTGTCGGGCTTCCCGCGCCTGAGGTCCATCGGAAGGCAGGGGCGGTTCCGCTACATGAACGGAGACGAGTGTTTCGGGGAGGCGGCCGCCGCCGCGGCCGAACTGAAGAGAGAGGTGAAACGATGAGGGAGCCGATACATCTATTCAGGCCCGAGATAGGCGAGGAGGAACTGGAGGCGGTGCGTCGGGTCTTCGAATCGAAATGGCTCGGACTCGGCCCGAAGACGGCGGAGTTCGAGAAGGCGTTCGCGAGGCTCATCGGCGCCGAGCACGTGGTCGGAACGAGCTCCTGCACCGCCGCCCTCGAGCTGGCCGTGAAGCTGCTCGACACGTCGCCCGGCGACGAGATACTGGTGCCCACGATGACCTTCGTCTCCACCGCGCACGTGGTGGTGTATCACCAGTGCAGGCCCGTCTTCGTCGATGTAGACCCTGTGACGCTCAACATCTCGCCGGAGGATATGCGCCGCAAGATCACCTCCAAGACCCGCGCCATCGTTTTGGTCCACTACTCCGGCCGTCCCGCCGAAATGGACGCCATTCTCGAGATCGCGGACGGAATCCCGGTCATAGAGGACTGCGCGCACGCGACCGGCGGATTCTACCGGGGAAAGCACGTCGGCTCGTTCGGGAGGTTCGGTTGCTTCAGCTTTCACGCGGTCAAGAACCTCACGATGGGGGAGGGCGGCGCGATCACGATGCGGAATGTGGAGCAGGCGCAGCGCGCGAAGCGCCTCCGCTGGCTGGGGATAGACAAGGGGACGTGGGACCGCACGCCGGACAACAAGGCGTACTGGTGGGAGTACAACGTGGACGAGATCGGCCTCAAGTGCCACCCGAACGACATCCTCGCCGCGATCGGCCTCGTCCAGTTGGGGAAACTGGAGCGGATGAACAGCCGCCGCCGGGAGATCGTTTCGCGCTACCGCGCGGCGTTCGCGGATCTGCCGTGGATCGAGATGCCCCCCGAGGACGACGACGACCACCGCTCCTCGTGGCATATCTGCTCCGTCCGCTGCCGCGGCGCGGACCGGGACGACCTGAGCGCGTACCTCAAGGAGAGGAATATCCTCACCGGGGTCCACTACAAGCCGATCCACCTCTACCGCTGCTTCGGTTGGCAGCCCCCGCTGCCGGTCGCGGAAGGGGTCTTCCCCGGACTCCTCTCCATCCCCAACCACTCGGTGCTCACGGACGCGGACGTGGAGTACATCATCGAGGCGATAAGGGGATATCCCGGCTGAGTCGCGGGGGGGCTAGGAGGAGAAGCGGTATTTGAGGAGCGAGGCGAAGATGTGCGGGACGTCGCGCCAGCTTATCTTCTTCCCCTCGTCGAATCGCCTCGGGTAGTACCTGACGGGCACCTCGTGGATCCGGTGTCCGCGCTTGAGGATTTTCGCGGCGACCTCCACCTCTATGTCGAAGCCGTTGGAGCGTATGTCGAGAGACCTGAAGATGTCGGTCCGGATGAGCTTGTAGCCGATCATCACGTCGGTGAGGGTGGATGTGAAGAGCAGGTTCACCATGAAGTTGAGCGCGAGGCTCGCGAGGAAGACCGCCCGGTCCGCCGACGAGCCCTGGACGGTGTGGTGGTAGTCGTAGTTGATCATCCGCGTCCCGAAGACGACCTCCGCCATCCCCTCGATTACCGGCGCCAGCAGGACGCGGTAGTCTTCCGGGTCGAGCTCGAGGTCGGCGTCTTGGATGATGACGTAGTCGCCGGTCGCGCGTTCGAGCCCCGTGCGGATGGCCGCCCCCTTCCCGCGGTTCTTCTCGTGGCGGACGATCTCCGCCCTCCCCCCGAGCCCCTCCCGGGCGATCTCCGCGGAGCCGTCCGTCGAGCAGTCGTCGACCACGATGATCTCCTTCTCGGCGGGGATATCCACGGCGATGACCTTCCGCGCGATCTCGAGGATAGTCTTCTTCTCGTTGTAGCAGGGGATTATGACGCTGAGCCTCATCGCGTCCTCACGCGCCGAAATCCACGGAGACGGCCAGACCCTGGGCGCCTTGCAGTTGTTCGGCTATTGTAACCGTTCGAAGACCGCTGTCAACGAGAAGTTGCCGCGTGGCGCGGCCGTGGCGCGCCCCGAGAAGGCCGTACGGGTGGAAACAGAGTATCGCCCCGGGGAGGAGATGCGGGCGGAGCGCCTCCCGGATCTCGCCGGGGCCCGGATCGTGCAGAACGAGCGGGACGTCCATGAATGCGATGCAGCGCTCCATCGGGTCGCGCGACGCGCCGGAGCAGAGGAGCGACGAGGAGTAGGCGACCCCCAGGCGCCTGAGGATGGGATAGCAGCCGGGTGTCATGGCGAGGTTCGGCGCCCGGTAACCGCTGAACGCGATCCCCGCCCCCTCGAAGGCGCGTATGCACCGCCGCAGGTCGGCCTCGAAGCGGTCCGCCGGCATACGGTTCGGGGAGTGGTGATGATAGCCGTGCAGTCCCACCTCGCATCCCATCTGTTGGAGCCTCAGCGCCCATCCGGCATGGCGGCCCACGAGCGAGCCGGTCATGAAGACCGTAAGGGGGATCCCGTCGCGTGCGAGAAGCTCGATGAGCCCGAGGGTATCGGGTTCGCGGTATTCCTTGAACAACCTGCGGAGTCGGAACAGTGCCAAGGGGAGGGGGGGGTACCCGGGCGTGCGATGGACGTTCAGCACCGCGTGCCATTTCTCGAGGAGCCCGCTCACAGGGGCCTCCGGCGGTTCATGAGATCGGCCTGCACACCACCACTATCTCCTCGGCCATCCGGCGGAGCCGGAGCTTCTCCACGAGGAGGAGCGGGAGGCGGATGAGGGGGCTCTTGAAGGTGTAGCCGATGTGCACCATCTCAACGCTCGCAATGCGATACCCGTTCCGCGCAAGCAACCGAGTAAGCGCTTTGGCCGTGACGAGCCTGTGAATGTCGGGAAGCGCATCGCTCTCCAGAAATTTGAAAATGCGGCGCAGGAAGAAGCCCAGATACCTGCTCAACAAAGCGGGGAGCGAGCGGGCGCTCGGCACGACAAGGACGAGGATGCCCCCCGGGGCGAGGACCCGCCGTACCTCCTCGAGCATCTCCCCGGGGCGCTCCAGGCTGTGGAACATCCCGATCCCATAGACTCCGCCGACGGAGCCCGCCTTGAATGGAAGGGCCTCCCCCGACCCTATCACCCGAAGCCCCCGGGCGAGCCGTAGCGCCTCGATGGAAATGTCGACCCCGACGGGCATGCACGTGCCGTCGAGGAGGGCGAGGTAGTCACCGGTGCCGCAGCCGACGTCGAGGACGATCTTCCCCGCGAACCACTTCCTCAGGACGCCGGCGATCTTCTCCTGGTAGCGGGGATGGCGGAACCACTTGTCCTTCGAGAGCGACCACATCCGCTCCCAGTTCTCCAGCGTCCCGCGGCCGTCAGCGCGCGTCGTCATCTTTTTCTATCCTCCCGAGGAAGGAGAAGAGCTTCGCCACGTAGTGGGGAAAGTCGCGGTAGGAAGAGGATGTCGTCGCCAGCCGGAATCGGTACGAGAGACCGTGCCACGCCCAGAAGATATAGGTGTATAACTTGAGGAGGGGGAGGGAGATGAGGAACGGGATGAGCCGCCGCAGCAGCAGGGGGTGGCTGACCGTGACTCCCCAGAGCTTGTGGAGACGCGCCAGTTTTTCCTTCGCCCGGGGGTCGGGAAAGGTGAGCACGGAGTAGTTCCTGGTGAAGTCCATCTGCGTGGAGCCCGCGTCCCTCGGGGAGAAGAAGCCGTTCTCCACAACATACCGGTGGATGGGCGTTTTCGGGTACGGGTAAAGGATATTGGCGAGGGCGAAGGTGGGCCGCAGCGAGATCTCGAAATCCATCGTGCGCAACGCGTTCCCGATCGGGTCCTCGACGGGCAGCCCTATAAGGCAGTCCACCTGGAACCTGATCTTGAACTTGTGGAGGATGCGCGCCGCCTCCTCGATATCCTTCCGCAGCGGAGCGCGCTTCAGGATATCCCTGTTGATCTCGTCGTCGGCCGTCTCGAGGGCCATCTCGATATACGAGACGCCCGCCTTCTTGAGCAGGCGGATCTTCTCCTCCGTGACGAGGGTGGGGATGAAGTTGACGATGAACGGGAGGCCCACCCGGCTGGGAAGCTTCTCAGCCAGTTCCTCCAGCCATGGGACGTCGTGCAGGAGGAAATTGTCGTCGTAGATGCTCAGGAGCTCCGTCGGGTAGCGCCGCCTCACCTCGTTCACCTCGGCGATGAAGTTTTCCACCGAGCGGATCCTCACCACGCGGCCCTTCCCGCGGTACATCTCGTTGAAACGCTCGTTGAAACAGTACGCGCAGTGGTAGGGGCAGCCGCGGATGGTGAAGAACGTCTTTATCCTGTCGCGCTTGAGGAGCCGGTCTCTCGAGTAGATCAGGTCCCTGTCGGGAAACGGAATCCGATCGAGGTCATCCACGAGCGGGCGTGGTGGATTTACGTGCAATGCCCCGCCCTCGCGGAAGGCGAGGTTCGGGATGGAGCGCGGCGAGGCCCCCCGCTCGAGTGCCTCGACGAGATCGAGCAGCGCATCCTCCCCCTCGCCGACGCAGACGGCGTCCAGGCAGTCGTTGAGCACGACCTCGGGGGAGAATGTGGCGTGCGGCCCCCCCATGAGGGAGAAGAAGGCGAGGTGCTTCTTCAAGTGGGCAAAGAGGGAGAGGTAGTAGTTGTGTTCTCCCGTCATGGCGCTCACGGCGATGAGGTCCGGCGCGGCCTCCTTTACCGCTGCGATGAGCTTGTCGCGCGTCATGGCGCCGGTGACGAGGATGTCGACGGCCTTCCCGCGTTTCTTCAGGGCGCCGATGAGGTACATGAGCCCCATCCGCTCCATGACCATCGTCTCCTTGAGAAGGAAGAGCGTTTTCATGCGGTATGCGGCAACCTCCGGAATCCAACCCCGTGCGCCCGGGGCGTGCTCACGACCATGGGGTCACCCCGGCGAAGAGTGTGTTGACAGCGATGAACGGGCGTGTTACACAGTACGCCATCGGTAGCAGCAGAGGGAAAGTATAGGAAATGACCACTCGAAAATCAAAGGTATTGCTCATCCAGCCGACGTGGTCATCCGTCCACGGTTCCTTCGCCTCGATCGCCGCCAAGAAGCTTTTCCTGCCGCCCGTCGGCATATGCTATCTCGCCGCCGCGCTTTTCCGCAAGGGACACGAGGTGGAGATGCTCGACCTGGAGCCTGCCGGGCTGTCCCTCCGGGAGACGCTGGAGGCGATCGCCGGGGCCCGTCCGGACCTCCTCGGCGTTACGACCACGACGCCGGCCTATTCCATCGCCAGGGATTTTTGCGCCGAGGTGCGGGGGGCATTGCCCGGCCTCCCCATCGTCATAGGAGGCCCCCATATCTCGGGGACGGGAGCGGAGGAACTCGACGCCCCTTTCGATTACGCACTGCTCGGCGAGAGCGAGCTTAGCCTTCCTACCCTGGCCGACGCGGTCATGGGAGAGGCGGGGGTCGAGGAAGTCCCGGGGCTCGTATACCGGTCGGCGGGGGGGCTCCGCCGCACCGACCGCGGCCCCTTTATCGATGATCTCGACCGGATCCCCTTCCCACTGCGGGGGTTGCTGGACCCCGCCCACTACGCCACCTTCGTCCCGGGGAGGGGGCTTCGCCGCGCCACCACGATTACCGCATCGAGGGGATGTCCGTTCCAGTGCGTATTCTGTTCCGCCCATGTGATTCTGGGGAAGAAATTCAGGCTGCGGAGCGTGGGCAATATACTCGAGGAAATCGAGGAGGCGCGGAGGCGATGGCGCATCTCGCATTTCTACTTCAACGATTCGACCCTCACGCTGATGCGGGACTGGATTCTCTCCCTGTGCGAACAGATAAGGCGGAAGGGGCTGGACATTACCTGGGAGGGGATGACCCGGGTGAACGCGATCGACCGCGAACTCCTCAAGGCGCTGAAGGGCGCGGGCTTCGTCCGCCTCTCCCTCGGAATCGAGAGCGGGGACCAGCGGATCCTGGACGTGATGAAGAAGGGCGTGACGGTCGAGGAGATCAGGGCGGCGTATCGCCTCTGCCGCGAGGAGGGGATCGAGACGGAGAGCTTCGCCATGCTCGGCTTGCCCGGGGAGACGCGGGAGACGATCCGCCGCACCGCGTGGTTTGTCAGGAGTATCCCCGAGGTGCGCTATTCGTCCTTTTCGATAGCGACCCCCTATCCTGGGAGCGAGCTCATGGACATGGCGAAGAAGGGGGAGCATGGGCTGCGGCTCCTCTCCACTGACTACAACCGTTACCGGCGCTACGACGGGGGGGTGATGGAGGTAAACGGGCTGTCGCCGGCGGATCTCCAGCGGGAGCAGAAGATAGGCCTTCTCATCATGCACCTCACCCCCCGCAAGATGCTCGCCCTTATCCGCCATTTCGGAGTATGGATGCTCGTCGGCCGGTTCGTCGGCATTCTCAAGGAGTTGGTTCAGGGGGCGGGGAAACGATTGCGCGGCAACGGGGCTCAGGGAGAGGAGTTCTCAGCGTTTCGCAAATAGATACTCGTTGTTCCCCAGGCCGTTGGTGGATTTCAAGTTCTCGAGAGAGAAACCGAGCTGCCGCACGAAGGCGAACACCTCGGCGACGGATGCGTACTCGTACGGATATCCCCCCAGCCAGTCGCTGATGTCTATCCGCCACGACATTCCGCGAAGCTCCTTGTGGCCCCTGATCTTCCTCGCGGGGTTCCGGAGGGTCAGGCAGTAGGCGAGGACGAGGAAGGAGATGACGGCGGCGTCGACCGCTTTCTGAGCGGCGAGCGGCGCGCGCGAGTAGATCCGCTTCACCCTCGCCCAGAAAACAGAGGGTCCGAATCTGCCGTCGGGGTAGATGGCGATGCCGTCCGCCCTGTTGTAGATCGCGAGATACATGATCCCCCCCGGCGCCACGAGCCCCGCGGCGTTCCGGACCGCCCCCCACAGATCGCCGGTGTGGTGCAGCACCCCCCAGGAGTAGACGCAGTCGAACGTTCCGAGGGATGAGATGAAGCCCTCGTCGAGGATGGACCCCCGCATCACCCGCCAGTGGGAGGGATTATTCTCCTGGGCGCGGAGGTAGTCGCAGCACCGCACGGAGTCGGCGTCGATGTCGAAGCTCACCACCCTGGACGCGCCGAGCCGGAGGGCCGCGAGGGAGAAGAGACCGCTCCCGCACCCCGCGTCTAGGAACGTCCTGCCCTTCAGGTCGTACCCGCGGCAGAAGGCGGCGAGGGATTTGACCGCCTCGCCGATCCGCTCTTCGTCGAGGTGGCGCTCGACGAACGCCTGCCAGTTCCTTCCGAATGCGAATGGCCGTGCGCCCATTGCGTCTCCTCTCGGATTTGTTGTTGTGCCCACTGCCCGACCCTCCGGCGGCATGGCGACGGGTATTCAACCCTTGCAGGGCGTCGCGACGCACGACCCGGGCGCCTACGTGAGAAGCATGCGGATGAATTTGGCCGCCAGGCGCGCGGTATACGCCAGCTCGTTTATGCTCGAGAGGGACCTCAACTTCCTCGCGATATACGAAGGCCTTAAATAAAATGCCCGGTAGTAGCGTGTATAGGCGTTGCGCAGATCGGATTCCGACAATCCGCGGGGAAGGAAGACGATCTGTTGGGCGGAATAATCGTCCCAATTCTCCGAAATGATCCGCCCATGGCGATGTATATCTTTTGCCACTTCGGACCCCGGCATGGGCGCAAGGTACCACACGTAAAAGTAATCCAGATCGATCTTCCTCAGGAATCTGACCGACTCATTTATCGTGTCTTCTGTTTCTCCCGCCCCGCCGAGTATAAATGAACCGCTCGTTTCGATCTTGTTCTTCCTGACAAGCTCAACAGCGCTGCGGATGGTCTCCACCTTGAGATTCTTCTTATAGGAGTCGAGCATCCGCTGCGATCCGCTCTCGATACCGAAGGTGATATTCCGGCATCCCGCGGCTCGCATCTGCTTCAGTTTCTCGTCCGTTACCTGATCGGCGCGCATGCTGCACGCCCATGTGCTGCCCGGAAGTTCGCCGGCCAGCCTGTCGCAGAGATCGTGCAGCCACCGGGCGTTCACGCCCATGTTCTCATCTTCGATATCGAAGTGCTTGACGCCGTAATCTGTCCGGAGGCGCTTCATCAGTTCGATGATGTAGGGGACGCCGTGCTGCCGGTAGCGGCGACCCAGGACCGTCCTGTCGCAGAAGGTGCACCCATGGGGACATCCCCTGGAGGTGATGACCATCATCGACCTCCCCGGGGCGCGTCGGTGGATGGAGGGCCGGTAAGCGTCCAGGTTCTCGACGAGGTCGTAGGCGGGGAAGGGGAGCGTGTCCAGATCCTCGACGAGGGGGCGGGGCGCGGTCCTCGTCAATGTCCCGCCGCTCCGATAGATGACGCCCGGCAGCGCCTGCGCCGTAGCCGTGTCATCTGGAATGATGTCCAACAAATCGACAAGCGTCCTATCGCCCTCTCCCACGACGCCGTAATCGAAGGCGGGGGTGTCGCGCATGGTCTTTTCCGGAAGGGCCGATAGATGGACGCCGCCGATGATGATCACCGTGTCGGGGAAAAACTCTTTTATCGATTGCGCGAGATGGGATGCGCTGTTGATGTCCATGGTGAACGCCGTAATGCCTATGTATCGGGGGCCGAACTCGGATATCACGGCACATAATTCCGTGAGGCTCAAATGTGTGACATTCAGATCCAGTATCTTTGGAACATACCCGTGTTGCCTGCATGCCGCGGCGAGGTTGCACAGGTTAATGGGCAGTTTAAAATTCCCGAATTCCGCCAGCTTCCCGAAGAGGGCCTTCTTTGAGCTCGGGGGGGCGATCAGCAGGATTCTTTCAGGGGAGTACGTTGCCTTCACTCTCTCTCCCCTCCTTCGGAAGTTGAACAGGCCCGATGCATCCCTACGGGGGACATTCCCCATTATTTAGCAATGGAAAGTCATAGCATATTGGTAAGACGCGGGTTCGCACTTTCAAGAAGTGGAATCCGTCATTTCTGAATAAGAGCGCTTGCGGTTACAAGAAATCGGAACAACACTGCTTTGTGGCAGCCCTCGAGAAGCAGGCCAGGTGGAACGTAATCCATTGTAATGGGGCCGATTAGAGCGCTCATTCCTTGCCCTGCGATTCTCAAAACTGGGGATATTGTATCCCCAGTTTTTCAGGTCTATGTGTGCGTTTCACCTCTTATCCGAAAACTGGGGAAAGTCCAGGGTATTGTCCCCTTGCGTCCTTTGGGATATACTCACTACCTCTCGGCAAATGCCGTAGGAAAAACTCCGCGCACGTCTTTCCCTCTGGGGAGGGTGTATGGAGCATGGAAAGTATACCTATTCGACCTTCGCCTGTATATTCGTTATTTTGATCAGTCTGATCAACTTCGGGCGCGGCATCGTGGCGGACTTCAGGGACGACGTGTACCGGCACGACGCCGTCTTCCCCCCGGACCGCATCATTGGCGGGGATTTCCAGTGCTACTACTACATGGCGCTGCGCGTCCGCTACGGCCTCCCCCTCTACGAGGAAAGGGATCATACGGATCAACGCCAGGTCAAACTCGACGAGCACTACCGGAAGATGCTCGGCTCGCTCCCCGATGAGGACAAGGACTGGATAGTCACGGTGCAGACGCTTCCGTGGAACCACACGCCCATTGCCGCATGCCTGTTCATTCCGTTTACCTTCCTGGCCTATCCCTGGGCCTACCGGGTGTACCTCGGCCTTCTCATCGCGGCGCTTTTTTTGTCCTTGGCGTTACTCGGCGGATATTCGCGGTGTCGGGCGAACTATTGGGCGGTCTCATCCGCCCTGGTCGTATTCTCGTATCCGTTGCTGTTCCAGCTCGAGAGAGGGGCTTCCGAGTCGTTCGTCCTTCTTTTATTGACGCTTGCCTTTGTTTTGTGGCGTGGCCGGCGAAACGACATAGGGGTGGGGGTGCTCATCGCCCTCGCAGCGCACATGAAGGTATACCCGTTGATCTTTCTTTATTATTTCATCCTGAAGAAGGAATGGCGCATCTGCGGTTCGATCATTGTCTCCGCGCTCATCCTCGTCGCGGCGAGCGCGCTGGTCTCACGGGAAGGGGTCGCCGCGGGGATTGCCCAGTACGGGAAGCTGTATCGCTTTGTCAAGGATGTGTACATCACCGAGAACACGTGGGCCTTCGCGGGGAATCATTCCACGTACAGCTTTATGAGCTACCTGCTCGAGAAACGCACCCTCTCTCCGGCGCTCCTGATCCGCATCTCGAACCTCATCAACCTCGCGCTCCTCGCATGCGTCTCTCTCTCGATCGTCGCACGGAAGGCGCACGACACGTTCTCCCCCCTCATGGATTTTTCCTTGGTGATCATACTCATGACCGTCATCTCCCCGGCCGCCAATGACTATTCCCTCGTGGTGCTCTATTTCGTCTTCGCCGCGTGCACTATCGTGTTCGAGATCCTTGATTTTCGCCCGCTGCGGACCAGGGCCCTGTTCCTGACCTTCAGCCTGAGCGCCGCGCTGATCTTCCTGTCGTTCTTAAAGATGCCGATCGCCGCGGGACCGTCCGGCGGCTATTTGCGGCGCCTCTGGTTTCTCAGCAACAAGTGGCCCCTGCTGATGCTCCTCGGGGGAACGGTATGGCTCGTCCGGCGGGCACTTCTCGTCCGCCCCGGAACCCCTCGACCGCCGTACGGGCCATGAGATGAGAAAACCATCCGATGCGATTGGGGCGGCGCGCGGGAAGCGTGCGCCCGCACTGGGGAAGCGCCTCGCGGATCTCATAGGCCTTGCCCCGAGGCGGGCACGCCCCCCCCGCGCGGCGGTCGTCGGCCGGCGGCGTGTGGGATCCCTGCTTCACGAAAGGGTCGTGCTCTTCCCCGGGGGGTCGGCGCCCATCCCCGGGCTCTTCATCGCCCCGCTCGCCGGGCGCCGCCGCCCCGCCGTGCTTTTCCTCCACTCCCACGGGCACCGCTACGACCTGGGCAAGGAGGAGATGCTGGAGAAGGGGACCGGCGCCGGGGCGCTTGTCAGCGGGCTCCTCGACTCCGGCTTCGGGGTCTTCGGCATCGACTCGTTGTGCTTCGGCGAGCGGCGGGCTGACGAGGCCGCGACCGCGAAGCGGTTTTTCTGGGAGGGGGACAGTCTCTTTGCCCGCATGGTGCGAGACGAGTGCGCCGCCCTCGACTACCTGCATGCGCGGCCGGACGTGATCCCCGGGAGGATCGGCTGCGCCGGCTTCTCGATGGGGGGGACGAAGGCCCTCTGGATAGCGGCAGTAGACACGCGCGTACGCGCCGCGGCGTGCGTCTGCGCCCTCACCACCTATCGCGATCTTCTCGATGGAGACCGGTTTTCCCGGCACGAATGGTACTACTTCCTCCCCGGCGCCCTCGCGGCGGCGGATCTCGACGAGGTTGCCTCGCTCATCGCCCCGCGGCCGCTCTTCTGCCTGAACGCGGCGGGCGACGACAAGGCCCCCATCGAAGGGTCCAGACGGGCGGTGAGGACGATCTCCGACGCCTACAGGGGCTGTGGCCCCGGGGGGAGGGGCCGGTTCCGGGCGATGCTCGTCCCCGGGCCGCACCGCTTCACCCCCGCCATGGGGCGGCAGGCCGCGCGTTGGCTGGCGGCCTCCGTCTGAGCGCCCCCTTCGTGAGCGGCTCCGTGAACGGGCGGGGTACATTTCACTTGTCCGAGCCCCGCGCCATCCTTATAATCGGTCGCATTTGGGCTCATGAGGAGGAGGGACCGTGCCGAGCGTAAGCGTGATCGTCCCCTGTTACAACGAGGAGGGGAACATAGAGGAGCTGGTGTCGCGGACGGAGGAGACGTTCCGGAAACACGGCATCGACGGTGAGATCATCCTCGTCAACGACGCGAGCACGGACGGGACCGCGGAGAAGATACGCGAAGTGATGCGGCGGTGGCCCAACGTCGTCACCGAGACCCACCCCCGCAACCTGGGGATCGCGGGCGGGTGGCGCACGGGCCTGAGGCTATCCCGGGGCGAGTACGTCCTCATCACCGACGCGGACCTCCAGTACGCCCCCGAGGATGACGCCAAGCTCATCGCGAAGGCGCGGGAGACCCGTGCCGATATCGTCCAAGGGTTCCGGATCGGCCACAACTATTCCGCGCCGGTGCGGTACGTCCTGAGTCTCGGCCTCTGCTGGACGCTGAACCTGATCTTCTGGCGGCGCCTTCATGACATCAAGTCCGGCTTCATCGTCTTCAAGCGGGAGGTCTTCAGGGACGTCCTCGACGTGAGGTATTCGTACCGCTACTTCCAGCACTTCGTCACCATCTCCGCCGTCAGCAAGGGCTACAGCATCGTCCAGGTCCCGATCATCTTCTACGCGCGGCAGTGGGGGAGCTCGTTCATCACGAATCCGTTCTCGTTCTCCATCAAATCGCTCCGCGATCTTCCGAAGGCCTTCTGGGAGTTCCTGATCCTCAACCGCCTCATGCGGAGGGGGAGCCGATGTCCGGCATAGCGGGGGTGTGGGGGGACGGCGACATACGCGCGATGACGGACGCGCTTGCGCACCGGGGGCCGGACGACCACGGCTACCACGAGGACGGCGCGCTCAAACTGGGGATACGGAGGCTCGGCGTCATCGATCTCGTCACCGGACACCAGCCGATCCGGAACGAGGACTCCACTCTCTGGATCGTCCACAACGGCGAGATCTTCAACTATCGCGAGCTCCGGAGGGAGCTCGAGCCGAGACACACCTTCTATACCGATAGCGACACCGAGGTCATCGTCCACGCCTACGAGGAGTGGGGGAGGGATTGCCTCCGGCGGTTCATGGGGATGTTCGCCTTCGCTCTTTGGGACGGGAGGGAACTCTTCATCGCCCGCGACCGCCTCGGGGAGAAACCGCTCTACTACTACGCCGACGGGAAGCGATTCCTTTTCGCCTCGGAGGTCAAGGCCCTTCTCACGGAGGTCCCCGCCGAGCTCGTCGTCGACGAGGAGTACCAGGTCTTCGAGGCGCCCCTCCTCGGCAACACGATGTTCAAAAATATCCGATCCCTCGATCCGGGGTGCAGCATGGTGGTGCGGGATCGGCATCCCACCGTCACGCGCTACTGGGACATCGAGCCGTACGACGGCCCCGAACGGAAAGAGTCGGAGTACGTCGAGGAACTCCGGTGGCTCCTCCGGGACGCGGTCAGACTGCGGCTGCGGAGCGATGTCCCGCTCGGCGTTTTTTTGAGCGGCGGGCTCGATTCGAGCCTCATCGCCTGCCTCGCAAAGCCGGAGAAGGTCTTCTCGTGCAGGTTCGCCCTCGGGGAGCGGTACGACGAGTTCGACTACGCGCGTATCGTCGCGAGGCACGTCGGGGCCGAGCACCTGGTCATCGAGCCGACGGCGGAGGATTTCCGCGCCGGATTCCCGCAGGTGATCTACCACCTGGACTACCCGATCGCCACCCCGTCGAGCATCGCCGAATTCGCCCTCGGTAGGCTCGCAAAGCCGCATGTCAAAGTGGTGCTCGGGGGGCAGGGGGCGGATGAGATATTCGGCGGCTACGTTCGTTATCTTCTTATGCTGGAAGAGGCGCGCATCGCCGAGGTCCCGATCCTCAAGAGCTACCTCCCCCTCGCCCGGCACTTCTGGTCGGAGAGGATGTTCCGCCCCCACGGCGAGCGGTACTTCGATCTGGTCAAGCGCGGGGACGATCCGTCGGGCAGGGTCTTCGCGCTCTTCAGCGGATTGTTCGAGAAACAGCGGTCGCTTGTCGACCGGATGGGCTACACCGACCTGAAACTCACCTTTCCCTCTCTCATCACCATGAACGACAAGGCGGCCGCCGCCGTGGGACTCGAGAACCGGACGCCGTTCCTGGACCACCGGATCGTCGAGTTCGCATTCCGGCTCCCGATGGAGATGAAGGTGCGCGGGTTCACCACCAAGTACATCCTGCGCGAGGCGGCGCGGGGGATCGTCCCCGACGCCGTCATCGACAGGGAGGACAAGAAGGGGCTGGTCGTCCCCGTCAACCGGTGGTTTGACCACGAGCTTCGCGGGTGGAGCACGGGGCTGATCGATTCGCTCTCGAAGCGGAACCTCCCCCTGAAACAGGGCGGCTCCCGCGGGGAGTTCGACCGCGCCCGGTACGCGGCGGTCAGCCTCGAGCTCTGGCTCCGCATTTTCAAGGATCACAGCGTGCGAATCTGAGGATCGCGGACAGCCGCAACGGAGAGGCGGGCGTGTCGGTTCCGCGCTGTCGGATGAAAGGCGCCGGATGCGATGGGGATAATGTCCGAGCGACAGAAGAGCGAAGAGGCATTCTTCGACCGCTACGCGGACGAGGTGGCCGTCGAGAAGCTGGCCCGCCTGCACCTGTTCAGCCCGTCTGCATTCGAGAACCGGTACGCCGCCGGGGTGATGGGGGATCTCCGGGGGCGCCGCGTCCTCGACCTCGGCTGCGGCTGGGGCGAGGACGCCGTCTGGTTCGCCGAACAGGGCGCCTCCACTGTCGGGATCGATATATCCCCCAAGATGCTCGCCCTCACTATGGGGCTTGCCTCCCGGCGGGGCGTGGGGGGGGCTGTCGCTTTCGTGAGGGCGGCCGCCGAGGCACTGCCGTTCCCCGACGGCAGTTTCGACATCGTCTTCGGGAGGGGGACGCTCCACCACGTGGACGTGTCCGCGACCCTCGATGAGGTGTACCGCGT
>ERZ1026796.1454-NODE-1454-length-15745-cov-3.373095_pt1 | contig 15745 bp, 15 predicted proteins | sample MGYA00520874_ERZ1026796 | MGnify/ENA primary metagenome ERZ1026796 (study PRJEB33270, sample SAMEA104284474) | anaerobic digester metagenome | biome: Anaerobic digester microbiome; feature: mesophilic sludge digester; material: Anaerobic digester biomass...
GGGTAAGCAAATAAGTTACCGATAACTTACCGATAACACCATGTAGAACGTTGACTATCAATGATTATCGTGTTTTCGAATCTCACCCTCTCCGCCAATAAATAATTGAAATAATAATAGATTTATTGAGACCTTTGCACGGTAATTTCCCCTGAAATAACTTGTAACTATTTGATATATATGGTAATATACCTCATTCTAACAACATGAAGGAGGTATCTGTGAAAGACACATTCACCACACCCACCTTTGCCGATTACTTTGTCGAGATCCGGAAGCAATCCCGGAAGAACTTCCTCGATGATGTGAATCGTCTCATTGACTGGAAACCCATAGAGAAGATACTGAGAAAGAAGTACCGCAAGGTGGCAAGCGCTGATGGCAGACCTGCGTATCCTCCTGTTCCCATGTTCAAGCTCTTACTTCTCCAGAGATGGTATGGTTTAAGCGATCCCGGATTGGAGGATGCCCTCTCTGACCGTATCTCCTTCATCAGGTTCAGCGGTTTTTCCCTGGGAAGCACGTTACCTGATCACAGCACCATCTGTCGCTTCAGGAATACATGTATGGAGTTGGACATCTATGAAAAGCTCTTTGGAGAGATCAACCGCCAGATTGAATCCCATGGACTTCTGGTTAAGGAAGGGGCCATTGTGGACGCAACCATTGTGGAATCGTCCCGGAGACCGAGAAAGGTCATTGAGGTCATGGCCGAAGATCGCAGTGAAGAAGAAACGAATACCCCTCCTCCCCAGATTACTTACTCCGATGATCATGATGCCACCTGGGTCAGGAAAGGGAAGAAACCCTACTACGGATATAAGACTCATGTGGTGGTGGATACCAAAGAAGGGTTTATCTTAAACGGTCATGTCACCCCTGCCCATGTTGCGGATACCACGGAATTTGAGAACCTTATGGAAAACCTCTTTTTACCCGATACATCCCCCGTCTGTGCTGACAAGGGATACGCAAGCAAGAAGAACCGCGACCTTCTTGCTGCCCATGGCTATGAAGATGCAATCATGCATAAGGCAGCCAGGGGAAAACCGCTTACCTTCTTCCAGCGCCTCATAAACAGAATCATCAGCGCCTTCCGCTATCGAGTGGAACAGGGAATGGGGACTTTGAAGAAACACTATGGGTTTGCCCGCATGCGCTATCTCGGCCTTAAAAAGGGGAACATGGAGTTCCTCTTGATTGCCATGGCGTTTAACCTGAAAAAGGCAGCACGGATGATCGAGACATAGGAAGGGGAGCGTTCAAAGACCACGAGAATAATGAAAAAGAAGAAAATAGAGACTATATATGACAACAACCAAACCCTGAAAATACGACCGTAGGGAGTGAAAACAGAAGAAAATCCTCCCAGAGGCAGAGGTCATAGGTTATGCAAAGGTCTTGATAGTGGGATACCGGCAGAAGTTATACCTCGATCTTCTTGACGCTGGTTACAACAACGTGGATTTTGTAGGCAGTCTCAGCTCAGGATATTCGCTACCGCCAGCCTTTGATACCAATCATGAAGGTCATGGGGGGTGGTGTGCCGATGGGTGTTCTTATCCGTATCATGATATCTTGGATAATGTATATACAATCCTGACCAATAACCCGGCCGATGTTGTGTTACTTCACATTGGGACAAATGATATATCCCACAATCACGAAAATGTAGCAGAAGTTGCCAGTATCCTCGACGAGATAAAACGATATGACCCGGATATAACTGTTATCCTGGCAGGTATTATAAGCAGGACTGATGGAAAAGCAGCTCAGACTACCCAATATAATGATGCTCTTTATGCTTTAACATTGAGTCGTATTGCTAAAGGGGACAAAATTGTCTGGGTTGATATGGAAAATGCATTAAATTACGTTGATGACACAGTACTATCCGGTAAAACTTCATAAAGGTATGGCCTGTTCTTTATGCCTGTAGGATAATCAAGTCACCAAAACCCAAACCCTGCAAGGAGGAACAGACCATGAACAAAGTATACACCATATTTGCAGAGTTGTTAAAACTTTGTCCGTGATATCAATTTGAAAGGGCAACCGAGCGCTATAAGGGCGACCGGTACGTGAAGACCTTTACGACATGGCAGCACTATATCGCCATTCTCTACTCCCAGATCACACAGAAGGACAGCTTACGAGACATTGAGACCGGACTCGGTACACAGTCAAGTCGCTGGTATCATCTGGGGTTCAAAGGGGTGCGCAGAAGCACCCTCTCTGACGCGAATACAAAAAGAGACTATCGGATTTTTGAGGATATGTTCTATCATCTTCTGGCACGGTGCAGGGATCTGACCCCGAAGCACAGGTTCCGGTTCAGAAACCCCCCCTATACGATCGATGCGACCACCATTGATCTGTGCCTGTCGGTGTTTCCCTGGGCAAAGTTCAGGAAGGCCAAAGGCGCCATCAAGATGCACTGCCTCTATGACCACTCGGGGGCATTGCCGTCCTTTCTGACCGTCACCGACGGCAAGAGGCATGAGGTCACAGCGATAAAGGAAACCTCCTTTCCCCTGTCACCGGACAGCATCGTGTCTGTCGATAAGGCATATATCGATTACACATGGCTGTATTCACTGAACGTAAAGAGGATATGGTTTGTCACCAGAGCAAAGTCCAACATCGATTATGCCGTTACCGGACAGCATCCGGTAAAAGGCCAAGGTGTCACACGTGATGCGCGGATATCCCTCACAGGACCCCTGACCAGAGACAAATATCCCCGGGATTTGAGACGTATACGGTTCTTTGATGAGGAACGACAAAAAACCCTTACGTTTTTAACGAACAATTTCAGGCTTGCAGCCACAACGATAGCCCAGATATACAAATCCCGGTGGCAGATTGAACTCTTCTTCAAATGGATCAAGCAGAACCTGAAGATCAAATCGTTCCTCGGAACCAGCAAGAATGCAGTCCTGACACAAATATGGGTGGGCATGTGCTACTATTTACTTCTGACCTACATCAAATACCAGACGAAATACGGATATTCGTTGTTGCACCTGAGCAGGATTATCCGTGAAACGCTTTTTGACCGAAAAAGCCTTATTGATATTCTTACCCTGCATCCTGAGCGTCTGTCTGCTGCGAGAAATGAGATGTTGCAGGGGGCCCTATTTTAATTGGACAGTAGTGCCATGAAAATTGATATTAAGCGTCATTTTGATATTATGCTGAAATTTATGCCTTTCTTGAAAAATTGATCCAAATAATTCGTGAACCCATCGAACCGGAGATACAACAGTTGTGCCCCGCAGGGGCGCGTGGATTGAAACGACAAATGTTTATTGAAGAATGTCAGGAATGACCATCCACTCCAGGCTCCAGCCCGCATGGGATCGTGAGAGACAAAGTACACTAGCCGGTCGAAATTCGATTAAAAGACTTTTTGGATCATCACTCAAGAGGCGTGACACCAACCTGGCAAGGTGCGGTAGGTGGCCCACAAGCATGGTGTCCTCGGCAAGACGGGAGAGACGGGCAGTCCAGATGGATGGATCATCATTCGGCGAAAGACCTTCAGTATCAAATACACCGTTCCGGGCAGTGATATGTTCAGCAAAGATGGAGGCTGTTTCCTGAGCCCTTGCTTTGCCACTGTGGAATACTTCGTTCACTTCAAGACGGGCCTTCGCCAAAAATTCAGCCACTTTTGTTGAATCCTGAATCCCCTTCAATGTAAGCCCCCGTGAAGGATCTATTTCGGTTGGTTTTGCTTCTCCGTGTCGAACAAGGTAGAGTTTCATTTAACTTCTGTACGATGCATTAATCTTCACGTAGTCAAAGGTCAGGTCCGTGGTATAGATGTCATAGCTCGCCCTGCCGTTGTGGAGGTTGACGATCAGTTCCAGTTCCTTCTCCTCCATTAGCTTCTTCACCTTATCCTCGTCAAAGGGCATCTCTATGCCGTTCTTCGCCAGGACCTCCCCCTGAAGGATAATTTCTACTTTGGCCGGCTGAATAGGAACATCCGCGTCACCTGCTGCAGCTATGATCCTTCCCCAGTTGGGATCACAGCCGAAAAATGCCGTCTTGGTGAGGGGAGATATAGCTATTCGTCGCGCTATTTTCTCGGCAATATCTTTTTTCTGCGCACCATGGACAGTGATATGGATAACACGGGTTGCCCCCTCGCCGTCCCTCACAATCATCATAGCCAGTTCTTTCATAACAGAGAAAAGGGCATTGCAAAAAGCATCAAGGCTGCCCGGGTCTTCCCTGCCCTGGCGGGTGAAAAGCATGACCGAATCATTTGTACTGCATTCGCCGTCGACCGTAATCCGTTCGAAACTCTCTTTAGCGCCCTGGAGGAGTTTTCGTCGTATCTTCTCAGGTGAGACAGGATAATCAGTGAAGATGAAAACAAGCATGGTGGCAAGGAGGGGATTGATCATCCCTGCTCCCTTGGCAACGCCAGCAATGCTATATTCTTTCTCCCCCTTGAAGGATGCTCGGGCTATCTTTGGGTAGGTGTCAGTCGTCATGATTGCCCGGGAAAATGAGTCAATCCCGTTTTTTCTCAAGTCTTTGACAGCAACAGGCAGGGCCTTTGCCATAGTCTCTGTTGGCAGCCTTCGTCCAATAACACCTGTTGATGCAAACATGATCTTGCCTTCTGCTGCTTTAAGATGAGAGGTCAATTTTTCACTCAACTCTTTCAAGTCCCGAACCCCTTCCGGGCCTGTGCACGCATTTGCGCACCCGCTGTTGACAAGAAGCGCCTCCACCTCGTTACTGCGAAGTCTTTTGTTATACAGAATGTGGGCAGACTTAACCTTGTTTTTTGTGTAGACAGCGGTTATGTAAGCCGGCTCATCAAATACTACAAGACCAAGATCAAGCGCTGCATTCTTTATCCCTGAAGCAATTCCTGCAAACCGGATACCCGGAATCATACAAGCCCCCGTCATCTCCCGCAACACTTCTTATATTTTTTGCCGCTCCCACACGGACAGGGATCATTCCTGCCGATCTTTTTGTCTTTCTTTTCCTGTGGTTGTTCACCGCCAATGTTAAAGAACATGGCCGGCTGCTCACGGGTAAGTTCCTCCCGGGCAGGGTGAACAGCATAGAGCTTTTGTACAGTATCAACTTTAACCCTTTCCATCATGTCGAGAAAAAGGTCAAAGCTTTCCCGCTGGTATTCACGGAGAGGATCTTTCTGTGCATAGCCTCTGAGGCCAATCCCCTCCTTCAGGTGGTCCAGTGCAAGGAGATGTTCCTTCCAGTGGACATCAACCGAGTTCAGGGCGATAAAGCGTTCGATTGCCTTCAGTTCTCCATCACCGAATTCCTTATCCTTACGTTCATACACAGCAAGAACCTTTTCTCTCACCACATCGAGGAGGCCTTCTCGCGTCAGCTTCTTCAGGTCCACAGAGTCAAGATCGATATGAAAAAAGAAGGTCTCAAAAATCCGGTTTTTGAGGGAAACCATGTCCCATTCTTCTGGATAGACCTTTTCCGGGGCACAGTCAAAAACGATGTTTTCACACAACTCGTCGATCATATCGAGAATCTGGTCGCGCACATCGCCATTTCGCATGAACTCATGCCGCATGCCATATATTGTTTCCCGCTGCTTGTTCATCACGTTATCGTATTCAAGGAGGTATTTTCTAATCTCAAAGTTGTGTCCCTCAACGCGGGTCTGGGCATTCTCAATAGCTTTGGAAATGAAGGGGTGCTCAATGGGCATGTCCTCTTCCATTCCAAGCTTTGCGAGCATGGGAGAAACCCTGTCGGAACCAAAGAGCCTCATAATCTCATCTTCGAGAGACACATAAAATCTCGATGATCCGGGATCTCCCTGCCGGCCTGCCCTTCCTCTTAACTGGTTATCGATCCGGCGCGATTCGTGCCTTTCTGTGCCGAGGATATGGAGACCACCCAGCCTGATAACCTCTTCCTTGTCTTTTTCACAGATTTTCTTTGCTTCCTCAAGGACTTTTTCGTATTCTTCAGTGTCTGTCTTTCCTTTGGCCATACTCAGGGCAAGAAATTTTGGATTGCCTCCCAGAAGAATGTCAGTTCCCCTCCCTGCCATGTTTGTGGAGATTGTAACCGCCTTTGATCGCCCTGCCTGGGCTATGACCTCGGCTTCACGTTCGTGGTTCTTTGCATTGAGGATGTGGTGAGGGATGCCTTTTCGCTTCAGTATCTCCGACACCCTTTCAGATTTATCAATTGAGAGGGTTCCTACAAGGACCGGCTTTCCTTTTTTATAAAGATCTTCAATCTCCGCAATAGCAGCTTTGAATTTTTCCTTTTCTGTTCTGTATACCACATCAGCATAATTGGTCCGGATAAGAGGCCTGTTTGTAGGTATAACTGTTACGTCAAGGTTATAGATCTTCTTGAATTCCACAGCCTCGGTATCAGCCGTCCCTGTCATGCCGGCAAGCTTCTTATACATCCTGAAGTAGTTCTGGAAGGTTACCGTGGCAAGGGTCTGGTTCTCCCGCTCGATCTTTACGTTCTCTTTGGCTTCCAGAGCCTGGTGGAGGCCATCGCTGAACCGTCTGCCCGGCATAAGCCGCCCGGTAAACTCATCAACGATTATGACCTGCCCATCCTTCACGATATAATCTACATCTCTCTGAAAAAGGTTGTGGGCTTTTAAAGCCTGGTTAATATGGTGGAGGAGGTCAACGTATTTCGGATCATAAAGATTGTCTACGTTAATGATTTTCTCGATCCGCGCAACACCTTCCTCGGTGAGGTAGGCGCTCTTTGCTTTCTCATCCACCATGAAGTCTTTGTCTTTTTTGATTTGATAGATAAGGCGGTTAATTTTATAGTATTTGTCAGTTGATTCCTCAGCAGGACCTGATATGATTAAAGGCGTTCTTGCCTCATCAATGAGAATACTGTCAACCTCGTCAACAATGGCATAGTTGAATTCCCTCTGAACACATTCATCCATGGAGTACTTCATGTTGTCTCTGAGGTAATCAAATCCAAACTCGTTGTTCGTCCCGTAGGTTACATCACTTCCATAAGCATTCCTCCGCTCGTCATCATCCAGACCGTGGACTATCACCCCGACTGAGAGGCCGAGGAATTTGTAAATAGGGCCCATCCATTCTGCGTCCCTTCTGGCCAGATAGTCGTTGACCGTGACAACGTGAACACCGAGACCGGTAAGTGCGTTGAGATAAACCGGTAATGTTGCGACGAGCGTCTTCCCTTCTCCAGTGGCCATCTCTGCAATCTTGCCTTCATGGAGCACCACGCCGCCAATGAGCTGAACATCAAAGTGGCGCATGCCCACGGTTCGTTGTGCTGCCTCCCGTGCCGCAGCAAATGCCTCGGGCAGAAGCATGTCAAGTTCTTCACCCTGCTCGAGTCTTTCCCGAAAGAATGGAGTTTTTGCCTTGAGTTGCTCATCTGAGAGAGATCTGTATTCGTCTTCGAGAGAATTTACCTTTTCAACAAGAGGCTGGATACGTTTCAGCTCCCGCTCGTTTTTTGTTCCAATAATCTTCTTTAATATGTTTGTTATCATGGCTGAATATTATACCTGCGGATGTTTCAGACTGTCAATGCAAGGAATCTGCTTATATGGCCAGCCCCCTTGAATGGGCTGGCACAGTGTTTTTTCGTTCTTGAGTCACCTGACACAACCCATCGCGCATCACGGGTCACGGATTTTTATGTTAGTCCCTCAGGGTAGCTACAAGCCTCTCAGGATGGAGAATGATGTTCAGGGCATCCACAACATTCTTGACGATGAGGTCCGCCTCTTTGGTAAGGATGTTCGCACAGCCCTCTTCGCCCATAACCCCAATACCCAGGGCTGCTTCTTTTAACATAAGTGCGTCATTGTTCCCGTTTCCTATGGCAACCACCTTTTCAGGGCCAAGCTCCTTGATAATTCGGGCCTTTTCCCTGCCGCTGCCTTCTTTGCCTACTTTAATAATTCTGAATCCTACTGTGGTTCCTTCGTTATCAATATTTCCATAGGTATCAGATGTAATGATAAATAATTTTATGTAACGAGAAATCTTTTCCAACAATTCCTTAACGCCGTCTTTTGGTTTACCGTCAACAGCCACTGTACCATTATAGTCAATAACCATATACTCTATATCAAGATCCCCCCAACCAGGAATGGACACACTTATCATACATACCTCCTCGAATTTTATCAGTCCGTATTCTACCACATTTCACACCAATTTAAATATAAATTTTAGGAGTTACACACTTTCTGGGTTCCATGTCTCCCCCTCCATCCAGACCATTTGATCTGTTTTAACGGTTCAAACCCTTTGAACAACAACAGTGATTCTTCCCGCCTCACTCAAAAATGGGCTGGTTAATACTGGAGTTGCCCTTACAATTCTTAGCTCCTTTAAGTTTGCAAGTCAGGCATGGGGCTATTATGGGTTATGGCCAGAGACCGTGACGTGTAATCAGTAATCGATGTTTGACCATCGCACAGTGCGTTTTCAACTCTCTTTACTTCCTGCTCTGTCTCTGTCACCTTTTTTTGCTTCTTCCTTTTCGCGCTAACGGCTTCTTTTCTCTTTGAATTTTGTTCAATACAGGGTAGAATCATGGAGAAGGAACCGAGTTTCAGGTTGTGAGTTTCGAGTTCAGAGACAAACCTAAAATCTCAGAAATCAACATCAGGAGAATGTTCAGATATGGTAAAACCAAAATGGGAAGTTGAGTGCGTTATCTATGACTGTGACGGGGTGCTTTTTGATTCCCTTGATGCTAATTCGCGCCTCTATAATTACATTGCTACATCGACAGAAAGAGGACCGCTCACTCCTGATGAATTATGGTACTGTCATACACATACAGTGTATGAATCGATTACCCATCTCTTTAAGCATGATGGCAAGCTCGAACAAAAGGCACGTGATCTGCTCAAGACGGTTAATCTTGGTGATTTTGTTGTCTATCTAAAAATGGAACCAAACCTAATCAGGACATTAACCGAATTGAAAGAGCGAAATATAGGAAGGGCAATCAGTACCAACCGCACCACATCTATGAAATATATCATGGAGCGGTTTAAGCTCGATCCATACTTTGAAATGGTTGTTACAGCTCTCGATGTAAAACATCCAAAGCCCCATCCGGAATCAGTAGAAAAGATACTCACCACTCTGAAATATGACAGAGAGAAGACGCTTTACATTGGAGACTCTGGAGTGGACAGAGAGACCGCGCTTTCCTCAGGTGTGAAGTTCATTGCCTACAAAAATAAAGAAATTGCGGAACATGGTTTTATAGAAGACCATCTGACCCTGCTTGATTTTCTTTCGGGCGGGGAGCATTCTCAAGAATAATCTTCTTTTTCGCAAGGAGCGTATAGATCGGTCCTGACAGAACATAGAGTGAGGTTACCAGAAAAAGCGTTACCTCTGGCTCAATGAAAATTATTACAAGAAAAAGGATAGCTGCAACAGTCGATCTGAAAGGCCTTCCCCTGAAAAACGACATGTCCTTGAAGCTGTAATAACGGATATCACTGACCATAAGCAGAGCAAGAAGGTAGACGAGTATGGGCATAAAGACCGTCTTGATTCCGTCAGAGTAGCCAAGCCAGGAATAAAAAAGGACACAACCTGCTATTGTTGTAGCTGCAGCCGGGATAGGGAGGCCAAGGAAACTTCTCTTTTGAGCATTATCAGCCTGGACATTGAAACGGGCAAGCCGTAAAGCTCCACACGCTACAAACAGGAAGGCTGCGAGCCAACCAAAACGTCCATAGCCTTTTAATGCCCACATGTATACGAGAATACCAGGGGCAACGCCAAAAGCAATGGCGTCTGAAAGAGAATCGAATTCTACGCCAAAGCGGCTCGTAGATCCTGTCAGCCTTGCTACTCTCCCATCAAGCATATCGAATATTCCCGAAACAAATACTGCATAGGCGGCATGGGAAAATTTCAGGTTGATGCTTGCTATTATGGCATAGAAACCTGCAAAAAGGCTTATTGAAGTCAACAGGTTAGGAAGTATATAAATGCCTTTATGTTTTCTTCGTTTCATGATGTCCCCCTTTTTCTGGCCAAGGGTGTTTTCCCTGCTGTTACCATCTCATGTAATTTTACCATACATTCGTATGACTTCGGAAAATAAATATCCACCCGGGAACCAAATGCAATAATACCCAATGGTTCGCATCTGGCCACCGTATCACCAGCATGCACATATGAAGTGATCCTCCGTGCAAGAAAACCTGCAATTTGAACCACCAGTATCTTTTCATTATTTCCTGAAAGGAGAATATAATTCCTTTCATTCTCCTGGTCCACATCAGCTTTCCAGGCAAGGGCAAATTTACCTGGCCGGTGTACAACTTGCATAATACGTCCCGCCATGGGAGATCTGTTTACATGAACACTGGCAAGAGACATAAAAATACTTACCCGTATCGCTTCATAGCCGAGAAATTCATTTTCCACGATGTCCTTTATTTCTGTCACCTTCCCATCAGCCGGAGAAATAAGGCGATCCATGGGCTCGCGGGATGACCTTCTCGGATTGCGAAAGAAAAAAAGGCAGAATAAGAAGAATAAAATACTCAGAACAGCCAGGGAGTAATAGAAAAATATGTAGAAGATGATCGAAAGAACAAAAGAAGGGATGATGAGTTTCAGCCCTTCTTTTGCAATAAGGGCTTCTTTCACCCCTTTCTCCCAATCCACCCCATCATTGACCTGAGTTGTTTCCCTACTTTTTCAATCAGATGTTCGTTATCAATTCTTTTAATTGCATTATATACGGGCCGTCCTGCCATGTTCTCAAGTATCCACTCCCGTGCGAACTCACCGCTCTGGATCTCCTGGAGGATTGCCCTCATCTCTTCCCTTGTTTCCTCTGACACAACCCTTCTTCCCCTGGTCATGTCACCGTACTCCGCCGTGTCGCTGATGGAGTATCGCATATAGGAGATTCCTCCCTCATACAGGAGATCGACAATGAGCTTTAGCTCGTGAAGACACTCAAAATAGGCAATCTCCGGCTGATATCCAGCCTCTACGAGCGTGTCAAAGCCAGCCCTCACAAGTTCAGATGCCCCACCGCACAGAACAGCCTGCTCACCAAAAAGATCTGTTTCAGTCTCTTCTGCAAAGGTTGTTTCTAACACCCCAGCGCGGGTGGCACCAATGCCTTTCGCATAGGCAAGGGCTTTCTTCTTTGCCTTTTTAGAATAATCCTGAAATACAGCAATGAGGGAAGGAACACCTGCTCCGCGTTCGAATTCACGGCGCACAAGGTGGCCCGGTCCTTTTGGAGCAACCATAATTACATCCACATCATCAGGAGGCAGAATCTGGCCGTAATGAATATTAAAACCGTGCGAAAAAACAAGGGTCTTCCCCTTCTTAAGGTTGTCTTTGATTTCTGTTTTATAGAGCTGGGCCTGGAGATTATCCTGGGCCAGAATCTGTATCATGTCGGCCTTTTTTGCCGCCTCTGAAGCGGATACCGGCTTAAACCCGTGGTCAACAGCTATTTTATAGTTGGGTGTCCCCGTCAGTTCTGCAACAATAACATCGACCCCGCTGTCCCGAAGATTCTGGGCCTGCGCATGTCCCTGACTTCCGTAACCGATTATAGCAACTTTTGTCCCTTTAAGGACCCCCAGGTCTGCATCTTTATCATAGTACATCTTAGCCATCTTCCTCTCCTCCTTCTAATGGTTTATCTTTCAGCTTTATGACTTTTTCGCCCCGTGCTATGGCTATCGGTCCGGTTCTCACCAGTTCCTTGATGCCAAGAGGCTTGATGAGGGTGAGGAAAGCCCTGAGTTTTTCATCATCCCCAGTAATGAGCAAGGTATAGGTTTTTGGTGACACGTCGATAATCTTGCCGCGGAATATTTCTGTCATCCGAAGAATCTCAGCGCGTGTGCGCTCTTCTGCGTTTACTTTTACGAGCACCATTTCTCTCGAAACGTAATCCAGTTCCTTGAAATCGACCACCTTGATTACGTTTATCAGCTTGTTCAGTTGCTTCAAAACCTGCTCAATGATTGCTTCGTTGCCGCTGGTCACAATAGTCATGGTCGATATGGTGGGGTCAAGAGTTTCTGCAACACAAAGGCTCTCAATATTGAATCCTCTGCCACTGAACAACCCTGCAACCCGCGACAGCACACCAAATTCATTTTCAACAAGAACAGAAATAATATGTCTCAAGTCTCGCCTCCTAAACGAGAAGCATCTCTTTTAAAGATGCCCCGGCAGGAACCATGGGGTAAACGCTCTCCTCAGGGTTAACCTTAACATCAATCAGAGTCGGCCTACCATTATGGAATGCCTCTCGCAAAACTGATTCGACCTCATCCTCACTCTCTATTCTGTATCCTGCTGCTCCGTAAGCATCCGCGAGCTTGACAAAGTCAGGGGCACACTCAAGGCACGTCCAGGTATACCTTTTCTCATAGAAGAGCTCCTGCCATTGCCGCACCATGCCCAGATACCCGTTGTTCAGAATAACTACCTTAACAGGAAGGTTGAACTGAACAGCAGTTCCAAGCTCCTGTATGTTCATCTGTATGCTTCCGTCACCGGCAATATCAACAACAAGGCTCTTGGGGAAAGCCACTTGAGCTCCAATTGCAGCAGGGAATCCAAACCCCATAGTACCCAGCCCACCTGATGTGAGCAATGTTCTGGGTTTAAGAAATTTGAAGAACTGGGCAGTCCACATCTGGTTCTGCCCGACCTCGGTGGCGATAATGGCTTTGCCATCGGTCAATTCAAAGACTTTCTCAATAACATACTGGGGTTTTAATGTTCCGTTCCTGACGTATGTAAGCGGGAAATTTTTCTTCCACTGCTCAGTCTCATTGAGCCAGGGCCCAATAGATGCCTTATACGCCTTGAATTCTTCCTTCTCTGCCTCAACAATCTCAACCATTTTTTTGAGGACGCTCCTTGAGTCGCCCACGATAGGGATATCAACCTTTATGTTCTTGCTGATGGAAGTAGGATCGATATCCACATGAATGATCTTTGCGTGGGGAGCAAACTCATCAACCTTGCCGGTAGCCCTGTCGTCAAACCGGGCCCCAATTGCGATGATAAGGTCAGAACTGGTTATGGCCATATTTGCAGCGTATGTTCCGTGCATACCCAGCATACCAAGGAAGAGTTTGTGACCTCCCGGAACCCCTCCCAACCCCATGAGTGTATTAACCACAGGAATAGACAGTTGTTCCGCAAACTTAACGAGTTCTGCAGATGCGCCGGAAGTAATGATTCCTCCTCCTGTATAGAGAACAGGTTTTTTTGAAGCAGCAATCTGCTTTATTGCTTTCTTGATCTGGCCCAGGTGCCCGTTATATGTTGGCTGGTAGCTTCTTATATTAACCTTCTCAGGGTATTTGAAATCGCAGATTCCTGAACTAACATCCTTTGGTATATCCACCAGAACAGGCCCTGGTCTGCCTGAACGGGCAATATAAAATGCTTCTTTGATGATCCGCGCAAGATCCTTTACATCCTTAACGAGGTAACTGTGCTTGGTGCAAGGCCTCGTTATCCCCACAATATCTGCCTCCTGGAAGGCATCATTGCCAATAAGCATGGTGTTTACCTGACACGTAAAGATTACGATCGGGATTGAATCCATGTAGGCTGTGGCAATTCCTGTTACTGTATTTGTTGCACCCGGGCCTGACGTGACAAGGGAGACACCCACTTTACCTGATGCCCTAGCATAACCATCAGAGGCGTGGACCGCCCCCTGTTCATGACGCACCACAATTTGATGGATTTCGCTGTGGTCGGTAAGAGCATCTGTAATATTGAGCGTGGCACCACCCGGATAACAGAATATGTTCTCAACACCCTCAATTTTGAGAGCCTCTACAAATATCTGAGCACCTGTTTTCTTCAATCCTTCTCCCCTTTTTTTGGTTCCTCGCCAACCCTCTCCATAATGTCCTTAAAGTAAAGCTTTTTTTTCTTTAAAATTCTTACTTCCATCTCTTCATCATCTGTAAGGTAAGGCTTTTTCATTAACATCTGCAGCCTTCGGTCAAGGGTGGCGTGTTGAGTTTTAGCCCGGTTATAGATATCTTCTTTACTTTCGCTTTGTTCCATGGGCAATGGTAGATTAATCTATAAAAATTAGTGAAAAAAGTCAACTATTACCAAAAAATGGTACTACCCGAAAATCACAGAACAAATTATGGTGCCTCACCGTAAAAAACAAATCTTATACAACATTAAAAATTAGTAAGGTTTCGGCAATCTTCCGGTTAGCTTGAACTGTATATCCTGTGACGTGAGCAAATCAGTAAAGAGGAGGTCTAACCGGAAATGTATTGGTCTGGGCACAAAGGACTGAAAAACCTCATATATCTCGTGTTAATTGTTGTGCCACTCTTCTCTTTTGGCCTCACCAACCATGGGCTCTGGTCTGCAGACGAACCAAGGGTTGCCGAGATTGGCAGGGAGATGGCACTCACCGGAAACTGGGCAGTGCCAATGCTAAACCAGAGGCCATTCCTTGAAGAGCCTCCTCTTTATTACGGAACTCTGGCTCTGACCTTCAAAGCATTGGGCGTGTCTGACAGAGTCGCAAGAATACCCTCAGCAATCTTTGCTTTTGCCACTGTTCTCGTCCTGTTCTTTACGGTCAATTTCCTGTTTGGACCCAGGATTGCACTGTTCTCCGGAATCATCCTCGCAACCACAGGGGAGTACTTCAGGGTAGCCCATACAGTAATAGTCGATAGCGCGCTCACTTTTTTTATTGCCTGTGCCATGAGTCTTTTCATAGTGGGATACCTGTCTGACAGTAACAGAAAAAAGTTGCTGTGCTACATCCTTCTTTATATCTCGTGCACCTTCGCCTTCTATACAAAAGGATTCATAGGTATTGTTATTCCCGGGCTTGGCATTCTTTCATTTCTTGTTGCCGACAAAAATATAAAAGAAATCATCAAAATGCGGCTTTGGCTGGGCATTCTTATCTTTCTTGTCCTGACACTCCCCTGGTTCATCACCCTGTGGCAACAAGGCGGGAAGGAACATCTGGACGTCTTCCTTTTGCACAATCACCTCCAGAGATTCTTGCCGGGGAAGTTCTCCGGAACCATTTCAGGAGAAGCATCAGGCCACCATCACCCTTTTTACTATTACCTCATTGAGTTCCCGGTAGGCTTTCTTCCATGGAGTCTATTACTCGTTCCAGTTTTCATCCATGCCTTTTCGAGATCAGACAAATCAGAAACACCACCCGAGAAAGGTCGTCTCCTTGCAAAATGCTGGTTCTTTGCAGGAATTGTATTCCTCAGCGCTGCTTCTACAAAACGAACACTTTACCTCATGCCTCTTTTTGCACCAATGGCACTGCTCACTTCATTGTACGTGGAATCGACGCTTTATCGATTGACAGACAAAATCGAAAAGGCCTTTCTGTGGGCTTTTACTGCGATCTTTGCCGTAATCGGTATCAGCGCTGTACCTGTCTATAGCTCCATACAAGGAATCTATCCATGGATTCGTGGTACAAACCTGTTTCCTTCGACTGTGTTGCTTTCGTTGCTCATTGTCCCATCCTCTGTTTTAGCAATGTGGTTTCTCTGGAGCAAGAATTTTGGAAAATACTGGGTTACAACTATCATACCAATTGTTGTTGGAATGGTTTTCACTGCCGTGGCTGTTGCACCTGTTGTCGATATCCACAAGAGCTTTGTCCCCTTCTGTCATGAACTGATGGCTATTGTACCATCCAGCGA
>ERZ1026796.1457-NODE-1457-length-15734-cov-3.421798_pt1 | contig 15734 bp, 5 predicted proteins | sample MGYA00520874_ERZ1026796 | MGnify/ENA primary metagenome ERZ1026796 (study PRJEB33270, sample SAMEA104284474) | anaerobic digester metagenome | biome: Anaerobic digester microbiome; feature: mesophilic sludge digester; material: Anaerobic digester biomass | place...
CTGCGACCTCTCATATATCGAGGAGGGGGATATCATCCGGGTGGTGAACAAATCCGGCACGGCCACCGCGCCGCTTCAGGCCGCCCAGGCCCAGCCGGCCGAGGGGCGCGCATCCACGGCCGCGGCGCGGTTGGCGCCGCCCCCCGCGGCCTCCCCGCTGGCGGCACTCGCGGAAGCCCCGGCCGGGCCTTCGCCCGCCCCCGGCCCCGCCGCGGCCACGCCCGGCGTGGGCGTCAAGTCCACGGCCAAGACGGGCGTGCCGACCGTAGGCAAGGTGACGTTCGATTTCAAGGAGGCCGACCTCGTCAATATCCTCCGCATCTTCTCCATGCGCTACGGGATCAACATCATCGCAGGCCCCGAGGTCCAGGGCAAGGTCAGCATCCGCCTGGTGGACGTGCCATGGGAGACGGCCCTTAAGCTCATCCTCGAGTCGAACAACTACTCGTACGTCAAGCAGCAGAACGTATTCCGGATCCTCTCCCGCGAGCAGCTCGAGAAGGAGCCGATGGACACGAAGGTCTTCCCGCTGAGTTACGCGCAGGCCAAGGATGTGGCCAACTCCATCAGCCACCTGCTCACCCCCCAGCGCGGCCTGCTCAAGCCGGACGACCGGAGCAACACGCTCGTGATCACCGACATCCCGAAGAAGCTGAACGACATCGAGGAGGTGATCTACCGGCTGGACCGGCGCACCCCGCAGGTCCTGATCGAGGCGCGCATCCTCGAGTTGAGCGACGACTTCGACGAGAACATCGGGATCAACTGGGTCGCCCTCAAGGGGTACAACGTCCAGATCGGCCCGCCCGCCAACGAGGGGCTGTTCAGCTTCAAGCGCGAGGAGGTGCACGGCAGGGGGACGAGCGAGGGCGACGTCTTCTCCGACATCATCGCCGAGCAGGACACGAGGACCAGGGGGAGAACCTTCGGCGACTCGACCACCTCCACCGTCTCCACCGTGCCTGGGTCGGCCAGCGGGACCACCATCACGACCACCGACAGCGCGAAGAGGGAGAACCTGAACACCGTGGCGCGGGACAGGATGTTCGGCACCAAGGGGGTCGAGGGCCTGAGCGCCGACCAGATCCCGGCCTCCCTCCCTTACCCCTCCGACTACACGACCGATCAGCGCGCGAAGCGCGTCATGACCACCGAGCTCACCCAGGCGGTCCTCACCCCCGACAATTTCCAGCTCACGCTCAACTTCCTACAGGAGCAGACCGACGCGAACCTCATCTCCCACCCGAAGATCGTCACCGCGGACAACAAGGACTCGACGATGAAGGTGGTCGAGCAGTGGCCGATCCCCAGGTTCCAGTTCAACAACGACACCGGCCAGTGGGAGATCTCCGACTTCCAGTACAAGGACATCGGGATCATCCTGAAGGTGAAACCGCACGTCAACGAGGACGACTTCATCAACATGAGGGTCGTCCCGGAGGTGAGCAACATCCTCACCACCACCACATTCGGCGGCGCCACCAGCGCGAACCTCCCCATCATCTCCACTCGGACCGCGGAAACGGACGTCCTCATCCGCAACGGCCAGACGCTGGCGATCGGCGGCCTGATGCAGGAGAACGAGTCCGACGCCGTGACCAAGCTCCCGCTGCTCGGCGAGATCCCCCTGATGGGGCCGTATCTCTTCTCCAACTCCGCGAAGAAGATCGTCAACCACAACATCATCATCTTCGTCACGGCCAACGTCGTGACGGAGGAGAACAAGGACTCTCTCTGGGTCGGGCAGCGCGAACAGCAGAACAAGCAGCTCAATATCCCGAAGACGAAATGGTGGGAGCCGAGGCGGCTGCGGCACGGCCTCGGCTCGCAGCCCGGCTACTGAACGCCGGCGCGCGCCCCCCCGAATGGGGAGGTGAATGCATGAAGATTCCGCTCTCCTGCGCGGCCGCCATATGCGCGCTTGGTTGCGCCCGGTCGCCTTCCCCCGCGCTGGCGGAGACCCCCGGGGCCCGGTCCGTCTCCGCGGCATCGCCCCAGTCGTTCACGGTGGACGGCGTGAACGAGAACAGGATCGAGTCCTACGGCGCCTCCTTCTACGACATCATGCCGAGGAATCCGGTGCTCGAGTGCAAGGATGTGTCCGCGCAGGCGGGCCGGTTCTTCATCTATGATTACACGGCGTCGGAGCTCCACTGCACCAATCTCCTCAACGACTATACCAGGAACGCGCAGGGGGCCGGCGTCCGTCCGGGGATGGTATGCACCATCCTCGCCGCCGAGAAGATATGGCCAAAGGCGGAGGATTGGGGGGAGGGCGAACGGTCCGCGGCGAACACGATAAGAGACACCACCGGCGATGCCGCCTGGCCGACGGACGGCCTTAGGAAGCTCTACGTCTGCACCCTCGGGACGGCGGGCGGGGCGACGGTGTACGGTTTTTTCGAGATCACGAACAACACGAGCGACACCTTCTCCGTGGACGGCACCATCTCGGGCCTTCCCGTCTACTCGGGGGATGTCCGGTACAGGATCATGACAAACCCCCCCTCGCCGCGGACCAAGCCCCAGCTTCTGCTGGGCACGGACTCCTATATCGACCCGGCATGCGACGGCTGTGTCCGGAGGGGGATCAACTACAGGCTCACCCCGCTGCCGAACTCCCCGACCTGGAATCCGCTGAACGAGGTGGACCCGTACGTCGCCGTTCTTCCCCCGGGGGGACAACTCCTCTTTTTTCACAATGGCCGATGGGGCAGGACGGCGAGGCCCGTGTACCGCGGCCTGGTGATGGGGGGGGTCTCTTCCGGCACGCTCTGCGTCGGCCTCATGGGGCCGACGCTACCCGCCGGCAAGTACACCATCTACGGCGTGCTGAACACCCCCGGCGCCTCCGTCTTCGACCCCCGGTATTGGCGCAGCGAAATGACGAGCGCCACCTTCTCCTTCCCGTGAAACGGGACCGCCGGCCCTACGGCCGCGGGGAGCCGCGGATCCGGCGGGGGCGCGGAAGGGGCGCCATGCCGTGGGCGCCCGTTTCTTGACGATGCGCGCGAAATATGATAACTTCTATCATGTTTGCGGTTTAGGAGAGCAGAAGCGGCGTCCATAAGGAGCGCCTCCATGCGCTTGCGATACGTGTCGCGCCTCGCCGCCGCGCTAGTCCTCTTCCCGTCCGTTTCCATCTCCCAGACCACCGCCGGTTCCATCTGGGGCGTTGAGAACTGGGACTCCTCCATGAACCCCATCATCGTCACGGGCGACGTGACGGTCGAGGCCGGGGCGACACTCAACATCGGCCCCGGCACGGAGGTGAGGTTCCGGGAGAACAACGACGACACGCGGTTGGGATGGGACATCCGGAGGAGCGAGCTGATCGTCTACGGCACGCTCAACATAAACGGCGCCGCCGACAGCGTCGTCGTCCTCACGAGCACCGGCACCGCGGCCGGAGGCTGGTTCGGGATCGTCTTCGCCGACAACGCCGCGACCGGGACGATCCAGTACTGCAACATCGACCGCAGCGTCTTCGGGATCAACTTCACCGCCTGCGACGGCCCGCACTACGGCCGCGTCACCTACGACACGCTTCCCCCCGCCACCGACAGGCTGCGGGCCGATTTCTGCGACTTCGTCTCCCTCGGGGTCACCGCCGGCATGACTGTCTACAACGACACGAAAGGGACTGTCGGCGTCGTCACGGGGATCTCCTCGACGCCGGACTACCCCGGGTCCAACAACCTCCTCCTGATCGCAGGCGGGATGACCGGCGGCGCCGTCAACGACCCGGGCGACTATTTCCACTTCAACCCCGGGGGGCCGGCGCCCTCAGTCTCCAACTGCCTCGTGAACGACGTCGTCACGGGTTTCTACTTCGACAACGAGGCCTCCCCCATGCTGACCGGCTGTTCCGTCATCAACGCGGCGACCGGCTACTCCTTCTGGGGGTTCTCCTCGCCCGTCCTCGTCAAGTGCAACGCCGCGCAGATAGAGGGGGAGGGCGCGAACGCCCTCTACGCCACGGAGTACTCCAACGCCGTCGCGAAGGGGTGCGCCTTCTCCTCGGGCTCCGTCACGCTCGACATGGACGCGAACCTGACCATGATCGACACGACGATCTCCTCCGCCAGGAATGGGATCGTCGGCCTCGAGGTGAAGGGCTCGGACCATGGCGGCAGTGTCCTGTCGTCATGCTCCGCCGTCGTCGACAACTGCAACATAATCGGCGTCGGGGACGAGGGGATCGGCGTCGCCTGGGACGACAACCTCAATCCGCTGACGGTGCAATACTCGCGGCTGGGCGGCTTCGTTACGAACGTCGAGGCGCAGTGGGGAAGCGTAGACACGGGAATCGGGCTCTACCACATGGCGGGGCCTCGCTTCGCGGAGTGGTACTACGGCGTGTGCACGGGGGGGGACGTGTTCAGGCTGATCGACGACACGGTCGACTTCCAAAACCTCGGCGCGGCCGTCGGGATGACGGTCTACAACCTGACGGACTTGAGCAGCGCGGTCGTGACCGACATCACCTCCATCCCCCCCGGCGCCTACAACACCCTTGTCACCGGCGGGATGAGCGGCGGGCATAGCAACGACCCCGGCGATATCTACCGCTTCAACCCCACCGCCGACTATAACAATATCGACCTCGGCGACGCGGGCGCCCCCTCCGTCTACAGGAATTGGCCCCCCGGCCACGTGCCGAGCCGCGGCTACAACGAGTTCTACGGCCGCCAGAATCCCAAGGCGCTCTACAACATCATGATGACGGGGTCGAGCCCGCCGCCCAACCTGTACCAGCTCGAGGTGTGGGCCCAGAACAATTGGTGGCAGACGACCAACCACACCGTCATCTCCCGCTACATCTGGGACGACGACCCCTTCATGGGAAAGGTCCACTACGTCCCCAACCTCGACAGGCGGTTGACGTACTCGGTCTCCGGCATAGTAGTGGACGGCTTCAACGAGCCGGTCGAGGGGGTGCGGGTGGAGACGGATATCAGCGCGCAGTTCCAGGCGCGTTACGGCGTCGGGGGCCACACCGTCCTGGCCGACATCACGGACGCCGAGGGGTACTACACCATCTACGGCCTCGTGCCCGACAACGCGAACCCGTATACCGTGACGGCGGCCAAGCTCGGGCACATCATCTCCCCACCCTCCTTCACCTTCACGCTCGGCTCCGCGGCCCCGTCCGATATCGTGGGTCGGGACTTCACCGCCTCCCTCCCTGCGCCGGTCATCACGGGCGTGGGCCGCAGGGACGGCGCTGACGGCGCCCCGAACCGCCTCCCCGGCAGGACGAACTGGGGGCTCGCGAGCGAGACGACGGATATCGTCGTCACCGGCCTCAACTTCCGCGACACGCCGGCCGTTTTCATCCGCGGGCCGATCCCGGCCTCCAGCGAGGACATCCCCTGCACCAACGTGGCGATGGAGGGCTCCACGCGCCTCACCGCCACGCTGCCCGCGGGGCGGACCCCGGGGAACTACGCGGTGCGCGTGGTGAACCCGGACGGCGCCCCGGCGGTCTGGGGAATCAACACATTCTCGGGGACGTGCACCGGGGGCAGCGGCGTCACGCTGACGGACACGGCGACGAACTTCACGGCGCGGCAGGTGGGCCTATACGCGCACCTGACCAACGACACCGACGGCTCCACCGGCGTCGTCACCGGCGTCACGGGGGCGAGCAACGAAACGATCCAGATCGCCGGGGGAATGAGCGGCGGGGCGGTGAACGATCCCGGCGACGCCTACACCGTCTATGCCGCGCCCGGCTTCACCATCGTCCCGCCCCCCGGCCCGTCGCCCTCCGCCGTCACGCCCAACCCGATCAACTACAACTACGACGGCTACCTGACGATCACAGGTCGGAACTTCCTCACCGGCTGCTCCGTGGCGATCGGCGGCAAGACATGGCAGTCCCTCGCCCCGGGAGGGGGGGGCGGAGTCTTGACCGTCTACTACGCCCCGAACACGCTCGGCGCCGGGACGTGGCCGGTCACCGTCACGAACCCGGACGGGCAGTTCGCCACGCTCGCGAACGGTCTCACGGTGAACGGACCGCCTCCGCCGGTCGTGCAGGCGATCTCGCCGTCGAGCGGCCCGAACAACCGGGTGATCGACGTGGCGATCACGGGTCTCAACTTCGCCGCGGCCCCGACGGTGCGGATCGGCCCGACGCACTGCATGAACGTCGTTTTCGTGGACTCCGCGCACCTCACGGCGCAGGTCCCCACCGGCATCACCCCCGGGGTCTACGATGTCATAATCGTAAACCCCGACGGTATATCGGGATCGCTCCGGAATGGCTACACGGTGCTGGAGCCGGCAGTGGCGGTATACGGCGTGAGCCCCCCGATGGGGCTCGCGGGGGCGGAGACGGACATCATCGTCGTCGGGGACAACATCAAGTCGGCCGCCGGGCTGCCCGCGGTGGAGATCGGGAAGGCGCCCGTCTGGACGGCGTGCACGAACGTGCGCGTGGTGAGCTCGACCTGCATCATGGCGACGGTGCCCAATACGGTGGCGCCCGGACTCTACGACGTCAGGATCGACAACGTGGACCCGGCGGCGCCGGGGTTGAAGGCCGATCTCTTCACCGCGGTCGGGACGCCCGGCGTCACCGGGGTCGCCCCGGCAGGGGGCGCGTCGAACAAGACGGTCACGATCGAGGTGAACGGCTCCGGGTTCGCGTACATCCCGAAGGTCGAGATCATGACGGCCACGCCGATCCGCTGCACGGATGTCCGCTTCGTCTCCGCGGCGCAGCTCAAGGCGAACGTCCCCTCCGGGATAGCCCCCGGGACGTACGATGTGCGCGTGACGAACCCGCTCGGGCCGACGGTTTCGCTCGCGAACGCCTACACGGTGAACGCGGCGCCGCCCGGGGAGCCGGACGTGAGGTCGGTAACGCCCGCCGGCGGCAACAACGACGGGCCGACCGACATCGTCATCGGCGGTACGAACTTCGCGGGGACGACGGGCGTGACTGTGGGCGGGACGGCGTGCACGGACGTCGTCGTGGTGGATGCGACGCACGTGACGGCGACCGTCCCCGGAGGGCTTCGCGTAGGGAGCCACGACCTTGCAGTGACGAACGCCGTCGGGACGGGGACGCTGACGCACGGCTTCGCCGCGGGCGGATCCGGGACGATCTCCGCGGACACGACGGTCGCCGGCACGGTGTATCTGACGGGGGACGTGGTGGTCGAGCCCGGGGTCACGCTCACGCTCGAGCCGGGCGCGCGCCTCATCTTCGAGGCGCTCGCCGACGATTCGGGCGGGGGATGGGACGATAAACGCGGCGAGCTGCGCCTCTACGGGCGACTGAACAGCCTCGGCGAGCAGTCAGACCACGTCGCCCTCACATCTTCCGAGGGCGCGTCCTCCGACTGGCTGGGCGTGGTCTTCTCCGACTCAACCGCCTCGGCGTTGATCGAGTACACCGACGTGACGAGCGCCGTCAACGGCCTATGCTTGGAATCGAATATCGACTCCCCCGATCCCGGGGGGAAGAATCCGCGCCCGTGGGTGCAAAACATCTACATCGCGAACTGCGCGACGGGCGTCTCCCTGAACAGCTCCCTGGCGTTCACCTGCCCGGCCGTCGACACGTGCACGATCGACACGGCCGGGATCGGGATAGCGGCGAGGAGCACCTCCGCCCCGATCTTCACGCGGACGCTCCTGAGAAACGTGACGGGGACCGGGATCCAAGCCAGGGGGAACTCGATTCTGACCATCCACGGCTCCTCGATAGTGGACCCGCCGGCCGCGGTCTCGTGCCCGGCCGCGGGGGCGGGCGAGGCGCCTAACGCGGCGGCATTGAACGTCGTCTTCTCCGTCCTCGGCAACGGCTCGGTCGGCCTCTCCGACTCCGCACGGTTGACCGCGAGGATGGCGACGTTCCTCTTGTTCCCCGGGACGGGGGTGGGGTCGGGCGTGCTCGGGGAGAAGGCGTCTGCCTTCCGATGGGACCACTCGAACATCGTCCAGGGGGATCCGTCGGGGGTCGGGGTGGAGTGGAGGAGCGCAGGGGATTGCCGCATCAACGCAACCGTGATCGCGGGCTGGGGGATCGGCGTGCGGCGCGCGGCGAATGAGAAGGGCGATTGCGGGGCGATGGATCTCGGCGACGGCGCGTCGACGGGCTGGAACGAATTCCTCGGCGTGATGAACCCGTCGGCGACGACGTTCAACGTGGTGAACAGTTGCCCGACCGGGATCGACGCTCGATCGAACTGGTGGCTCACCACCGATACCTCCGTCATCGGAAACTACCTGTACGACAGCGCGGACGACCCCGCCCTCGGCGCCATCGACATCACGGACTACCTGACGGCCCGGCGCACCTACTCCATCTCCGGACGGATCGTGGACGGGGCGGGGGCGCCGGTTGACCGGGTGCAGGTCGTGGCGCTCCACGCGACCGCGCACAGCGACAACGACCGGATGGCGATGACCGACGACAGCGGTAAATACACGATCTACGGCCTTGTCCCCGGGACGTACACGATCACCTTCGAGAAGCAGGGCTATAACATACCCTCCCTGGGCACGGTCACCGTCACGGACACCGACCTGAACGGGAAGGACGTCCTCGCGAACGTCGCCCCGCCGACGGTGTACGGGATCAGGCGCGAGGACGGGTTGGCCAACCCGCCGTACGGGACGCACTGGGCGTACCGGCCGATGGGGGCGGACGTCGTGGTGACGGGGCTCAACTTCCGATCCGGCGCGATGGCCGCCCTCGTCGGCCCGCTCCCGGCGACGACCGCGAACGCGATGGTCGTCAAGACCTTGAGCTCGACGACGATCACCGCGACGGTCCCGGCGGGCCTATTGCTCGGAGGCTACGGGGTGATGGTGACGAACCCCGACGGTCATTCGGCGACATGGGGGGCGGACGCCGCGAACCCGGCGTTCACCATCATAGATCCGCCGCCCCCCGTGGTCTACAGCGTCTCCCCGGCGAGCGTGTACAAGGATTACAACGACGTGTTCATCGTCGACGGGGCGAACTTCTTCGGCGTCCCGGAGGTCCACTTCGGGGACGTCGCCGGCTACTACAGCTTCGATTTCCCGGCCTACGACCCCAAGCCGACCGACACCAGGATATGGATCCGGATCGCCCCTGGGGATCTCCTGTCGCTATGCGACCAGGGGCCGCAGCCGGTGCAGGTCTTCAACCCGGACGGGCAGGGGTCGAACCGGGACGTGACGCTCACGGTCAACGGGCCGCCGCCCCCGACGGTGGGCTCCGTCATCCCGCCGTCCGGCGCGAACAACGAGGTGCTGAAGATCACGATCGAGGGGACGGCCTTCATCGAGACGCCGGAAGTCACCTTGATCCACTCGACGACAGGGGACGAGGTCGAGTGCATCAACGAGACGTTCGTGAGCGGCGCCGAGATCACCGCGGAGGTCCCGCTCGGCATAGCCCGGGGAATATACACGGTGCGGGTCTGCAACCCGCCGTGCAGCGCAGGCGCGCCGCCGCGGTGCGGGGTGCTTGGCGGCGGATACGAAGTCCTTTCCCCGCCGCTCAGCGTCATCGGCGTGAGCCCCCCTATGGGTCTCGCGGGCGGCGAGACCGACATCATAGTGGTGGGCGTCAGTTTCGACGTGCTCGACTATCCCGCCGTGCTGGTCGGCGCCACGCACTGCACGAACGTCCGCGTGGTGAGCCCGACGTGCATCCTGGCGACAGCGCCGCCGGCGATGGCGGCGGGCCTCCACGACCTCGAGGTGCGGGAGACGCCCCCCGGCCCATCGGCGACGCTGGCGAATGCCTTCACCGCGGTCGGGACGCCCGGCGTCACCGGGGTCGCCCCGGCCGGCGGCGCGTCGAACAAGACGGTCCAGATCGACGTGAACGGCTCCGGGTTCGCGTACATCCCGAAGGTCGAGATCATGACCGCGCCGGGCCCGACGCGCTGCACGGGCGTCCGCTTTCTCTCCGCGGCGCAGCTCAAGGCGAACGTCCCCTCCGGGATAGCCCCCGGGACGTACGGTGTGCGCGTGACGAACCCGCTCGGGCCGACGGTTTCGCTCGCGAACGCCTACACGGTGAACGCGGCGCCGCCCGGGGAGCCGGCCGTGACGTCGGTAACGCCCGCCGGCGGGACGAACGACAAGCCGACGGATATCACGATCCGGGGGACGAACTTCACGGGGGCGACGGGCGTGACTGTGGGCGGGACGGCGTGCACCGGCGTCACGGTGGTGAGCGGTACGCAGTTGACGGCGCGCGTGCCCGCGGACAAGCAGGTGGGGAGTTGCGACGTCACGGTGACGACGCCGAGCGGGACGGGGACGCTGACGCACGGCTTCACCGTGGGGGGCTTTGGGACGCTCTCCACGGACACGACCATCGCGGGGAGCGCTGCGATAACCGGCGATATCGTCGTCCCCAGGAACACCACCCTTACAATCGAGCCGGGTTCGACGCTCGTCTTTTCCGCGCTATCCGATGCCTCGGGGGGCGGGTTGGACACGGCGCGCGCGGAGCTGAACGTCTACGGCCGGATAAACATCCTCGGCGAAGGGGCCGGCACGGCGCCGACCCTCACCTCCAGCGGCAGCTCCCCGTCCGACTGGCTCGGGATAGCGCTCTCCGACACGACGTCCAGCGCCTGGATAGAGGGCGCTTATATCCGATACGCGGTGCGCGGCCTGGACATGGAATCCAGCCTCGCGCTCCCCACGGCCTCGAACCCGCGCCCCTGGATACGGAACGCGGATATCTGGAAATGCGCCACCGGCATCTCCCTGAACAGCTCCGCCGCATTCACCTGTCCTGCGTTTGATTCCTGCACGATCCACGCGGTGGGAACCGGGATAACGGCGGGCGGCACAACAGCCCCCATCCTGACCTCGACCCTGTGCCGGGAAATCGGCGCGACCGGGATCGAGGGGAAGGGGAGCGCCATCGTGACGATCGCCGGGTCGTCCGTAATTGACGCGCCCGAGGCGGTCTCGTGCCCGGCCGCGGGGGCGGGGGAGGCGACGAACGCCTCCATCCTGAACCTCGTCTTCTCCGTTCTTGGGAACGGCACCATAGGAATATCCGACTCGGCGATGCTCAACGCCCGGATGGTGACGCACCTCCTCTTCCCGAACACGACCGCCATCGCCGTGGGCCTCTCCGGCGACACGGCGGCGAGCGCCCGTTGGAGCCACTCCAATATCGTGCAAGGGAATGCGACCGGGATCGGGGTCGAATGGAAGAGCGCGAACCGCTGCGACATCGACAATACCGTCTTCGCGGGATGGGGGGTGGGGCTCAAGCGCCAAGGCGGCTGCGGCGCGGTCAACCTCGGGGACAGCGCCGCGACGGGCGGCAACGAGTTCCTGGGGATGCTGAACCCCTCCGCCTCTTACAATGTCGAGAACGAGTGCGAAGAAGACATGAGCGCGCAGTTCAACTGGTGGCAGACGACGGACGACACGCTGATCGAGAAATTCCTCTACGACGGGGATGACGTCGCCGGGCTTGGAAGGATCGATCACTCCGGCCATCTCATGGCCAGGCGGACGTACTCGGTGTCGGGGCGTATCGTGGACGGGAGCGGCAACCCCGCGGACAGGGTCCAGGTCAGCGCGCTCTACTCGGCCCCGCACACCGACAACGACCGGCTCGGTATGACGGACCAGAACGGCGACTACATCATCTACGGTCTGATCCCGGGGGCGTTCACGATCACCCCCGAGAAGCAGGGGTACACGTTCACCCCGGCCACCCTCCCGGTGACGATCACGGACACGGACCTGGGAGGCAGGGATTTCGTGATGATCAAGGCCGTGAACACGCCGACGCCGATTCCCACCGCGCCGACGCCCACCCCGACGCGCACCCCCACCCCCACGCCGACGCGGACGCCGACGCCGCCCCCGCCGCTTCTGCTGATCAACACGAGCCCCGCGAACCCGAAGACCTTCGGCCCGATCAGGATCGAGGTGAACATCGAGCCGCTCAAGGGCCGTGTCGTGGACGCGTGGGGCGCGATCTTCCTCGCGGGCGGGGGGATCCAGTTCCTTGCCGGGACGCCGCCGTGCCATCTAAGCCCCGCCGCGGCGCCGTTCGCGAGCGGGTTCACCTTGAACGACGGCTACGCGAACGTGCTTCTCCAGGCGACCATTCCGCTCGGCTACGAGGGGACGCACAAGGTGGTCGTCGGCCTGATCGACCACGGCGTCATGCCCGTTCCCTCCCCGCCGTACAACTTCATCCCGCGCTACTGGGACGAGGATTTCGTGACTGTGACGCTGCCGTAAGCGGACGCGATCGATGCATGGATCCAACGCGATCGGCCGTATCGATTAGCCGTCCGACGCGGCCCGCGTTCCGCGCGCAGCGTGAAAGATGCGGCGAGGCGCCGACCCCCTGTTCCCCGCCCGCTTTTCGCTTCTTCGCCTTCCCGCCGCGCAGGAGACGCCTCCGGACCCGCCTGCCTGCCGAACGGGGCACAGGGCCCGCCCATAAACGTTGCGTGCCGCGGGAGGGGTGTGCTATAAGTGAAGCGTGGCGAACACCGCCGGTCGGGAGAGCGGAAAATTTCCTGGAGACCCGTAAGAGACGCCGGGGGACCGCCGCGCCCGGTTCCCGAACTGGGGCCCACCGGCCGGGTCCCAGCGCACGGGAAGAGAGAGAGGCGCGCTGGCGCATCGGCGGCACGCGGCGTTCCATCCGGGAGATTCAACGCCGCTCGAAGGGTATCCCTCCTCCGGGCTCAAGAATGACGACAAGGGCATGGACGCCGTTATGCGGGATGTCGGTATCATCGGGAAGCGGTCCGGCGCCCGTCGGCCCGGATCAATGCCCGGAATCCATCCATTTCCAGGGCCAGGATCGCGGGCGCGCGCGGCAAAGCCGCCCATGAATATTTAGGGCCGGCCGGCGTCCGGCGGCGAACCGCGCGTACGGATACCGGCTGACTGGAAGAATCCATGGCGGGAATCGGGCCCCGCGCCCGGCCCCGGCAGAATGCCCGCGCGCATCCGCCGGCATCCTCGATGAACAGGATACTCATCCTCTACGGCTTTGAGCACTCGGGGCACCACGCCGCGGCGCGGGCGCTCCGCGAGGCGTTCCTCGAGAGTGACCCCGGCCTGTCCGTCGACCTGCTCAACCTCTTCGTCTATTCGAGCCGGCTCCTCGAAAGGGTCGCCACCGGCATCTTCTACCGGGTCGTGAAGAAGACCCCGGCCGTCTGGGACGGGATCTACCGGAACCCGAGGAGCGAACCGCGTTTCGACAGGTTCAGGCGCGTCGTCCGGGCGCTGGCCCTGCGGGGCGCGGCGGACGCCCTCCGCGAATTCCGGCCCGACGCCGTCGTCTGCACGCAGTCGTTTCCGTGCGGCATGATGCACGACCACAAGGAGAGGCGGGGTTCGGGCATCCCCCTCTACGGCGTGCTCACCGATTTCTCCGTCCCCCCGTACTGGGTGTACCCGTCCGTGAACCGGTATTTCGTCGCGTGCGGCGCGGCACGCGGGGAACTCATACGGCGGGGAATCGAACCCGGCGCGGTCACCGTCTCCGGCATCCCCATCCGGCCGGGCTTCGCGCCGGCGGCGCCCAGGCGCCGCGCCCGGGAGGCGTTCGGCCTGGATCCGGCCCCGCCCCTCATTCTGGTCACGGGGGGGTGGAGCGGGTGGGGCGATCTCGAGAGACTCGCGTCGGAGATCGCGAGGCTCGGGGCGGGGTGCGCCGTGGCCGTCGTCACGGGGAGGAACAGGCGGCTTCACGAGGCCCTCCGCGGAAGCCCGGAGATCGCCCGCCGCGGCGTCGCCGTCCTTCCGGCGGTCGAGCGGATGGATCTCCTCATGGCGGCGGCCGACCTGATCGTGGGGAAGGCGGGCGGGATGACCGCCTCGGAGGCGCTCGCGGCCGGCGTGCCGATGGTGCTCGTGGACTCGCTCCCGGGGCAGGAACGGGCCAACGCGGAGCACCTGTGCCGGCACGGCGCGGCGGTCCTGGCCCGGGGGGCGGGGGATGCGGCGCGGACGGCCGTGGGGCTGGCGCTGGACGATGGGCGACGGCGGCGGATGGCCGAGAGGGCGCGGGCCCTGGCCGCGCCCGGCGCGGCGGCGGAGATAGCGCGGGGAGTCCTCGATGAAGCCCTTGCTTCAGCAGATCGGTTATAAGATCGCCTGGTGGGGCATCCGGATCTTCCCGCGGCCGTGCTGCGTCTGGTTCAGCAAGCGGGTCGCGGACCTGTGCTTCGTCTTCGACACCGCGGCGCGGAGGGCGGTGATAGCCAACCTGACGCATCTCCTCTCCCTCTCGGGGCAAGAGACGCAGACGCGCAGGGGGAGGAGGGGGATAGACCGCCTGGCCCGGGAGACGTTCGAGAACTTCGCCGTCCATATAATGGATTTCCTCCGGGTCTACCGGGTGAAGGATGACATCGAATCGGGCCTCCTGCGCATCGAGCACTTCGGCCGCTTCAGGGATGAGTTCGCGCGGGGGCGGGGGCTCATCTCCGTGACGGCGCATCTTGGGAATTGGGAGATGGGCGCCGCGGCGACGGCGGCGATGGGGCTGCCGCTCAGCGCGGTCGCCATGAAACTGCCGGACAAGCGGCTCGACCGGTTCTTCACGCGGCTGAGGGAGTCTGGGGGGATACGGCCGTTCCCCTCGGGGCGGGCCGCGCGCGGCTGCTTCAACGTCCTTGCCCGCAAGGAGATGCTCGCCTTCGTCGCGGACCGGGATATCGACGGGAACGGGGTGCCCGTACGGTTTTTCGGAAGGGATGTCCGGGTGCCCCGCGGCCCCGCGGAGATGGCTGCCAGGACCGGGGCCCCTATCGTGCCGGCGTTCTGCCTCCAGGAGGCCGGCGGGCATTTCAGGCTGGTGGTCGAGGAACCCATCGAGGTGGACGAGAGCCTCCCGGCAAGGGAAAAGGCGGAGGCGATCACGCGGGAGATGATAAAGGTATTCGAGGAGTATATCTCGCGCTATCCGACGCAATGGTTCGCGTTTTACAAGGTGTGGCCGTGACGGCGGCCGGCGGGGGGCTGTGACGATGAGGGCGTGCGCGGTGGTTCCAGCGTTCAACGAGGAGGCCCGCGTGGCGGGCGTGGTGCTTGGCGCGCTCGACCGGCTGCCGAAGGTCATCGTGGTCGACGACGGCTCATCCGACGGCACCGCCGGCGCGGCGGAAAGAGCGGGCGCCGAGGTGCTCCGACACCGGGTCAACAGGGGCAAGGGCGCAGCCCTCAGAACGGGGATGGAACGGGCGTTCGCCTCCGGGTTCGACGCCGCCGTCATCCTTGACGCGGACGGCCAGCACAGGACGGAGGAGATACCCCTCTTCCTTCGCGCGGCGGATGAAACCGGCGCCGACATAGTGCTCGGGAGCAGGATGGGCGGCGCGAAGGGGATGCCGCTGGTTCGATGGCTCACCAACCGCTTCACCTCGGCCGTTGTATCCGCCCTGGCGGGCACGAGGATCCCCGACAGCCAGTGCGGCTTCCGCCTGGTCCGGGAGTCGGCGTTCCGCGCTATGACGTTCAGGACGACGCGGTACGACACCGAGTCGGAGATGCTGATCGAGGCGGCGCGGGCCGGGCGGCGGATCGTTTCGGTGCCGGTGAGCACGATATACGGCACCGAGAAGAGCAGGATCAACCCGCTCCTGGACACGGCGCGTTTCTTCATGCTGGCGGCGAGGCAGATGCGGCGCCGCCCACCCCCCCGGCGGGGGAACGGGTAGGCCGCGGCGCTGGCCCGGCCGGGCAGGGGGAGGGGGGCGGGGGCGCGGGTG
>ERZ1026796.1458-NODE-1458-length-15729-cov-2.768684_pt1 | contig 15729 bp, 8 predicted proteins | sample MGYA00520874_ERZ1026796 | MGnify/ENA primary metagenome ERZ1026796 (study PRJEB33270, sample SAMEA104284474) | anaerobic digester metagenome | biome: Anaerobic digester microbiome; feature: mesophilic sludge digester; material: Anaerobic digester biomass | place...
CCCTTGTACTCCTGGATCGTGTTGCCGCCGTCGATCACGACGAGCTGGCCGGTGATGTAGCTCGCATCGTCGCTGCCCAGGAAGCACACGAGCTTGGCGACCTCCTCGGGGAAGGCGGAGCGGCCCATCGGCGTGTTGAGCCCGCCCACGTCCTCGCCCTCCGCCTGCGACCCGGTCGCGATCCAGCCGGGCGCGACCGCATTGACGGTGATGCCGTGCTTCGCCACGTCGAGGGCGAGCCCGCGGGTCATACCGAGCACGCCGGCCTTCGCGGCGCAGTACGCAGCCTCTTCAGGGTTGGCCACGAGGGGGCCCGTCACGGAGCTCATGTTGACGATCCGGCCGTAGCCGCGCGCGATCATGCCGGGGACCACCGTGCGCGTGACGTTGAACTGGGTCTTCAGGTTGATCGCGATCCCGAAGTCCCACGCCTCTTCGCTCAGCTCCTGGAAGGCGGTGAAGTCCTCCTCCTGACCGAAGACGACCATGCCGGCGTTGTTGACCAGCACGTCGATGCGGCCGTGCCGCCGCTCGACCTCGGCGACCATGGCGGCGACCTCGTCCATCCTGGTCAGATCCGCGGTATGGGAACTCACCTCGACGCCGGTCTCGCGCAACGTCCCGGCGCAGGCGTGTACGGCCTCGGCGATGTCGCAGATCGCCAGTGAGGCGCCCTCCTCGGCGAACACCCGTGCGGTCGCGAACCCGATGCTGTCCGGTTTGGCGACGCCCGTGACGAGGGCCACTCTGCCCTCCACCCTGCCCTTGCGTGTCATGTCGGCCGCTCCTCCGCTGTGGTCCGCACTCGGCGGCGACGCCGCCGGTGACCGTCGATCGCGATGCTACGACGCCGCGGCCACCAAGCCAAGGACGGTGGGCCACGCGCCGCCCGGACGATCGCCGCACCCCTCCGTGACCTGCCGAAACTCCCGCACAGAGCCGGCGACGTGGGAGTTTTGGTCAAGCTTCCCGCTGCCCGTGCCGATAGTCGAGTACTGACCGACACAGGGAGAGAGGGCCATTGGCCACCGTCGATGAGGGGCAGGGGGTCACGTGGATGCGGGTCGGAGACGTGGCCGCGGCGCTGGGCGTGAGCGCGAACACGGTCCGGCGCTGGACCGACGTGGGGCGCATCGCCGCGCATCGCAGCCCCGGCGGACACCGCCGCTACCTGGCCGACGACGTCCGCGCCCTTCTCGAGGAGCCTGCCGGCGTCGGTCTCGCACAGCCGGGGGACTTCGCGGAGCTGAGACGCGAGAGCCAGGACCTGCGCAGCGCCCTCCACGCCGGCCTCACGCTCGCGTCGCTCCTCGCGGAGGACCCACAGGAGGTGCCGGCGGAGACGGCCCGCGTGCTGTGCGAGCTGACCGGCGCGCCGCGCTGCGACGTCTACCTCGGCGACGAGGAGACGCTGCGGATCACCGCCTCGGTCGAGGACGGGAGGCTCACGCGCGACAGGCCGGCGACCGCGTACTCCTTCGACGATTGGGCGCCGGCCGATGTCGCCGCCGCGCGGAGCGGGCCCGTGTTCCTGCGCACGTCCAACGGCGGCCTCTCAGGCGAAGCCAGGCTCGCGCTGCTGCGTCGCGGCTGCCGGTCGCTCGCATGGATCCCGCTCGCGCTCGAGGACAGGATCGTCGGAGCGCTGGAACTCACCGACGCCGGGGACAGGGATTTCTCGCCCCACGAGGATGCGATCCTCAGCCTCTCGCGGATCTGCGCCGAGGCCGTCCGCATCCGGGGGACGCTCCAGGACCTCGCGCAGCGCGACAGGACGTTGCGTGAGCTGGTCGCCCTCTCGCGTAAGGTCGCGGAGACGCGGGACTTCGAGCGGTTCGTCGTGCGCTTCGCGGAGCGGCTGCTCACCATCGCCAACGCGGATTGCGTGGACGTATGGCGCGTGACCGGAGGCGTGATCCGTCTCGCAGTGAGCTGCGACCGTGAGGGCCCTGACACGGACCTGGCCGGCAAGATGCTCGACACCGGCCGCTACCCGTCGCTCGAACGCACGCTGCTCGACTTCACACCGCTCTGCGTCGAGGACCTGGACGACCCACGGCTGACGGCCGTCGAACGCGCCGCCATGGAGTCGTGGGGCTTCGCCAGCTCGCTGTCGATGCCGCTCGTCTCCGGCGGCGAGCTCGTGGGCCTGCTCGAGCTCTACGACGACGCCGCGCGCTGCTGGAGTCCCTACCTTGAATTCGTCACCGGCGCCTGCCAGCTCGTGGCCGGGGTGTTCGACAGCACCGCACTGCTCGACGAGGCGCACGAGATCGACCGCCTGCGCAAAGAACTGGTGGCACTGGGCGCCGACCTGGCCACCACCGACGACCCCGTACTCATCGCGGAACGCGCCGCGTCCCGGCTGCGCGAGACGGTGGACTGCGCCGACTGCGACATCTGGTGGGCCGAAGAGGGGTATCTGCGCTGTCTCGCGAGCATCGACGACCACGGCCCCGACGAGAGCCTGCGCGGCAAGGTCCTGCGTCTCGACAACTACCCTTCGACGCGGCAGGCGCTTGAAGACCGCGAGGTCCTGGTCATCGGCACGCTCGAGGACGAACGCCTCACGGAGTACGAGATCGAGGATTACTCGGAGTTCGGCTTCCGCAGCAGCATCTCCGCGCCGTTGGTGAGCAACGACCAAGTCGTCGGCCTGATCGACCTCTTCGACGTGCGTGAGCGTGACTTCAACGAGGTCCGGTGGTTCCTGCCGCAGGCGGGCCGCACGGTCGCCGACGCGCTGCGCAACGCCGAGCTGCTCCTGGGGCTGCGCCGCGGCAACGCCGCGCTGCGTGAGCTGGTCGAGCTCGGCGACCGCCTCAGCCGGACCAGCACGCTGGTGGATCTCGCTCGAACGGTCGCAGAATGGCTGCGCACGGTGCTGGAGGCAGAGGACTGTGACATCTGGCAGGTCGACGGCGACCTGTTGCGCTGTCTCGCCAGCGTGGACAGTCACGGCTGGGACGAGAACGAGGTGGGCTCGGAGCGTGAGCTGTCGGCGTACCAGGGGACGGTGGCGTCGCTGGCCGCCGACAAGCCGATGGTGATCGGCGACCTCGAGGCCGCCGACCTCGGCGAAGCCGAACGGGAGGCGTACCGCCGTTGGGGCTACAGGAGTCTGGTGTCGCTGCCCCTGGTGGTCGGCGGTCGCCCCATCGGCCTCATCGACGTCTTCGACACCAGGGTCAGGGACTACACCGTGCACCTGGACCTGATCCGCAACGTCGGCCGCCTGCTGGCCGGCTCTTTCGAGAAGGCGCTCCTGGTCGAGCGTCTGGAGGGGAGGAACCGGGACCTGCGCGTGCTGGTCGACTCAGGCATGGTGTTCGGAGCGACGCTCGACGTCGCCGAGGTGCTGCGCAGCGTCGCCGAGCGGGTCCTGGAGGTCTCCGGGGCGGACATGTGCAGCGTGTACCGCGCGGACGGCGACGCCATCGAGACCCTCTTCGCGATCGGCCAACCCGATCACATCGACCCTGTAGGGGCGCGCTTCCCGTTGCGCACATGCAGCACTTTCCGGCGCGCCGGGCTCGAGCGCCGCGTCGTCTACGCGGCCGATGTGTTCAACGACCCGACCATGACTCCTCAGGAGATCCGGGAGGCGCGCGAGTGGGACTACCGGGAGAGTCTGGACGTCCCGCTGGTCAGCGGCGGCGACGTGGTCGGCTTCTTCTCCCTGATGAACCACGAGACCCGTGGCTTCGAGCGCGACGAGGTCGTCCTCGGCCTGGCCCAGATCGCCGGCCAGGCGATCAGCAACGCCGTGCTCTACCGCCAGCTGGACGACAACCTGCGAAGGATGGCGCTGGTCAGCGAGTCGGCCCTGGAGTTGACCGCCAGCCTCGACCTGCAGGAGACGCTGCGTGCCGCGGCGCGGCGGCTCTGCGAGGTCGTCGATGTCGACGAATGCGAGTTCAGGGTCATCGACGGCGACGAGCTGCGCCTCCTGATGCGCGTGCGCGAGGGCGAGGTCGACGATCCCCCCGCCGGTCACCGCTTTCCGTTGGCAGCCGCCGCCGTCACACGGGAGGTGCTCGAGACAGGACAACCGTCGGTCGTCGAGTCGTTGCGCGACCCGCGCCTCACGGGGACCACCCTCGAGCTTTGTCGGGCTGACGAACGCAAGAGCTGGGTGACGCTGCCGCTGATCGTCAAAGAACGGGCGATCGGAGCCGTGGAGCTCATCGAGAACGGCGCCGAGCGGGCGTTCACCCAGGCCGACCTGGATACCGCGGCGGCGATCTGTCATGCCGCTGCGCTCGCGATCGACAACGCGGCGCTGTTCGCGCGCGAACAACGGTCGGCGCGCGAGACACAATTGCTCAACGACATCGCCGCACGAACGACCGCGAGCCTCGACCTCGACCAGGTCGCCCGAGCCGCGGTCGACGAGCTCAGACACCTGGTCGACTTCCAGGAGTACGCGCTGCTGATCCTCGGCGGCCAGACCGTGGAGCACGCCGTCTGCTCGCGGGGCACGAGCGTTCCCTACGTGGGACTGAGTGCCGACGCGTTCGACCACGAGCTCACTGCGCGACTCGTCACGGAGGGCGTCGTCGTCGTCAGGCCACCGGTCGACCTCCCCGCGCTGGCCGGCTCGCCGGTCACCGCCGGACTCGCCACGGCGGTCGTCATCGCGCTGCCTTCGGACAGCGGGCTCCTCGGCGTCCTCTGCCTGGGCGGTGCGGATCCCGACGCGTTCGCGGCCGTCGACCGGGACCTTCTGCGGCGGGTCGGCCTCCAGCTCTCGTTGGCGATCCGGAACGCCCAACTCTACGCCGAGATCAAGCGCATGCATCTCGGCAACCTCAAGGCGCTGAGCTCCGCGCTGAACGCCAAGGATTACTACACGCTCGGCCACGCCGCCCGCGTCGCCGCCTACATGGTCATGCTCGGCCGCCGGCTCGGCTGGCAGGAGGACACGCTCACGTCGCTCGAGGAGGCCGCCTACCTCCACGACATCGGCAAGATCAGCATCTCGGACAGGGTGTTGCTCAAGCCGGGGCGCCTCAACCAGCAGGAGTGGGACGAGATGCGCGAGCACCCCGCGGTGAGCGCCGACATCATCCGGCCCCTCTTCTCCCCGGATCTCGTCCTCGCCGTCCGCCACCACCACGAGAGATACGACGGCGCCGGGTACCCTGACGGCCTGGCCGGCGACCAGATCCCCGCCCTCGCCCGGGCGATGGCGGTCGTCGACGCCTACGACGCCATGTCGTGCCGGCGTCCGTACAAGGCCGCGCTCACCTACCCCGAGTGCCTGGCGGAGTTGCGGCGCTGCCGCGGCACGCAGTTCGATCCGCAGATGGTCGACGTGTTCCTCGAGGTGCTCGACGGGCTCGCCCAGCGGCGGGCGCACGCGGAGGCCGTCGCCGCCGAGGCCGCCTCCCGCATCCCGGGCGAGCTGCACGTGAACGCCCTGGCGGCCGACGACGAGCACTCCGAGGAGTACCGCCAGATCGTGGACATCCTGCGCGAGGTGCGTGACGCCCACCCACCGACACGCTATCTCACCACCCACGCACAGAGGGAGAGGCAGTTCATCATCGGCGTCGATCCCGAGGAGGACCCCGCCCTGCACTCGAGTCTCGGCGACGAGATCTTCGACGACGAGGAGATGTCGCAGGTACTCGCGGGCTCGCGCGCGCGGGTGAACACCGTCTTCGCAGACGAGTTCGGCGTCTGGGTCACCGGCCTCGCTCCGATCGCGGATGCCTCCGGGCAGGTCGTCGCCGCCGTGGCGGCCGACCTGCCCGCGCTCACCCTGAGCGAGAGCGAGTCCCTGCGCGGGGCCGGCGGCCATCCTTTCGCGACCATGTTGCAGACCGCGGCGGCCCGCCTCAGTCGCGCGGAGATAGACGCGATCACGGATGCACTGACCGGCCTCTACAACCATCGCTACCTGCACGAACGCCTCAGCGAGGAACTGCTGCACGCGCGCGAGCTGGAGCAGCCCCTCAGCGTCCTGTTCTGCGACCTCGACCACTTCAAGGACTACAACGACAGCAACGGCCACAGCGCCGGGGACGCCGTGCTGCGCGAAGTGGCGCACATGATCGAACAGTCAGTGCGCACCAACGACATCGCAGGCCGGTACGGAGGGGAGGAGTTCGTGGTGCTGCTCCTGGAGACCGACCGCGAGACGGCACTCGTGGTCGCCGAGCGCGTGCGCGAGCGCATCCGCGCGGCCGGCTACACTGCCGCCGGCGCTCCGCTCACGATGAGCATCGGCGTGGCGTCGTACCCCGACGACGCCGAACACCGCGAGGACCTGCTCGACAAGGCCGACCAGGCCATGTACCTCGCCAAGCGGCGAGGGCGCGACCGGGTCGCCGCCTTCGTCGGCGACTGACCGCCGGCGGCGCCCCCCCGGAAGCTCAGGAGCGACGCCGGCGGGCCACGCGGACGTCGCCGCGACGCAGTGTCAGACCCTCCCGATCGAAGTACTCGAGGAGGGCCTGGGCGTTACGGCGGCCACACCCCACGGCGTCGCGGAAACCGGCGAGAGTGACCTCGCCCGCCTGGTCCAGCTGGGCGAGCAGCACCGCGCGCGCGTCGTCGACCGCGGTGCGTGCGAACCACAGGTCCTTGTCCACGCGGACCACGTCGCCGCGACGCGCGAGCACCTCGAGGATCTGGGCGAGCTCGCGTGCCGGCCGGCCGAGACCGTCGGACAGGACGGCCAGGGTGGGCGGCGCCACAGGCTCGGCCGCGAGGCGGCGCAGCGCCTCCTCGGCGTCGTGCGGGTGGCCACGAAGTACCCGCGCATCGCGCGCACGTACCTGGGGCGCACCGGCCGCCAGGCCGAGATCGTCGAGGTCAAGGGCTCGGTCGAGCTCGCGCCGCTCACCGGCCTGGTGGACGGCATCGTCGACCTGATGGCCACGGGCACCACGCTGCGCGAGAACGGCCTCGTCGTGCGGGAGGAGATCGCGGTGGCCACCGCCCGCCTGATCGCCAACCCCGTCGCCCACAAGCTCAAGGCGGAGGCCATCGACGACGTCGTGGCGCGGCACGGCGCCCCGCCCGAGGGCACCGAGGTCCGCGTCTGGCTGCCGGCGTGACTCAGACGTAACTTGTGTAGCGCGGGACGTACATCTGCCCTTCGATAAAGGCCAGCATGTCGTCCGGCCTGGGCCGGGTGGCGAGCCCTCTCTCGTAGGCGACCTCGGCCACGGCCCGGGCGATGGTCGCCGACACCTGCCTGATCTCGGCCAGGGGCGGGTAGACCAGGCCCTGCTCCAGGTCCTCCTCCGACACCTCGTCGGCCAGGGCGCGGGCCGACGCGAAGAACATCTCGTCGGTGACAAGCTGTGCCCCGCAGGCAATAGCCCCCAACCCCACACCGGGAAAGATGTAGGCGTTGTTTCCCTGGCCCGAGACGTAGGTCTTGTCTCCCAGCGTCACCGGGCCAAAGGGGCTGCCGCTGGCAAAGACGGCCCGCCCCCCGGTCCAGGTGTACGCCTGCTCGGCGGTGCACTCGGCCTTGGAGGTTGGATTCGACAGGGCAAAGACGATAGGCCTGTCGTTGATCCTGGCCATGGCCTCCAGGACCGGTTGAGAGAAACCGCCGGCCTGCCCGGAGACGCCGACGATGATCGTCGGCCTCAGCGCCTCGACTGCCGACAAAAAGTCGGGCACGGGCTCGTGGGCGTGGGCATAGGGCAGCTTTTGCGCGGCCAGCCCGGCCCGCCCCTGCACCACCAGGCCCTGGGAATCGACCAGCCAGCATCGCCGCCGCGCCTCCTCCGGCGTCAGTCCTTCGCCCTCCATGGCCGCCACCACGAGCCCGGCGATGCCGGTGGCCGCCTCGCCGGCGCCGCGGAACAGCACCTTTTGATCCGTCAGTCGCCCGCCCGTGATGCGCAGCGCGGAATACAGGCCGGCCAGCGCCACACCGCCGGTGCCCTGGATGTCGTCGTTGAACGTGCAGTACCGGTCCCGGTACTTGGCCAACAGGCGAAAGGCGTTCCGGTTGGCAAAGTCCTCGAACTGGATCAACACTCCGGGAAACAGCTCCGACGCCGCCTCCATGAATTCGTCCACCAGCTCGTCGTAGGCCTCGTCGCGCAGCCGGGGCTGCCGCAGCCCGATGTAAAGGGGATTCGACAGCAGCTCCTGGTTCTCGGTGCCCACGTCGAGGGTTATGGGCAGGCACAGGCGGGGGTGAATGCCCGCACAGGCCGTGTAGAGGGCGAGCTTGCCCACGGGGATGCCCATGCCGTTGGCGCCCAGGTCGCCGAGCCCCAGGATTCGCTCACCATCGGTGACGACAATGATGCGCACGTCGCGGTGGGGCCAATTGCGCAGGACGTCGGCCACGCGCCCCCGGTCGCCGGCGGAAATGTACATGCCGCGCGGCCGGCGAAAGATGCGGCCGTACTCCTGGCAGCCCTGGCCCACCGTCGGCGTGTAGATGATGGGCATCATCTCCGCGATCTGGTCGAGAACCACCCGGTAAAAGAGGGTTTCGTTCCGATCCTGGAGGGCGATCATGTGGATGTACTTTTCCAGGCTGTCGGGCTTTGAGTCAAAGTTCTCCAGGACGCGCTTCACCTGCTCGTCCATGGTGTGCACGTGGGGCGGCAAAAGCCCGTGCAGCCCCAGGGCGTCGCGCTCCTCCTCGGTAAAGGCCGTCCCCTTGTTCAGGGAGGGATCGTGCAACAGATCCATGCCCCTGAGACGGCTCCCCTGGTGGGTCTGGACTTCCCGGACGTCCATGTTTTCAGTCATTTTCCTTCTCCTCCTCGGTCCTTCTTGGGGTGGACCAGGCCGCTGATCGTCCTCCCCGCGCGCCGTCCATCACGTCGCGCCGGAGGACGAGATCTCTCGATTTATGCCGTGTACGTTCCCGATACCGTCGTGCCGCCCTCGCCCGTCCAGTTGGTGTGAAAGAACTCGCCACGCGGCCGGTCGACGCGCTCGTAGGTGTGGGCCCCAAAGTAGTCGCGCTGCGCCTGGAGCATGTTCGCCGGCAGGCGGGCGCTGCGATAGCCGTCATAGTAGGCCAGGGCACTGGCATAGGCCGGCACCGGCAGCCCGTGGGTGACGGCCATGGCGACCACTTCCCGCCAGCCGCGCTGGCTGCGGTCCACCGCCTCCTGGAAGTAGGGCGCCAGGAGCAGGTTCGCCAGGTCGGGCTGCCGGTCATAGGCCTCCTTGATGCGCTCCAGGAACTGGGCGCGGATGATGCACCCCTCGCGCCACATGAGGGCGATTCCCCCCAGGTCGAGCTGCCAGTTGTACTCGCTGGCTGCCATGGCCAGGAGCTGGAAGCCCTGGGCGTAGGAGCAGATCTTGCTGGCATACAACGCCAGGCGGATCTTTTCGACGATGCCCCGGCGATCCACGGCGTTCTCATCTGCCCCGCCGGGCGCGACCAGGGGTCCCGGGCCGCGCAGCACGCGGCTGGCAGCCACCCGCTCGGCCTTGATGGCCGACATGGCCCGGGCAAAGACTGCCTCGGCGATGGTCGGCGCCGGCGTGCCCATGTCGAGGGCGCTCTGGCTCGTCCACTTGCCCGTCCCCTTCTGGCCCGCCGTGTCGAGGATGACGTCCACCATGGGCTTGCCCGTCTCCGGGTCCACCGTGCCCAGGATGTCGGCCGTGATCTCGACGAGGTAGCTGTTTAGCTCGCCCCGGTTCCACTCGCGGAACACCTCTTGCATCTCGGCCGGCGACATGCCCAGCACCTGCTCCATGATAAAGTAGGCCTCGGAGATCATCTGCATGTCGGCATACTCGATGCCGTTGTGCACCATCTTCACATAGTGGCCGGCGCCGTCGCGGCCCACCCAGTCGCAGCAGGGGGTGCCGCCTTCCACCTTGGCGGCAATGGCCTGGAAGATGGGCTTCACGTGGGGCCAGGCTTCGGGGCTACCCCCGGGCATGATGCTCGGGCCGTGGAGCGCCCCCTCTTCGCCGCCCGAGACCCCGGTCCCGATAAAGAGCAGTCCCTTGTCCTCCAGGTAGTAGGTGCGGCGGATGGTGTCGCCGAAAAAGCTGTTGCCGCCGTCGATGATGATGTCGCCTTTTTCCAGGTGGGGCAGCAACTGCTCGATCATGTCGTCCACCGCTTTGCCGGCCTTGATCATGAGCATCACCTTGCGCGGCCGGGCCAGGCTATCGCAGAACTCCTCGACGCTGTAGGTGCCGATGACGTTCTTGCCCTTCGCCCGCCCCTCGACAAAGTCGGTCACCTTGCTCGTCGTGCGGTTATAGCAAGCGACGGTAAAGCCCTTGCTCTCCATGTTCAGAATCAGGTTCTCGCCCATCACGGCCAGGCCGATCAGGCCGATATCTGCCTTTGCCATTTCACTCTCCTTCTCTCACTCTTCTCCCCCTCCCCTCCGTTCAGGGGAGGGGGCCGGGGGGAGGGGTCAACTCACCTCCCCCTCCCCACTTTGCAGCGAAGGGGGCCGGCGGGAGGGGTCACCTCACCCGGTACAGCATCTCCCCCGCCTTGGGCACCACCAGCACCCCCTCCTCCTCGCGGCCCTGCCACTGGCTCACGTCCACGTCGCAGGGCGCCAGGTAGCCGAGGTTGACCTTCTCGCACCGCTCGCGGGGGATACCCGTGGCCAGCGTGACCTGGATGCGCGGGCGCTCGATCCCCGTCTCGGCGTCGTAGGTGCCACCGCCGCGCAGGTGGGTGGAGTGGGCCAGCACGCCCCACGGATAGTCCTTGAAGCGGTCCCATTGCTTGACGAAATAGTCGCGCACGTGGTAGCCCACCTCGTCGATGACCTTGCCGTGGGTGTACGAGATCTCGGTCAGGTGCGGGGCAAAGATGACCACCTCGCCGCCGTCGGCGATGGCCGGCTCCATCTTGTACATGCCCTTGGCCGCCGTCCACAGGTCGTCGTACATCTCGGGCATGACGGACAGCACGCGCTGCAAGGGGGCGTCGCGGTAGACGATGTGCACCTGCGACGAAAGGTCCGCCGCCGCGGCCCAGGCCTCCTCGGGCGTGCCGGCATAGAGCCCGGCCAGCCCGTAATAGGTCACCACGGGCGCCAGGCAGAGCCGGGGCACCGGGACAAAGCTCGCCGCACGGTCGATGACGGCCCGCACGGGCGTGTCCCTGGTGCCAATGATCTCGTAGCTGGTGATGAGCGCCCCCAGCCAATGGGTCAGGTTGATCATCTCCGGCCCGCTAATGCCAGGGAAAAAGTACTTGTTGCCCCCGGAAAAGCCCACCACCTCGTGGGGAAAGACCGGCCCGCAGACGATCAACTGGTCATAGTCCAGGATCATGCCGTTGACCGTCACCGGCACTTCTTGTACCAGCATCCCCCGCGACAGCGCCTCGATCTCGCCGGCAGGGATGGTGCCCAGGGAGACGAGGGTGCCGGGCAGGTCCCAGCGGTGGTTAAAGAGGCCCACGTCCCCATAGGTGCCCTCGCGCTCGGCCGCGCTGAGGCCCACCAGGCGGAGGAGCGCATCGTCGCTCATGGGCTGGTGTGTGCCCAGGGCGACCAGGAAATCGAGGGCGGCCACGCGCCCGGCCAAAGCTTCGTGGATCAGCCGGAAAAAGAGGGGGATGGGCGCGGTGCGCGTGCCGTCGGGTATGATGACCAGGACGCGCTTGCGGGCCAGGCCAGGCCCGGCCAGGCCGGCGCCCGCGAGGGCCTCGTGGACGATGGCCCGCACGTCGTCCTGCGATAGAAAACCGTCCGTGCTTCCCTTGCCTGCTACCATTCTCTTGCCTTTCTAAACCCTCACGCCCATACCTCTCTCATCGGGGCGAAAGGGAAGCTTCTCACACGCCGCCAAAGGCGCTGAATCCGCCGTCGACGGGCACGACGATGCCCGTCACAAAGGCCGAGGCGGGCGACAGCAGCCAGAGCATGGTGCCCAGCAGGTCCGCCGGCGCGCCAAAGCGACCCATGGGCGTGTGATCGATGATCGTCTTGCCCCGCGCCGTCAGCTCGCCGGTCTCCCGGTCGGTCAGCAGGAACCGGTTCTGGTCGGTGATAAAAAAGCCGGGGGCCAGGGCGTTCACCCGGATGTCGGGCGAGTACTCCTGGGCCATGTGCACCGCCAGCCACTGGGTGAAATTGCTGACGCCCGCCTTGGCGGCGGAATAGGCCGGGATGCGCGTCAGGGGCCGCAAGGCGTTCATGGACGAGACGTTCAGGATGACGCCCCGGCCCTGCTCGGCCATGGTCTGGCCAAAGATCTGGCTGGGCAGGATGGTGCCCAGGATGTTCAGGTCAAAGACAAAGCGCGCCGCATCGGGCGGGATATCGAAAAAGGACAGCTCGTCGCTGGTGGTGGCCCGGGGGCTGTTGCCGCCGGCGGCATTGATTAACGTGTCCACAGGGCCAAACTCGGCCCGGATCTGCGCCTCGGTCTCCTTGAGTATGTCGCGCTGCAGCACGTCGCCATAGACGACGATGGCACAGCCCGGGCCGCAGCCCAGCCGGTCCATGAACCGGTCGGCGAGGGAGGGGTCGCGATCCATGATGGCCACGTTGGCGCCGCAGCCCACGAGCATGCAGGCCATCTCGCCGCCCAGGATGCCGGCTCCGCCGGTGATGATGACGTTGCGCCCCGAAAAGTCGTACCACTCCCTGACGCCATCCAGGTTATAGTTCTCGATCATATAAGCCTCCTCACAGGCACTCTTATTTAAACGCCGCCAGGTGCCGCAAAAAGTGCGTCTCCAGCGCGGCGTAATACTCCTCTTCGTGAGAATCCAGGGCCCGCATCAGCCGCTGGCCGTATTCGTCCAGAGCCGAGCCAAAGGTCACGTGCAGCACCTCGCGCCCGTCAAAGGTGTCCAGCACGCCCGCCAGCTCGTCGTCGGCCAGCTCGTCCGGCCGCGGCACGCGCGACGCCTCGGCCGAAACGTGGTAGGTGGCCCGGTCGGAGCCGTAGCGCTCCAGGCCCAGGGCCAGGATCTGGCGGAACAGGGCGGGATCCGCCCCGGCGATGGCCCGCAACGCCTCCAGGTAGCTCGTGCCGGCGGTCTTCAGGTGCACCAGCTCGCCGGCGTGCCGGGTAAAGAGGGGATAGACGCTGAACTTGTCCGAGCCGGAATGGATGCTCAGCTTGTAGGGGCCCAGGGTGCGGGCGATGGCCGCGTGGTGGGCCAGCTCCCGGTCCAGGACCTCCAGGTCCCCGATATAATCCACGCCCTTCTCAAAGGCGCCCGGGTAGCGGGGCGCGAGGCTCACCCACTCGACCTCCAGGCGCCGCAGCTCGCTGGCCACGTAAAAGTGCTCCAGGGGCGAGGTGGGCGTCTCGGTCTCGTCGACCGACACCTCCAGCTCGAAGGGGCGGCTGCCCATGGCAGCCGCCAGATGCCGGAACATCCGCGCCGTGTGGGCAACGGCGCCCCCGTACTTGGCGGCCGCTCGCAGCAGCGACGTCTCGTCGAACTCGAGGGCCAGGCCGTCCGCTTGAAAGCTCCGGCCCAGGTAGCGCCCCTTGAGGCCCTCCAACGTATCGTCCAGGGCCTGCCAGGGCAGGGCAGCCGCCAGCTCGCGGAGCCGTTGCAGCGAGGCGGTGTGGCCCTCGTTGTCCACGTGGTCGCCGGGGTCGACGGTATAGAACGTGTAGCCGGCGGCGACGCACAGCTCGACGTCGTCCGTGGCCTTCAGGTGATCGGCGTCGGCGCCCCACGGCTCGCGCCAGCCCTCCTGGAAGATGCCCCACATGGCATCGTCCATCACCTGCTGCGCGCTGCGGCCGGTGCGGGCATTCTCGCGCATCGACTGCTGGGCCGGAATGGGGGCCACGGCAGGGAGCCCAGAACTGTTGGCCTGGCGCACGGCGCGCAGGTGTCCGGGCGTGGCGAGACCCAGACGGTCGCCGCTGCCCAGCGAGCGTTTGAGGCCCAGAGGCTGCGGGTGGAGCCAGGGCAGGCGCCGGCGCAATAGGGCGGCGTTGGCCACCGAGAGGGGCCCGATGAACACGTCGCCCAGTTGGTAGCCTTCGAACCCGCCCACGTCGCCGGTGAGCAACAGGACCCGCCCTTCGGGTCCACGGCCGATGCGATAGGTTGTGCCCACCTGCTCCACCACGGAACGGGGATAAATCGCATAACCGGATAGCGTTGTCTCGCTCATGTCAACTCCTTCCTTTCTCCCCCACTCTCCCGGAGAGAGACACCTTTGGGGGCGGACGGCGCCGGGAAGGCCGGGGAGAGGGGGCCCCCGTCGAACCGGTAGGCCCGCTTGACCAGCCGGTAGGCTGCGTCCAGGGCCATCTCCCGCGCATCGTCCATGTCCACAAGGTGGCGCACCACCAGCCCGGCGACCCAGTTGCAGGCCGCCCGGCGCCAAAGGTCGTGGCGCACCGGGATGGAGGGAAAGGCGCGGGTGTCGTCGTTAAAGCCGCAGGTGTTCTGCAGGCCCGCCGTCTCGACGACGCGGTCAAAGTAGCGCCGCATGCCGTTGAGGCTGTCGAAAAACCACCAGGGCGGCCCGAGCCGCAGCGAGGGATAGTGCCCCGCCAGGGGCGCCAGCTCCCTGGAATAGGCGCCCTCGTCGAGGGTAAAGAGGATGAGCCGCAGCCGTTGGTCGTTGCCATATTTCTGCAAGAGCGGGCGCAAGTTGTAGCTGAATTCGGTCCGCCGGGGGATGTCGGCGCCCATGTCGGGCCCGAAGCGCGCGAAAAGGGCCGCGTTGTAGTTGCGGATGGGGCCGCAGTGGAGCTGCATCACCATGCCGTCCTCGACGCTCATGCGGGCAAACTCCATGAACATGTGGCCCGTGAACCGCATGGCGTCGTCGGCCGTGGCCTGGCCGCGGAGCGCCCGCTGAAAGATGGCGTCGGCCTCGGCGGGGTCCAGCTCGCCGGTATAGGGCGTTTCGGCCGAGTGGTCGGCGGCTGCGGCTCCCATCTCTCGAAAAAAGTCGCGCCGCTGTTCCAGGGCCTGGAGGTAGGTGGCATAGGAATGCACTGCCACACCGCTGGCCTCGGCCAGGCCCTCGATCTGCCGCCGCCAATCCGGCCAGAAGAGGTTCACCACCGAGTCGGGGCGATAGGTGGGCCGCACGTCGCCCGCCCAGCCGGATTCCCGCATGGCCTGGTGGTGGCGCAGGGTGTCGGTCACGGCGTCGGTCGTGCACAGCACTTCGATGCCAAAGCGCTCAAATAGGGCCCGGGGACGGTACTCGGGCGTGGCCAGGCGGGCCTGGAGCTGATCATAGATCGACTGCGCCGTGGCACCGGTCAGCTTGTCCTCGATGTGAAAGACCTCGAGCAACTCCTGGCCGATCCAGGTGCCCGTGGGCGTCCCCCGGAACAGCCAGAAATGGTCGGCAAAGGTCTGCCAGATGCGGCGGTGGTCGGTCTCGACCTCTGCCGCGGGCGCGGCCCCCGGCAGGGGGGAGGGAGAGCGGGCACGGATGCCCAGGGCCTCCATGGGGACGCCCTGGGAATAGAGCATGCGAAACACATAGTGGTCGGCGATGATGAGCATCTCGGCCGGGGTGCCAAAGGTGGCATCAGGGTCGGCCAGCAGGCGGGGGTCCACGTGGCCGTGGGGGCAGACGATGGGCAGGTCCGCGACGCCCTCGTAGAGCTCGCCGGCGAACGAGAGGGTCGAGGGAGCGCCTTGCGCCACCTCCCTGTACCAGCGGTCCATCCACGATGCGAAGGGGCTTTCCGCAAAAACGCACAGATCACCGGCGGAGAAGCGCAGTTTTCCGTCAAGATGTTCCAAGGGCATCACCTCCCTTGAGTTGTTCGGGGCCGTCCGCTGCAGAACGACGG
>ERZ1026796.1464-NODE-1464-length-15675-cov-3.940443_pt1 | contig 15675 bp, 12 predicted proteins | sample MGYA00520874_ERZ1026796 | MGnify/ENA primary metagenome ERZ1026796 (study PRJEB33270, sample SAMEA104284474) | anaerobic digester metagenome | biome: Anaerobic digester microbiome; feature: mesophilic sludge digester; material: Anaerobic digester biomass...
GCATATATGACTCCGACACCTGGAAGGATTACGTCAAGATACTGAGATGGGACGGCGCCGCTTGGACGGACATCTCCCCCCCGGGCGTCGAGGGGACGCTCAAGTGCATCCGGATGCTCGGGCCCGGCGAAGGGCTCGCGATCGGGATGAATTACGTGGATGACTCGAAGACCGTCCTTCTGAGATGCGGCGGCGGGGCATGGACGGATATCTCCTCCGCGGACGGCGGCGAGTACAACATCTCGCCGCTCTCGATGACGGAAGCGTACACGGCGGGCTCGCGGTACGACGAGGACCTGGAGACCGGTTTCTCCGTAATCAAACGATGGGACGGATCATCCTTCACGGACATCTCGCCGCCGGGCGTCGAGGGAGGGTTGAACTCTATCTGGATGCGGTCGTCCTCGGAGGGGTGCGCCGTGGGGGGTTGGCACGATCCGGTCGCCAACGCCCCTTATGTCCGAATCCTCGAATACGACGGCTCCTCGTGGATTGACGTCTCCCCGGGATCCGAGGGGCAGCTCGGTTCCGTCTCGCTCGGCCCGTCCGCCGGCGACACGCCGACACCGACGTTGACCCCCACCCCCACGCGCACGCCCACGCCGACGCCGACCGCCGTCGTCTGCGGCGATTCCTTCAGCGGTGACACGACCGGTGGGACGAGCGCGTGGGAGTACTACGGCGGGCTGACCGACTGGCGGGAGAGCGGTCCGGAGACGGCGTACCGGTTCGTGAACGACGCCGAACACGACGTCACCGTCGACATCACCACGGATGAGGACCTGGATATCTTCCTTCTCTCCGGGCTCGACCCTGCGCTTCTGGTGAGGCGGGGCCAGGGCGTTCTCGTGAAGACGCACCTGCCGGCGGGTGAGTACTGGCTCGTGGTGGACGGGCACGAGGGGGCGGCCGGGCCGTTCCACCTGGCCCTCTCCTGCACCGCCCCGCAGGCCACCGCGACGCCGTCGCCGACCCCCGCCATCACACCGACAGCCACGCCCACCCGCACCGCCACGCCGTCGCCGAGCGCCACGCCGACCGGTCCGACCCCGGCGCCGACGATCACGCCGACGCCCACGCCCACGCCGACCTCCTATCCTGCGCTGACGCTGCGGGACCTCGAGGACGCGGCCGTCAACCGGCCGAAGAGCGGCGAGGCTCGCGGATGGAAGATCGGCATCTCGGAGATCGGGGACGAGGAGTTCGGGGCGGTCTTCGACAGCGAGAACGCCTACGAGGACGGGACGGCGACGGCGTCGCCCGCCCAGGCGTACCTCCGTATCGAGGCGCAGCCGCCCTCGTATGGGAATCTGGGAATCGAGGCCGGCGACGGCGTCTCTCTTATTTACGACGGAGGGCGGTATCTCAACGTCTGTCTTCCCGACCTTCGGGGCTACTACACCGTAAAGCTCTACGTGGGATCGGACGGCTCCACCTGGTGGGATCCGGGCCTCCACCGCATGGCGCGCGCCGCGTGCGAAGCGCTGCCCACATACACGCCCACGCCCACCGCGAGCCCGACTCCCACGCCCACGCCGACGGCGCCGCCGATCACCCTCTTCGTCGACTTCATACCCTCGTTCGCGGAGCCGCCGGCGGGGTGGACCAAGGCGGACGGGGAGCCGTACGGAACGCACGGCGGATGGGGCTGGATCTGACCCCGCCCCGTCGTTTCGGGGCCGTGGAACGCGCCATTTAAAGGCCGGCGAGGATATTGACAACCCCTCGCCATTCATGCAATTTTGTCTATGTCGTTCTCCGCTCTTTATCGAAGCCGGCAGCGATTGCGGCGGCGTCCACCTTATGACGAAGGAGGGCATCGTGAGAGGGTTCCGTCCATCCCTCGCTGTAGCCGTGTTTTTTCTTCTCCTCGCCTCCTCCTCCCCCGCCCAGCCGTCCTCAGGCCCATGGCCGATGTTCAGGCACGACGCCCGGAACACGGGCCGGGGCGCCGTCCCGGGGCCCCGCAAGGGGGTGCGCCAATGGCGATTCAAGACGGACGGATACATATATTCCTCCCCGGTGGTCTCCGCAGACGGCACCATACATTTCGGATCGGAAGACAACCGGCTCTACGCCGTAGCGCCGAACGGCGTCCTCTCCTGGAGTTACGAGGCCGGCGAGAGGGTGTACGCGCCCCCGGCGATCGGGCCGGAAGAGGCCGTGTATTTCGTCTCCGGCGACCGGCGCATCTACAATCTCTCCTCCGGCGGCGCCTTCCTCTGGAGCTACGAGGCGCAGGGTGACCTGAGCTCGGCCCCCACGGTGGACGGCGACGGGAGGGTATACGCGGGATCGTGGGATAACACCCTATATGTGCTGGACAGCGGCGGCGCCCTGGAATGGAGTTACACTGACGGATGGCCGATAAGCTGCCAGCCGGCGCTCGGCGCGGACGGGCGCGTCCGCTACGGCACGTGGGGATCTAGGATCAACTCGCTCACATCGGCGGGCGCGCTCGAGTGGAGTTTCGCCGCGTGGGGCGGGATCGACACCGCCGTCTCCCTCGGGCCGGACGACGAAGTGTACTTCGCCTGTCCATACCAACGCCTGCTCGCCGCGCTCTCCTCGTCGGGAACATTTCTCTGGAGCTACTACTCGGCGGAAAACTTCTTCACATCCCCGGCTGTGGGCGCGTCGGGCACGGTCTACGGCGGGGCGTACGACAACGTGCTCTACGCCTTCGATCCCTCGGGCGCGCTCTCCTGGAGTTACGATACCGGCGTACCGATGTCTCTCTCCTCCCCGGCGCTCGACTCCGACGGGGCGGTCTATGTCGGCACTCTGGCGTTCTCTGGGCCCGCCATGATGCTCTGTCTCTCCTCCGCGGGTGAGTTCACGTGGAGCTACCGGACATCCGGCGATATCACCTCCTCCCCGGCCATCGGCCTGGACGAGCGCCTCTACGTCGGCGCGATGGACCGCCGCCTCTACGCCTTTTTCGACCCGACGGCCACGCCGACACCGACGGCGCCGACGCCGACGCCCACGTCGACGCCCACGCTTGGCCCCCCGGAGGCCGCCTTTGCCGTGGGAAGCTACTATGACCCGGGGGCATCCGAAAACTATGTAAAGATCTTCCAACGCCACGGAATGAGATGGCTGGATGTCTCGCCGCTCCTTCCGGGTTATCTCAACAGCGTGCGCGTGGTGTCCGATACGGAGGCGTGGGCGGTCGGGAGTTATAACAACAACCTCCTCGCCCTCCGATGGGACGGTTCCACGTGGACGGATCTTTCGCCGGGCATCGAAGGGTGGAGTTCGGATATAGACGGGCTTCCCGGCGGGGGTCGTGCTGTAGGCGTCAGCTCGTACTGGGACGAGGGAACGGATAAGAGCTGGATGCGGATATGGGAGTGGGACGGCGCCGCTTGGACGGACGTCTCTCCCCTGATCGAGGGCTCTCTCAATTCCGTGGATCTGGTCTCCGGCAGCGAAGGGTACGCCGTGGGGAGCGTATATGACTCCGGCACATGGAAGAATTACGTCAAGATAGTGAAATGGGACGGCGCCACGTGGACAGACATCTCCCCCCCGGGTGTCGTGGGAATGTTAAGCTGTGTCAGGATGGTAGGCCCCGGCGAAGGGTACGCGGTTGGAAGTCGTTGGGACGGCGTGTCGTCGCGTCTCCTCCTGATGAGGTGCACGGGCGGGGCATGGACGGACATCTTCGTGGAGGACGGCAATGCCTCCTCTATCTCCCCAATTTCGATGACGGAGGCGTACACGGCGGGCTCGCGGTACGACGACGACTTGGAGACCAATTTTCCTGTGATCAAGCGATGGAACGGATCATCCTTCACGGACATCTCGCCGTCGGGCGTCGAGGGAGGGTTGAACTCTATCTGGATGCGGTCGTCATCGGAGGGGTGCGCCGTGGGGGGTTGGCACGATCCGGTCGCCAACGCCCCTTATGTCCGAATCCTCGAATACGACGGCTCCTCGTGGATTGACGTCTCCACGGGATCCGAGGGGTACATCAACTCCGTATCCCTCCGCCCGCTCCCGACCGACACGCCCACGCCTACGGAGACTCCGACAATCACCCCGACGCCGACCGTGACGCCCACGCCGACGCCGACCGCCGTCGTCTGCGGCGACTCCTTCAGCGGCGACACGACCGGTGGGACGAGCGTGTGGGAGTACTACGGCGGGCTGACAGACTGGCGGGAGAGCGGTCCGGAGACGGCGTACCGGTTCGTGAACGACGCCGAACACGACGTCACCGTCAACATCACCACGGATGAGGACCTGGATATCTTCCTTCTCTCAGGGCTCGACCCTGCGCTTCTGGTGAGGCGGGGCCAGGGCGTTCTCGTGAAGACGTATCTGCCGGCGGGTGAGTACTGGCTCGTGGTGGACGGGCACGAGGGGGCGGCCGGGCCGTTCCATCTGGCCCTCTCCTGCACCACCCCGCTGCCCACGCCCTCGCCGACGCCGACTGTCCCGACGCCGACGCCCACGCCGACGCCCACCTCCCATCCGGCCCTGACGATTCAGGACCTCGAGGACGCCGTCATAAAGGCGCCGAGCGCCGGCGGGGCGAGGATATGGAGGATAGGCGTCATGAACGTCGGGGGGACGGAGTACGGCTCGGTCTTCGACAACGAGAATCTGTACACGGACGGGGCCGTCTCGGCTGCGCCCGCCCAGACCTATCTAAGGGTGGAGGTGCAGCCGCCCTCGGGGGAGAATCTCGGGATCGAGTCTGGATACGAAATCTCCCTGCGTTACGACGGCGGACGGGAACTGAACGTCTGCCTCCCCGACCTGAGGGCGCATTACACCGCAAAACTCTACGTGGGGGCGGACGGCTCCACATGGTGGGACCAGGGCCTCCACGTCCCAGCGCACGCAGCGTGCGCCGCCTCCCCGACTCCCACGCCCACGCCGACGGCGCCGCCGATCACCTTCTTCGTCGACTTCATGCCCCCGGAGTTGGATCCGCCGGCGGGGTGGACCAAGGATGACGGGGAGCCGTACGGAACGCACGGCGGATGGGGCTGGATCTGAGATCGGCGGCGGCCGAACGGCTGTTTTCGGCTCGACGGAAGCCGCCCCCTGTTTCTTCCGGGATCCGCGCGGGGAGGCGCCGCCCGGCATCCCTGCAGAGAAGCCGGCGGCACGAGGCTTCCATTCTACCCTGGAATGAGGATAGGGCGGGGGCCGGATTCCCCGGGCCCGCCTGAGGGCGCGGCAAATCGCCGCCTTGGAGATGGTCCGGCCTCGGGAGGCGCCGCCCGGCGAATTCGGGTCCGCACCCGGCAACCCTCTCGACCCATTCGAAATTCCTGTTGCATAATTTTCCCTCTGAAGTATAATCCCTATAATTACTACTAACATAGTAGCTATTTTGAGGTGCAGATGAAACTGTCAACGAGAGTGCGGTACGGCGTCAGGCTCCTCGTGGAGCTGGGTCTTCAAGACGGGGAAAAGCCGGTTCTCCTCCGGGATATCTCGAAGAGCCAGGAGATCTCCGAGAAGTACCTGGGCCAGATCATAATCCCGCTCAAGGCCGCTGGCCTCGTGCGCACCTACCGCGGCGCGCGCGGCGGGTACCGCCTGGGGAAACCGGCGGCGGCTATCACGATCCGGGATGTCGTCGAAATCCTGGACGGTGACATGCGCCTCCTCGAGTGCGCTCGTGAGCCGGGCGCGTGCAACCGGGTCTCCAAATGCGTAACCAGGAACGTCTGGCAGGAGCTGGGGAATAGGATCTCGTCGTACCTGGAGTCGATCACGATCCATGATCTGATGGCGCGATGCGGCGGCTCCAGGGGGGGCGCGATCACATACCATATATGAACCGGAAACCGGGGAGGATGAGACCATGAGCACGTTGGATTCGAAATTGAAAGTCGAGACGCTCGCCCTGCACGGGGGGCAGGAGGCCGACCCCGCCACCGGGGCCCGCGCCGTGCCTATCTACCAGACCACATCCTTCCAGTTCCGCGACACGGAACACGCGGCGAACCTCTTCGCCCTCAAGGAGTTCGGCAACATCTATACCAGGATCATGAACCCGACGACGGACGTCCTCGAGAAGAGGATGGCCGCGATCGACGGCGGCGTCGGGGCGCTCGCCACGGCGAGCGGGCAATCCGCCATCGCCCTCTCGATCCTCACGCTCGCCCGGGCCGGGGACGAAATCGTCTCGGCCGACAACCTATACGGGGGCACGTACACGCTCTTCCACTACACCCTCCCCCGCCTCGGCCTCAAGGTCCGCTTCGTAGGGTCCAACGATCTCGCGGCGATCCGCTCCGCGATCACGCCGAGGACGAAGGCGGTCTACGCCGAGTCGATAGGGAACCCCAAGCTCGATGTCGCCGATCTCGAAGGCATCGCCGCCGTCGCGCACGCGGCCGGCATCCCCTTCATCCTGGACAACACCTCTTCCCCGTACCTGCTCCGCCCGTTCGACTTCGGCGTGGATATCGCCGTCTACTCCGCCACGAAGTTCATAGGGGGGCACGGGACCTCGATCGGGGGTCTCATCGTCGACTCCGGCAGGTTCGACTGGGCGAACGGAAAGTTCCCGCTGGTCTCGGGCCCCGAGCCCAGCTACCACGGCATGGACTTCGTCGAGGCCTTGAAACCGCTCGGGAACATCGCCTATATCATCAAGGCGCGCGTCGCGCTCCTGAGAGACCTCGGCGCCGCCATGTCGCCGTTCAACGCCTTCCTCTTCCTCCAGGGCCTCGAAACCATCCATCTGAGGATGCCGCGGCATTCCGAGAACGCGCTCGCCGTGGCGCTGCATCTCGAGAAGCACCCGGCGGTCGCCTGGGTGCACTACCCGGGCCTCCCATCGAGCCCGGAGAGGGGGCGGGCCGCCAAGTACCTCCCCCGCGGGGCGGGGGCGATCCTCGGCTTCGGGATCAAGGGCGGGCTTGCCGCCGGGAGAAGGTTCATCGACTCGCTCGAGCTCGTGTCGCACCTTGCGAACATCGGGGACGCCAAGAGCCTGGCGATCCATCCCGCGAGCACGACGCATTCGCAGCTCTCCCCCGAGGAGCAGCGCTACACGGGGGTGACGCCCGACTTCATCCGCCTCTCCATCGGCATAGAGGACGCGGGCGACGTCATCGCGGACATCGACCGTGCGCTGGCCAAGGCGGCGGCATGAGACGCGGGGCATGCGCACCCGCGGGAAAGGAACGGACATGGGCAGGATATTCGCGGATATCACTAAGACGGTGGGGAACACGCCGCTGGTGAGGATCAACCGGCTCGCCCGGGGGACGGGCGCGACCGTCCTCGCCAAGCTCGAGTCGTTCAACCCCCTGTCGAGCCTGAAGGACCGGATAGGCGTGTCCATGATCGACGACGCCGAGAGGAGGGGGCTCATCAGGGAGGGGACGGTCGTCATCGAACCGACGAGCGGCAACACCGGGATCGCCCTCGCCTTCATCTGCGCGGCCAGGGGCTACCGCCTCATCCTCACGATGCCGGACACGATGAGCGTGGAGCGCCGGCAGCTCCTGAAAATTCTCGGCGCGGAGCTAATCCTAACCGAGGGGGCGAAGGGGATGAAGGGGGCTGTGGCGAAGGCCGAGGAGATCCAGGGGGCGACGCCGGGGAGCTTCATGCCGCAGCAGTTCGACAACCCGGCGAATCCGGAGATCCACCGGAAAACGACCGCGGAGGAGATATGGGCGGACACGGACGGGAAGGTGGATTGCGTCGTGGCCGGGGTGGGCACGGGCGGCACGATCACCGGGATCGGACAGGTGCTGAAGAAAAGGAAGCCCTCCGCGAGGATCGTGGCGGTCGAGCCGGCCGACTCGGCGGTCCTGTCGGGCGGCGCACCCGGCCCGCACAAGATCCAGGGGCTGGGCGCGGGATTCGTGCCGCGCGTCCTGGACCGCTCGGTCATTGACAAGGTCGTCGCGGTCTCGCACCAGGACGCCGGCGAGATCGCCCGCCGCCTCGCCAGGGAGGAGGGGATCCTCGCGGGCATCTCCTGCGGCGCGGCGATGTGGGCGGCGCTGGGGGAGGCCCGGCGCCCCGAGTCGGCCGGGAAGACGATCGTGGCGATACTGCCCGACACGGGGGAGCGGTACCTTTCCACGTGGCTTTTCGAGTGACGGATCGGGCGTCGCTCAGACGGAATGGGGGCGGGATCATGGAAAAGAGGATATTCAGCGAGGCGAGGGAGAAGGACGTGACGCGGGCGATCGTCGGCGAGTTCCTGAAGGAGTTCAGCGACTCGGTGGAGAGCGACGTCGTCATCATCGGCTCCGGCCCCAGCGGCCTCGCGGCGGGAAGGGACCTTGCGCGCGCGGGCGTGAAGGTCGTGGTCATCGAGCGGAACAACTACCTCGGGGGCGGCTTCTGGATCGGCGGCTATCTGATGAACAAGGTGACCGTCCGCTCCCCGGGGGAGGAGATCCTCGAGGAGATCGGAGTCCCGCCGAAAAAGGCGGCGGATGGCCTCTTCGTGGCCGACGGACCGCACGCCTGTTCGCGCCTCGTCGCCGCCGCGTGCGACGCCGGCGCGCGTTTTCTCAACCTTACGTCATTCGAGGACGCCGTGGTCCGCGGCGACGGCCGCGTCGCCGGGGCCGTTATCAACTGGACCCCCGTGAAGGCCATGCCCCGCCAGATCACGTGCGTGGATCCCGTCGCGCTGGAGTCAAAGCTCCTGATCGACGCCTCCGGGCACGACGCCGTGGTGTGCGCCCGCCTCGAGGAGCGCGGGCTTCTCAAGACGAAAGGATACGGCGCGATGTGGGTGTCGGCATCCGAGGACGCGGTCGTGGAGAAGACCGGGGCGGCGTACCCCGGCCTCATCGTCGCGGGGATGGCGGTCTCCACGCTATACGGCCTGCCGCGGATGGGCCCGACGTTCGGGGGGATGCTCCTCTCGGGGAAAAGGGCCGCCGCGGCCGCCGTCGAGCTTCTCGCGGGCGGGGCGCCCCGCTGAAGGGAGGGGCGGCGCCGGAGGCCAATGTGAAACGGTCCGTCATGGTGGCGATGAGCGGGGGCGTGGACTCCTCCGTCAGCGCCCTTCTGCTCAGGGAGGCGGGATTCGAGACGGCGGGCGTCACGCTCTGCCTCGGGCCTGCCGACGGCCCGGGGGAAAGTCCCCGCTGCTGCGGCCCGCAGGCGATCGATGACGCCCGCCGGGCGTGCGCGCGGATCGGGATCCCCCACCACGTCCTCGATTTCTCCGTGGAGTTCGATCGAGACGTGATCGAGTATTTCGTGCGCGGATACGCCGGGGGCAGGACGCCCAACCCGTGCGTAGAGTGCAACCGGCGCCTCAAGTTCGGCGCCCTGCTGGACCGCGCCGTCGCGCTCGGCTTCGACGCCCTCGCGACCGGCCACTACGCGAGGATCGAAGCGGGCCCCTCCGGTCCCCGCCTCAAAAAAGCCCGCGACGAGCGCAAGGACCAGAGCTACTTCCTTTACTCCATCCCCGGGGCCGCCTTGGGGAAAGTGCTCTTCCCGGTCGGCGGGCTCCTGAAGGAGGAGGTGCGCGCGATCGCCCGTAAGGCCGGCCTGCCCGCGGCGGACCGGCGCGAGAGCCAGGATATCTGTTTCATCCCGGACGGCGATTACCGCCGCTTCATCGAGCGAAGGATGGAGCCGCCGCAGCCGGGCCTCATCGTGGATGCGGAGGGGAGGGAGGTCGGCAGGCACCGCGGGCTTCCCTTCTACACGATCGGGCAGAGGAAATCGCTCGGCGGCGGCATGGGGGCGGCGAGGTACGTCATCTCGATCGAACCGGGCATGAACCGCCTGGTCGTCGGGGAGCGCGGCCGGCTGAGGGCGCGGGGGCTTGTCGCGGACGATCCCAATCTCCTTGTCCCCTCCCTCCCCCCCGCCGTCTTCGCGAAGGTGCGCTCCTCCCACGGGGGGGCGGCGTGCGCGGTCGAGCGCGGGGCGGACGGGCTTCGCGTCATCTTCGACGAGCCCCAGGAGGCGATAACGCCCGGCCAGTCCGTGGTCCTCTACGACGGCGACACCGTCCTGGGCGGGGCCGTCATCAGGGCCTCCCTGGGGGAACAGTAGGGCGGGGGGGGCATGGATTTCGTGGACCTGACCGGCGAGGAGTGCCCGATGTTCTTCGTCAGGGTCATGCTGCGGATGCACGAGACGCCCGCCGGGGGGGGCGCCGGTTTCATCGTCTCGGACGGCCCCCAGCTCCGCGACGTCCGAAGGAGCGCCGAGGCGGATGGGCACAGGGTGGAGCCGGTGGGGCGCGACGGCGGCAGGAACTTCATCCTGATATGGAAGGACGGCATGCATGGACGCGCCGGGCCCGAAGCGTAAAGGGGCTGATCTCCGCGAAGAGGAGATCGTGCGCTACTCCCGCTCCATCATCCTGCCGGAGGTGGGGATCGAGGGGCAGGGGCGGCTCCGCTCGTCCGGCGCCCTCGTGGTAGGGGCGGGGGGCGTCGGTTCGGCCCCCCTCCTCTACCTCGCCGCCGCCGGCCTCGGGCGGATCGGCATCGCGGATCCGGACACCGTCGAGATCTCCAACCTCCAGCGCCAGATCGTCCATTCCGCCGCCGACGCGGGCCGCGCCAAGGTGGAATCCGCCGCGGACCGGATACGCTCGCTCAACCCGTGGTGCGACGTCGCAACGTTCCGCGAGAGGGTGGTCGCGTCCAACGTTCGCGCGCTTCTCCGCGGATACGACGTGGTGCTCGACGGGAGCGACAACTTCCCGACGAGGTATCTCGTCGCGGATTGCTGCTGGCTGGAGAGGATCCCGCTCGTCTCCGCGTCCGCGGTGCGCTTCCACGGGCAGCTCTTCGCTGTGACCCCGGCGGAGGGATTCCCATGCCACCGCTGCCTTCTGCCGGAGCCGCCCTCCGGCGACGCGGCGGAGTCGTGCCGCCGGAGCGGCGTGTTCCCACCGGTCGTCGGCGTTATGGGGGCGCTCCAGGCGGCGGAGGCGCTGAAGATACTGCTCGGCCTCCCCTCCCAGGCCGCGCGGCGGCTCATCGACTACGACGCCCTCCGGTGCGAGTTCAGCGTGTTGGAGAGGCGGCGCGATCCCTCCTGCCCGCTCTGCGGCGCCGAGCCGACGATCACCGCGCCGGGGGCGCCGTCGGCGGCGAAAGGATGCGGGTCATGAACGACACGGCGGCGATCTATCTCGACTACGCGGCCACGACCCCCATGGCGCCGGAGGCGATCGAGGCGATGCGACCCTTCCTCCGGGAGGAGTTCGGGAACCCCTCCTCCATCCACAGCGCGGGCGGCCGCGCCGCGCGCGCCCTCGAGGCGGCCCGGGAACGGACGGCGGCCCTTGCCGGGGCAAGGTCGCCGGAGGAGATCGCCTTCACCTCGGGCGGGACCGAGAGCGACGCCTGGGCGATCGTCGGAAGGATCCTCGCCGGCGAGGCGAGGCATATCGTGACATCCGCGGTAGAACACCACGCGGTGCTCGAGACCGTCGAGGCGGCCCGGCGCATCTACGGCTGCGAAGCGACCGTCCTACCCGTGGACGCGCAAGGCCTCGTGGATCCCGACTCCCTCCGCCGGGCCATACGAGACGACACCGCCGTCGTGAGCATAATGTGCGCGAATAACGAGACGGGCACCGTACAGCCGATCCGGGAGCTCGCGCGGATCGCCCACGAGCGCGGGGCGGTTTTCCACACCGACGCCGTGCAGGCAGCGGGCAAAATTCCGATCGACGCCGAGGAGAGCGGTGTCGACCTTCTCAGCCTCTCGGCGCACAAGTTCTACGGGCCGAAGGGGATCGGGGCCCTCTACATACGGCGCGGAACGAGGCTCGAGCCCCTGCAGCGCGGCGGCGGGCAGGAGGGCGGAAGACGGGCCGGGACGGTCAATGTCCCGGGGGCCGTCGGGATGGGGGCGGCGGCCTCCCTCGCCCTCGAACGCGAGGCCGTCGACACGCCCCGCGAAAGGGCGCTCGTCGAACTCCTCTGGGCGCGCCTCTCCTCCGGCATACCCCGCGTCAGGAGAAACGGCCACCCGTCCCTCCGCCTCCCCGGGATCCTGAACGTGAGCGTAGAGGGCGTCGACGGCGAGGCGCTGCTCATGGCCCTCGACCGCCTCGGCATACTCGTCTCCACCGGCTCCGCGTGCGCGGCCGGTTCGATGCTGCCGTCCCACGTTCTGCGCGCTTTGGGAACGCCCCAGGGGTACATCCGCGGCTCGCTGCGTTTCAGCCTCGGGCGCGGCAGCGGCGAGGAGGATATATCGCGCGTCGCCGAGCACCTTCCCGGGATAGTCGAGCGCCTTCGCGCCCTCGCGCCCGGGAAGGCGGCGCAACCTGGAGCAACGCCATGAAAGAAACCGCAAGCAGCGCATGCGTCCTCATGTTCTCCGGCGGCCGGGACTCGACGATCGCCGCGGCCCGGCTCTCGAAGTCGTTCGGACGCCTGCTCCTGGTCACCCTCTCCTCCGGGCACCTGACCGGCCTTGAGAACGTGCGCAGGCGCGTAGCCCAGCTTCGCACCCTCCTGCCCCGGGGATCCGAATGGATGCAGGTCGCCCAGCCGGCGCTTCCGGTCGTCGAGCCGTTCGCGTACCGCACCTGCCTTCCCTGCCAGCACGCCTACATCGCCACGGGCGCGCTGATCGCGAAGGGGGAAGGTATCGCGGATCTCGCCATGGGGTACGCCGGCTACCAGGGCGCCTGGCCCGAACAGACGCCGTACGCGACCGCCGGCGCGGCGCGGGTCCTGCGCAAAGAGGGGATCCGCCTCCGCCTTCCAGTCTACGATCTCCGGTCGAAGGAAGAGGCCCTCGCCGAACTCGCCCGCCTCGGGATGGGGCCGGAATCCCTCGAACAGAAATGCCTTCGGCAGGAGTCCAACGTGGATCTGGACGGCGCGGCGCTGAAGGAGGAGACGGACAGGTGGCTGGCGAGCATAGCCGCCGCGATCGGGGCGCCGGACGCCGTTTCCCCGCCCGTTCTCCGCCGCGAAAAGGTTGTGTGATCGTCCGGATACGCCCGCTCGGGCGCGAAACAAAGCCCCGCCCCCCTTTCGGGAGACGGGGCTTGTGATTGTCAACGCAACGCGTCAGGCGGACTGCCGACGCACGTTGATGGCCTGCTGGCCCTTGCGGCCGGGGGCGACATCGAACTCCACCGCCTCGCCGTCCTCGAGGGTCTTGAACCCCTCCATGAGGATCGAGCTGTGATGGACGAAAAGGTCCTCACCGCTCTCGGGCGTGATGAAACCGAAGCCCTTCCGCTCGTCGAACCACTTCACTGTGCCTCTTGCCATTGTACCTGAACTCCTTCTCTGGCACGGGGGAGGCGCCGATTTTCTGCGTCCCGCCCTATTCGGCGGCGTGCCGCAGCCTCCCAGTCGGTCTGAACGGCTCAGGGTATGGAAAAACCGCGAGTCCAGCGTCGGCCTCGCGGTTCATAGATTACTCAACCTATTATACCCACGCGCCATTCTGACCGTACGCAGTATAGCAGGCCCCATTTTGCCGTCAACAAAAATTATCCGAATACCGGCAAACCACGATCCGGCGCCCCCCCGCGCGCCTTCATCCGCCCCGGCTCCCTCCAGGCCGCGCGGCGGGGGATGCCGGCTGACCGTCCCCGTGAGATCGGCGGCGCGGAATTCTCCGGGCGGCCAGGTGTCCACGAGCCGCGCGCGCGCCATGTACCCCCCGGGCGGCGAGAGCTTAGGGACGCGGGAAACCGCCGCCTGCGGGGAGGCGGATGGCCGGTGTTACGGCGCGATCGCCAGCGTCCGGCGGTCGAAGTAGCCGGGCAGGGCGATCCGCTCGGCGTCATCGAGGCTCGCCGGAATGGAGCCGGGGGTGAAGAGAGCGCCGGCGATCGTGATCCCGCCGGCCGGCATCCCATCCGGGATCGGGCCGTCGAAGAGCGTCACCTCGGTGTCGGCCCACAGACCGTTCACGGATCTCGCGATTGGGACCGCCCCCCGGGCGGGGGACTTCCCGGGTCTTAGCGAGTATAGCGCTCCGTCGGGGGTGAAGACGACCGCCCACGCGTCGAACGGATAGCCGGACATCGGGACGGCGGCGCCGACCATGACGCGCTCGCCGGGGGAGGCGACCGTGCGGGAGAGGGTGATGCTGAAACCGTGCGGGGCGGGGGACGGGGACGGCGGGGGGATCGGGCCGGCCGGCTGGTCGTTCGTGACGCAGTGCACCCCCCCGCCGTTGTACCAGAGTTCGCGCGTGTCGACGACGGCCGCCGCGCGCCCCGGAAAGAAGCCGGCGATCGCCGCGCGGGCCGCCTCGTCCCACTCGGGCGCGTCGAAACCCGTCACCACCACAACGCCGTTAGCCACGAGCCAGTTCATGTAGGAGGCGGACATGGAGGCGCCCTTGTACTTGACGGTCCCGGGGATGGGAAGGCGCACGACGTCGAACCCCGCCGCCGCGATGACGCCGGCCGCGTCCTCATACACCCCGGCGTCCGGGTCGCCCGGGATCAGACTCTTCGCCACTGCGACCGTGCCGGCGCTGATGAACCGGGCGATCCCGTCGACGTGCCCCCCCGTCATGTCGTCGGAGGGGGCCTTCGTGAGCCAGACGACCCTTGTGACGCCGAACGCCTGTTTGAGCGTCTGTTCCATCGTAGACTGCGCCACGGAGGGGTTCCGGCCGTGCAGGACCGCCCAGGAAGTGATGAGCGTGTCGACGCCGTTGAATTCGAGCGTGCCCCTCTCGTTGACGAGCGGGCATGTGACGCACCGCATCCCCAGCCAACCGGCGATGCGGGGAGGAATCGCGTCGTCGTGCGTGTATTGGAGCGAGGAGTCCCCCCACGCGTCGAATCCCCAGTCCTGGACGATGAATCCGCCGGCGTCGGCGACGTACACCGGGCCGTTGTCCCGCATCCAGGCGTTGTCGTAGGGGGCGATGTGCCAGGTGATGTTCGCGAGCGGAACGCCCTGCTCCGAGAGGTAACTCCCCGCGGCGGTTTCGGCAGCGCCGTCCGTGACTACGAGATGGACGGGTTCGTGCGCCTGGAGCACCTTGATGATATCGGCGAAGTTCTTCTTGTAGGTGGATTCCCACGTGGGCCACTGCATCCACGTGCCCGCGTGCGGCTCCCATTCGGCAGGCACCCGCGCCGCGGCCTGCGCCTGGAGGGGTGCGGCGATGACGGCGACAACGAGTGCGGCGTAAAAGGCAGGCGCGGCGGTGATCATGCGCGCGCCGTTGTTTTCTTCCGATGATGCGGATTCCATGCCCAATCCCGGCCCCTGCGCCATCGCTGTACGGCCCTGGGCCCGACACCGCATAGGCGGACGGGAGGGCGTATCACCTCACCGAGAAGTTGGCGGTGCCTGACATAAACGCGCTCCCGGCGTCGGTCACCTTCGCTCCAACGTCCGCGAGACCCACGATTGCCTGGTAATCGCCCTGGACGCCCGGCGGCACCGGGATATCGAGCAGTCTCCCCTCGTAGCCCCCCGGCAGAAAGAGCATATTGCGCACGATCGGGCTCACGCCGGGGAGAAGGACGTCGCCGAAACACATCGTAAAGACGCCCGGGGGGCCGATGATCACGGCATAGGCGTCGAACGGCCTGTCCATGATCTGTTGCAGCGTCACGTCGATGGCAAGACGGTGTCCGGCGCTGAGATCATTGCTCGTCACCCTGACCTGCACGGGTCCGGGCGCAGGCCCGGGATCTGGGCCTGCGCCCGGACCCGTGCAGGTCAGGGTGACGAGCAATGATCTCAGCGC
>ERZ1026796.1465-NODE-1465-length-15667-cov-2.680051_pt1 | contig 15667 bp, 12 predicted proteins | sample MGYA00520874_ERZ1026796 | MGnify/ENA primary metagenome ERZ1026796 (study PRJEB33270, sample SAMEA104284474) | anaerobic digester metagenome | biome: Anaerobic digester microbiome; feature: mesophilic sludge digester; material: Anaerobic digester biomass...
TGCCAAAGGTACACGGGAGTCTGGATGTCTGCCAGGTCAAAGCCCCATCGGCGACTGAACAGCACCACGTCATGCTGGCGAACAACCTGATTTATACTGCCTGTTCCCGGGCAAAAAAACGATGCTTTCTGGTAGGCTCTCACAATGCTTTGATGCACGCGATCAGAAATGACAGGACCAAGATCAGATACACCAGGCTTGCCGATCGCCTGATGGACAACTAGTCAACTATATATTGCCAAATGATTATATTTGATCTGCAGTTATTTATCACCACTCTAACCTTCTTTTTGCTTTCACGTATTTACATTTACGCTATTCGCGAATAGCGATTGCCCTGAGGAAATGTCCTGATCTCCATTCTCACGCTCCCCGGCCGGTCAACCCCAGCTCCCTCACCTTGTTCACGAACGCCACTATCCTGGGCGGCAGCTCCAGATTTCTCTTGGCCCTGGTTATCGCCACGTACGCCAGATTGATATCCTGGGGATCTACATCCTCCGGATCGACCAACTCGTTCTTGCGAACCAGCTTAACTACGTCGTTTGATATTTTTACAGAAACGTACTCCAATCCCTTGCTCCTATGTCCACTCACAAGAACAATGTCCGCTTTATCCTGGCTCACCGCAGCTTCACAGATCCTGTGTATCAAAAGCGGGATTCCGTTTTTATAACGCTCAATGAGTTTAATTCGACTTTTCAGCTCGATGTCTTCCACCTCGTCCGCGAAGGCCACCATCCTCTCGTACGTTTCGAAGAGCTTAATATGCGGCAAGGTTATTTTTCCTTCCTGTCGGGAGTACAGGTAATATGTGTTCAGGATCTCGTCGAACCGGTACGAGCTCACTCCTCCGACAAAGGCTATCTTCTTCTTGTCGTGCCATGTAATCGCCTGCAGAAACAGTTCGGCATTGGTCCGGGCGATTATCGTGAACGGCGTTTCGCTAATAGGGCCTATCCGGCCGGGAGGCTCCGAAATCCCTCTGATCTTCTTGGTTTCTCCCTTGTACAAATAAAGCAGGAGATTACTCAAATTTGCCACCTTCTGAGGGAATCTGAACGATTGCGTCAGATAAAACCTGCGAGCGTTCTCATGCTGCTGCATAATGTCCGTGCTGCCTCGAAATCCATAGATTGCCTGGTGATGATCACCGACAAGAATCTTCGCAATATTTTTCTGTGAAAGCAATATGTCGGCAGACACTTTGTTCGTGTCCTGGGCTTCATCAATCAGGGCTATGTTATAATTCAGTTTCGGCCCCATTAACTGGTATCGCTTGAGATAATAATCGTGCGTTGCCCCGATCTTTTCCTCGTTCACATCTCCCATTGCATTCCATAGGTCGCTTGCGATCTTCAGTACCTGGTCAATCTTTCTCCTCGAGTACATGTACCTGACCGCAGCAGGGACGTGATCTGCCGTTATCTGCTCGTCTGCGGAAATGAGATATTGGTGAAGCGTGTCGATGCCGCTCCTGACTTTCTCCTGATCATCAAGTCCAAGTGCCTGGGCAGCGACGACCGCCTTGAGGCTTGGAATAAGCTTGTGCCTGTACTTCCGGCCGATCGCCGCGTAAGCCAATGAATGCATCGTCCGGCAGTTGACACAAGGTGGAAATTTCCTCTGAGCCTCTTCCTGAATGGCCTTGTTGAAGCACACGTACAGAAACTTTGTATTTGGCCTGGCCAGGGTGTACCCTTTCAAAAGGGTCGTCTTGCCGGTGCCAGCAAACGCATTGACCTTGACGACTTCCCCAGGGGATGGATCGAAGTTGATGATCCCCTTTTGCTCCTCGGTATACTCCATGCGAATATCCGGTCCTTTCAGCGAGAGTATTTCTTGAACTGGCGACAAAAAGGCGCAAACTCCCTGAACATATAGCAATGACTACCGTCACCGTTCTGTTTCTCGATCTCCCTCCACTCGCAGGACTCGCACCGCTCTCTGCCGGCGTCGGAAGATCCGGCGCTCTGGCTCATCCGGTCAATCTCATTCATTACTCTGGCGGCTTCCATCATTTTATTGAGCACATCACTTCCATACCCGGGCTCCGCGGACTCAAAATCCGAAGTCCCTTGTGGATGTGGGGGTTCAAGTCCCCCCTCCGGCACCATTAAATCAAGGACTTACAAGTTTCAAGTGACGCTCACCGCTTCTGATCTTCTTCGATTGTGATAAAATTGTGATAAATTTTTGATTCTTTATCACATCCATCGCCTCAATTGACGGCCGCAGACTTTCGGTATTATGATGCGCATAGCGCATGACCATGGAAGTGGTCTTCCAACGTCCCAGCTTCTGAACCTCTAAGATCCCTACACCCTGCTGCACCAGTCTGGTTGCAAATGTGTGCCTGAGGTCATGAAAACGGAAATTCTTTATCTCTGCCTTCTTTATGGCTGAATAAAACCCTTTGAGGAGTAACCTGTTTCCTTTCCTCTTGTTCAGTGTATTCGGAAAGACATAATCCTGCAGTTCTGAGGATGCCGCTGCTTCTCTTCCCCTCAAGACTTGCATAGCTGTTTCATTCAGAGGCAGGGTATCGATCCCGTGGTTCTTCTGTTCAGTGATCGTAATGGTTCGCCTGAACAAATCAATCTGGGACCATGTTAGATTCAGGAGTTCGCTCTGCCTAAGCCCGGTATTGATGGCAAAGATTATGATTTCCTGAAGCCATTTTGGAGAGGCTTTCAGAAGTCTTTCTTCTTCATCCAGCGACAGCCATCGTTCAATGGTGTTATGGACCCGTTCCTTTTTGACCCTCTTGACCGGGTTATCATTCACCCACTCCCATTCCCTGATAGCTATGCTGTATGCATGGCTCATCAGTGTGAGTTCATAATTTATCGTTCTGGGTGATGCACCTTCAGACCTTCTTCTGACCTTGTACTCTGAAATAATCACAGAGGTGATATCCGTGAGATACAGCTCGCCAAACGTTTTATTGAGATGAGCTATAAGGCTTTTATCCCGTACATGGGAGGTCTTTGCCTTGTTTGCGGCAGAGTATTCATTAAGATACTTGGCCATAAGATCCTTGAAACGATAGCTCTCTCCAGGGAGTTTTTCGAACCACTTCCCTTCCGCAAGTTCCCCTTTTACTTTGTCAAAGATCCGCTGGGCCAGCGCTTTATCTTCTGTTTCCGTAGATTGCCTGTACTGCCGGCCTTGATGAGTAAAACCCATCCACCAGACCGAACCGCGTTTAAATAATGCCACTATCAGCCTCCTTTCCGAGGCCCTCGATCCGGTCTGATTTCCCGTAACTGGAATCGTAGTATTTATCATGTTGTTCGTCAATTGCCTTTGCAACGATTGCAGAAATTTGGCACCTTGATGACTTCCTTTTCTTTCTGACCCCGACTTGCTCAGGGGCTTGATGTATATGTTTTCTGCACCCTTCCAGCCAGGCATTGATCTCATCCAATCGGAACCTGATCGTGCGTCCTATTCGATAATGAGGGATCTCTCCTGCTTCTGTTTTGGCATATAGAGTTTTGGGTTTAATGTTTAAATAAGCCGATAATTCTGGAACCGATAACAACATGGGATGCTGTGGAGCAATCGTTTGACCGCTTAGTGATATCTTAGTTGCCATGCTCTTCTCCTCTCCTGGTAGTAGTATTAAAAAAACCAATTTTTCCTCCCTTGCCCCTTTCACCCATGATTGAAGGGGAAGGGAGGGAAACGACCGGAGAAGATCAGCCTGAAAGGCTACCACTTGGAGGTCACAGAATGTGACCGGAGAGACCCCGAAGCGCTGCAAGCAGAATGACAACATTATTTATCGTTGGCGTGATGCTTTCTAAGCGAGCGGAGGGAGTCTGCTTTTGGTCAGTATTTACTTTTCAGGATAAAGACATTATCGAGCGGACGAGGCGATTACGCCTCGTCCGCTCGATACCTTACAGGAATTTTCTCTGATCTCAGGATGATGGAGCAATGATATCCATGATATCTTCAAGTCATCGGCATAGAGATGTATTGTCATGTTATGTTGACAATTAGCAATGTTTGCCATACTATGACAATTATAGTTTAAGCCGATAAAAGAAACCGGAGGTGTTCCATGCCAATGAATGTTAGCCTGACTCCTCACCTTGAGGATTTGGTAAAGCAGAAAGTTGCCTCAGGTCTGTATAATTCAGCAAGCGAGGTAGTTCGAGAGGCTTTACGTCTCATGGAAGAACAGGACCGCATACGAGCAATCAGGCTCGAAGCGCTGAGAAAGGATATCCATGATGGTCTGAACAGTGGAGAACCTACTCCATGGGACGCTGAAGAAATCAAGAGAGAAGGACGTACAAGACGAGCTGTACGAACTGATGCTAAAAACAAAGGGCAATAAATGGCAGTCATTCTTAAGCGTCCACTTGCCAAAATCGATCTTGCCGATATCTGGGACTACATCGCGGAAGATAACGAGTCGAGGGCGGATGCCTTTATCGATAACATTGACCAAAAATTCCACGTCCTGGCTGAACAGCCCGCCATAGGTAGACCTCGTGATGAACTAGCAGAAGGGTTAAGAAGCTTTCCAATTGGGCAGTACGTCATTTTTTACCAACCTGTGCCTGGTGGCGTTGAGATTGTTCGCGTACTGCATGGAGCAAGAGATCTCGACGCCATCTTTGATCCGGATATTGATGTTTGAGAGCTTCGCCTTTTCTTTTGAAAAGAAAAACTCAAACCTTTGTTAGTGGCGACTAAAAGTTTTCTCTGATCTCAGGATGATGGGGCAATGAACTACACGATATCCTTCAGAGAGTATGACATTCAGGCCATCTAAGAAGTTTCTATTTCCTTCAGAGACCATAGGTTTCATGAGTCTGAACGGCCCTTATAGATATGGAAACTATGGATCTATAGCCCTTTTGTAGAGATATCCATCCGCAATCTGCACTCTGCTCAACCATCAATTGCCTTGCGATATCTGGCATTCCTGACCTGAGAGTAAAATCTTCCCGTGATCATAATTGAATATACACGGAGGAACTCCTATACCACGAGTAGACTCTATCAGCATATTAGCTGGTAGAAATACGAAGAGGGAGGACCGAAACTATGGGTATCCTATCGTGGATAATCATCGGCCTGATAGCCGGTTGGCTGGCTGGTGTCATAATGAAAGGCAGCGGATACGGTGTCCTGCCCGATATCGGCTTGGGGATCGCAGGTGCTCTTCTAGGCGGCTTCCTGTCGGGAGCTATGTTTGGAATCCCGTTTACCGGATTTAATCTGACAAGCCTGATCGTGGCCCTGATAGGCGCGATCATTGCTGTGGGAGTCGGCCGTGGTCTGTCTAGAGGGACACGAACACGCGTCTGATGGCGTATCTCCGGTATATGACCCAGAAAGGGAGCAAGGCCTATGGGTGCTTGCTCCTTACATTCTTACCTCCCGTTTCATGTTGGTTCCCCGGTAACAGAACCTGGAATGGAAGCTTTTTAAGGCGTCGTACAATCCGGTCCTTGATGATACCAACCCCTTGGTGATCAATGAAAGCACCAATGTCTATCTGTAATAGATCCGGCTCCTCAAAGATATCATATCGGAATGAGAGTTATATTTTTATGAAAGAAACTCAGAGTTTCGATCTATAGATTCTATGATCCCATCTGATTATAAATGTCTTAGGCTTTCCGAAGGATACGTATACTTATGGAGATCCTGAAATATTTGAAGTATAGAGCAACCAGGTTAACGGAGGAATCCCCTCCTCGGAGACGAATGATAATCCATGGCTGAAAAATATAAGAAAGACCTTCAGTACGCCAAGTTCAGCGCTTATGGGTTCCTCAAAAATATGAAGCTTTTCGAGCCGTTTCTGATCCTGTTCCTGCTGGATAAAGGCTTGAGCTTCACCCTGATCGGCACCCTTTATGCCTACCGGGAAATCACGTCGAGCCTGCTGGAGGTACCAACCGGTGTCATTGCCGATGCGGTCGGCCGCAGGCGCACCATGGTTCAGTCGTTTCTGGCCTATATCATCTCCTTCCTGATTTTCTACTTAGCATCTGACTACTGGATATTAATGCTCGGCATGACATTCTTCGCCTTCGGCGAAGCGTTCAGGGGCGGCACCCACAAGGCCATGATCTTCGAATACCTCAAGATGAACGGCTGGCAGGATCAGAAGGTGGACTACTACGGACACACGCGGTCCTGGTCTCAAAGAGGCTCGGCAGTTTCATCGCTGATCGCGGCGGCAATCGTCTTTATGACCGGACGCTACGATATAGTCTTTCTCATATCTACCCTGCCCTATGTCCTGAACCTGTTCCTGATGCTCTCCTATCCCGAAGAGCTCGATCAGGAGATAAACAAGAGCGGCAGCATAAGGGAAAGCTTCATATCGGTTTTGAAGAACCTGGTGATCACCTTCAGGGGACAGGGGGCGCTCAGGGCTATCACTAACGTCTGTATCTACGATGGGTTTTACAATGCCACCAAAGACTTCCTGCAGCCTATCGTCAAGAGCCTGGCCCTGACTATGCCCCTGCTGGTAATGCATCAGGAAAAACAGCGCTCGGCTGTGCTGGTAGGCATCGTCTACTTTTTCATCTACCTGATGACCTCATGGGCCAGCAGGCACTCGGGCGCGTTCACCGCCAGCTTCAAAACGCTCACCACCCCTCTGAACCTCACGATGCTTGCGGGCTTCGGTGTAGGTATTCTCTGCGGTCTGGCCTATTATCTCGGTTTCAGCTTTGCTGCCGTTGTTCTGTTCACGGTTATTTTTGTCATACAGAACCTGAGATCGCCCATGAGCGTGACCTACGTGAGCGATACAGTACCCTGCGAGATCCTCGCTACATCCCTATCCATGCGATCACTGATAACAGCCTTATATACCGCTGTCCTGGCATTTGTAACCGGTATCCTGGCAGATCATCTCGGTTTGGGGCAAGCCCTGGTGATCCTCTCCCTCGGGTTGACCGTGTTTTCCCCCTTGTACATGGTCAGCATGGAGAAACGTACCTTTGCATGTGAGGACGCATCGAATCTCTCCTCTGATTTGAGAAGAATCCAGAAATGATAGGGTGTGAGGCTACCACAGATTGGCTCATACTGAAGGTTGTGTCCGAGATATCTAAACTTGCTGATAATAATGGCATGCTACAGATCTCTCAAGGTAAGCATTACTTTAAGGCCATCTACGAAGATTCTATCTCTTCAGAATATGTGTAAATTGGCTGCTGGGACCAGTTCTTATAGATATGGAAACAATTGATCCGGGGCTATTGTGTAGAGATATCCAACTGCAATCTGTACTGACTGTCAAAAATATATTGCCTCACGGTATCGTCGGTTTTTCAAATCAGCGGAATTATGACTACGCGGAATATTACGAGTACGTGCCATAGTTAAACTCTAAGGCAGGGCCCAGATCATAATAGCTCATGAATACAGTATAGACTTATTTCTCAAAATTGATGATAAGAATAAGTATTCCTGAAAGGAGTAGAGCCAGGGCATGCTCCGGATGACTTATCGCCGGTGCTGGCCTGAATTATTAAGCACATGGATAAATGCCCTAACCGGTTTCACAGAATGATATCGATTTCATTCAGGACAACGGCCGTCGTTATACTCACATTGATCTTTGCACTCGAAATTTACACCTTTGCGGTGCAGGGAGAAGGAGATTCGCCTTTGCCGCCGCTGTTCGGGAATTTTAAAGAAGGCAGGGCGTCTCTGGAAAAGGTCCAGGAAAAAGGCGAATTCTCATTTGCTGTTGTCGGAGACACAAGAAGCGTCGGCACCTTTGAAAGGATCGTCGATGAGCTTCGCAACACCCGGCTGGATTTTGCGTTTCTGCTTGGCGACTGCTCATATGGCGGCACCGAAGAAGACCACCGGTATTTCCGTGCAGAGTGTGCGGATGAGTACGCGCTGCCGTTTCCCGTCTTTTATGTTGTGGGCAATCACGATGTCAGTCCTGAGGGCTTCTCAATCAGCCGCTTCGAGGAAGTATACGGCCCAAGCATTTTCAGTTTTGAGTATCGTCGATGCTTGTTCATTGTATTGCGGACTCTCAACGAGCCTTTTACCAACGAAGAAAGCCTTAGGTTCCTTGCAAGATTCCGCAATGCCGACCTCAGCAAATACCTCCATACCTTCGTGTTTCTGCATGTGCCGCCGCCGGTATCGCCGATGTTTGACGCCCGGACTTACAGCGAATCAGAGCAGTTAGTAAAGCTTCTGGACGAGCTTGGCATCGAGTATGTTTTCGCCGGAGATTTCCACGGCTACGCGCAGACCAAACTGCACAACACTACCTACATCGTTACGGGTGGAGGCGGCGCACACCTTAACGAAGAGAAGGGCAAGCAATTTCATCACGCCCTGGTCATTCGAGTCACCCCTGATTCTTTTGATAAACGTATCATAGCTGTGTCTCGTACCAACGACTTGGAGGACCGCCTTGAAAAATTGGCTATCAGCGAAATTTGGCCGTGGATTCAACGGCACGCCTACCTGACCGTTTTGTTGAACGCAGTCGGTATTACAATCTTTATCATGTTGCTGGCACTACCGCTGATACGGCGCACAAGGGAAAAGAAAGCGGCGGCTTAAACAGTGACGCACAGACCTTTCTTGCTCACGCTGCATATATAGATCACCGGAAAATGACGGTCAGGACAATGGACTGCAGCCTCATCTCACTTGACGCCGATCCGGCAAAAAGCTACCGGACTGTTCTCAAAAAGAGATTATCTCCTGCAGATAAAGGAAAAGGATTGGGATATCTGTTGTGAAGAACTGGAATCGCTTTTATTCTCAATGGCAAAATGACATGAAACTCTGGCTTTTCTTCATGGGGCTTTTTCTTTTATTCAGGATCATATTTGTTTTTCTTTTTAAAGACCAGCTTGGCGCGGACAGCACGGCGATTGATGTAATTGCTGCCATTCTAAACGGAATGCGGTTTGACAGCGTCATCTCTTCGTGCATTGTATTGCTTCCATTTTTCTTTAGTATATGTTGCATATTTGCAGACCTGGAAGCCATTGCCATTCGGGCAAGGAATCTTACAGGCACATTATTTGTCGGGCTTTCTACAATTATCTGCCTGGTCACATTAACCTATTTCAAAGAATTCAATGATCAGTTCAACCAGTTTCTCTTTAATCTTATCTATGATGACCGGAAAGCAATTTTGCTCACCGTTTTAAAAGAATATCACCTTATACCAAATATCATTGTCATGGCCGTGCTTATATACCTGCTGGTAAAATTGATGCGTCGAATAATTCGAGAGCCGTTTTTGAGCAAAGATGTTCTAGAAAAATATATCCATACACCGCTGCATCGTGCTGTGGTTTTTTTTCTTATCTTATGTCTTTTTGTAATAGGAATTCGTGGTTCGGCTGGGCGCATCCCAGTGCGGGAAAGAAGTGCAGCAATCACGAAAGATGAGTTTCTCAACAAGACTGTGTTGAATCCGTTTTCTGCATTGAGATACGCCATACTTGAACAGATCAATCTCTCAAAATCTCAGGGTATTGAGGTCTACCTACCGGATGGAGATGTAGTCAATGCAGCTCAACATGTATTCGGGACAGATCAGAAGTATGGTGACATTGACAGTTATATGACCAGATATGCCAAAGGCCCGAAACATGTACCCCCGCGACATATATTCTTCATCGTTGCAGAAAGCTACAGCCAATGGCCAATGTGGGACAAATATAAATCCCTTGGACTTGCAGAGGGAGTAAAAAGTCTTGCAGAAAACGGAGTATTCGTAAAAAATTTCGTTGCTTCTTCGGCAGGAACCATGACCTCTCTTTCTGCCATTATCTCAGGGCTTCCTGACGCAGGGGTTATTACCAATTACCGGCCTACTGCAGCCAAGCCGTATCCATCAAGCCTTCCCTATATATTTAAACAGCTCGGATACAAAACCAGATTCTTCTATGGCGGATACCTTAGCTGGCAGAAGGTGGGAGATTTCTGCAAGGCTCAAGGGTTTGAAGAGATATACGGCGGCGGAGATATGGGAGGCTGGCTGGCTGCCAACGAATGGGGTCTGGCCGATGAGTATCTGTTCGATTTTGTGCTTTCCACAGTAAAAGATGATCAGCCGAGTTTTAATATGATCCTCACGACAACCTTTCACCCTCCATATACTGTTGATGTCCGTGAAAAAGGATTTACCCTCAATGCAATACCTGATGACCTGAAGAAATCGTGTCTGGAGGATGTTGACTTTCTCGCACTCGGCCATTTCTGGTACATGGATCGATGCATTGGCGATTTTGGAAAAGCTATCGAACATAAAGTCAAACTCCCCCTGGTTGTAATCACTGCTGATACACCAGTGCGAAGAAAAATCAACAAGACTCCTGATCTATACGAAAAAACGGCAATTCCGTTTGTTTTATATGGGAAAGACGTATTGAAAGGGATATCTCTTCCGTCTGGCGCTGCCGGCAGCCATATCGATATTACTCCGACCCTGGTAGAGCTCACAGCGCCCAAAGGTTTCAGTTACCACACCATGGGTAAGGATCTTCTTGATCCAGAGCAGAGGCCGTTTGGCATTGGCCTGGATCTTGTTATCGGCTCCCATTATATTGTGGAAATGGGCGAGAAATCAAGAATTCACCCTCTATCGGAAAAGACGCTGCCGCAAAATGTTCCGGACCTCAGTACGCTCAAAAAACTCTACGATTCGATGTACGGCATTGCATGGTGGAGGATCATGAAAGGTCCAAATGTATATTTACCCAAGTAAGCACCTGTCCTGAATAAAGTTGATTCTGGATGTCCCCGAACAGATGATCTCTAAAAAGGCTGTTGAGAAACTCCAGCAAATGCAAAAAACACAAATTTTAGACCATCAAACACAAACCTCGGTTGGAAAGTCTCCAACTTCGTGCATTCTGTGAGTTCGTTTATTAACAGACATTGATCGTTTAGCTTTTCAACAACCTCGTGCAAGATCATTGGTTTCAAATATCCCGAAAAGCTATGATCTCCTAATCATACGTGTACTTTTTTATGGCTAACTCAGAGCATCGATCTTGGCACGAGCTGTTTAAAAAATCAGCCTCTCAGAAAGTGAACATCTCGTGAGGATATATGAGGTATGATTTTAGTACATATATGAAAAAGGGATCATAACAAATAAAAGCCTTACTTAAAAAATAATCAGATAGGTGCCTTCTCCACTCGCCTGGCTACCTGTTGCTAGTGATTTATTTATCCAAAAAGTATTTCTATTGGTGTTCGTATATCCCCCAATATTTATTGATAAAACGGTCTCGATATGATAGATTTGTTTCGATGAGAAATAGAAAAACAATCCTTCACTGCTGTTCAATTAGGCATGCGCTGGTATTAAGCAGACTGTTTCTAAGAGGTTAACTCCCAATGGTAGAGCTTGGCACAAGACAAATACCTAACGAAGTAAGGGCACGCTTATACGTCGCAAGCGACGTGCGTGAATACAAAAGCACAAACCAGAAATAACAAAGGGCAATATGACATTTCGTCGTTGGTATAGTTGGCAGAACAGAAGGTAAAGAGGAGAAGAGATAAACCATGGCGTGCTATCATGCGGAAGTCAAAGTCATCAGCCGGGGCTCCGGGCGTAGCTCGGTAGCCGCTGCTGCATACCGCTCAAGAGATAAGCTCTATGATGAACGCCAGGGGATGGAATTCGACTATACAAAGAAGAAGGATCTTGTTCATGCCGAAATCATTCTGCCTGCAAACGCTCCCGAAAGACTGAAAGATCGATCAACCCTCTGGAACGAAGTCGAGAGAACGGAGAAGAGAAAAGACGCGCAGCTTGCAAGGGAAGTTGAGCTTTCATTACCTAAGGAACTCAATCTCAATCAGCAGATTGCCCTTGTTCGGGAATACGTTCAGAGCCAATTCGTAGATCAGGGAATGATCGCTGATCTCTGCATTCACAAGAGCGAGAAAAACCCGCACGTCCATATCATGCTCACCATGCGGGAAGTTTCAGAAAATGGATTTGGCCAGAAGGTAAGATCTTGGAACGACAAAGCCCACTTGCTCACCTGGAGGGAGGAGTGGGCGGTCGTACAAAACCGGCACCTCCTGGAAGCCGGTCACGATATCCAGGTTGACCATAGAAGCTATGCGGACAGAGGAATTGATCTTGAGCCGAATATCACTTTGGGAAGAGGGATATATAAGTTCCTGCCAGAAGGATATGTCCACCTGGAAGATACAAGAGGGATCGACCGCCTTGAAGAATACCAGAGGATATGCCGCGAGAATGGAGAAAGGATCATCAATGATCCTGAGAACGCACTGAGGCATTTAAGCCATTACGATGCAGTCTTTAAGAAAGAAGACGTTATAGATTTCGCCTTCCGGCATAGTGCGGATGCGGAACAATTCGACAAGGTTTTACGAGCTCTCGATTCGAGCCCTGAACTCATCAAGATCGGCGTAAACGAAAAGGGTGAAGACCTCTTCACTACCAGGACCATGATGATAAACGAAGGGGCAATGCTCAGGTCTGCACAGAGCATGAAGTCTTCCGATACCCATCCGGTAAAACAAGGGATCATCGATCAGACCACTGCCAATTACACCATGACGGAAGAGCAGAGGAAAGCCTTCCGTGAGCTTGTTGGAAATGGTGATATCGCTGTCATGATCGGACGAGCTGGAACAGGAAAAAGCTATACCCTCGGTGCTGTAAGGGAAGCATATGAGGCTCAGGGATATCGGGTAAGGGGTTTAGCCCTTTCCGGGATCGCAGCAGAAGGACTCCAGAATGAAAGCGGGATCAAGAGCACAACCATCTACCGGCAGCTCCAGGATTGGAGCAATGATAGAGACCGGCTCAATAAAGAAGAGATCCTCGTCATTGATGAAGCCGGTATGGTCGGTACGAGACAGATGCACCAGATCCTTGAGTATGCCCATTCAGCAAAAGCAAAGGTGATCCTGGTTGGGGATAACGAACAGCTTCAGTCAATCGAAGCAGGAGGGTCATTCCGGGGTATCATCCAGAAGACAGGCTACGTTGAGCTTGCAGACGTACGGAGGCAGAAAGTCGATTGGCAGAAGGAAGCCACCATAGAATTCTCCGGGAAGAGGGAGCAGGCAGAGAAGGCTCTTGATCTCTATCATCGTCACGACAGCATCAAGGAACTCCCAACGCGGGAAGATGCAAAAGAGCAGTTGCTCAAGGATTGGGCAAAGCACCAGGCAAAATCCGGACAGAAAACCAGCCTTATGATGGCCTATACGAACAAAGATGTAGCAGATCTGAACCATGGTGCCAGGTATCAGAGGAAAGTACATGGGCAGCTCAGAGGAGCAGAATATACTTTCATGACCGAAAGAGGAGAGCGAGTATTCTGTGCAGGAGACCGGATCATCTTCCTGAGAAACGAGCACTCTATTGGAGTCAGAAACGGTTCCCTGGGTACAGTGGAAAAGATCAGCAAGGGTGTCATGGCAGTCAAGCTGGATAAGGGTGACCGGGTGGCTCTGGATGCATCCATGTACCGGGACTTCGACCATGGCTATGCCGCTACGGTCCACAAGACGCAAGGCTCAACTCTTGACCGGACCTTTGTTCTGGGATCAAGACACTTCGATAAGCACACCGCCTATGTTGCCATGAGCAGGCACCGGGAAGATGTGAGCATGTATTATGGGAAAGAGGATTTTAAGGACTTTAATGACCTTAAGCTTGTCATGACCAGGGAGCAGCCCAAGGGTCTAGTTGTGGATTATGGGCTGCCGAGGGGTGTTGAGTTGAATGACAGGTTTATCCAGGCAGAGAAATCTATGAGTCCGTCCCGTCTCCATGAGCAAAAGCAGCCTCACATTGAGAAAAAGCATGAAGACAGGGAAAAGGATCTCCACCAGAAGTATCAGGAGAAGTACAACCGTATTGATGAGAAGCTCCATATGAAGGCCCAGGAGGAATACTGCCGGAAGCAGAAAGATAAGGGTATCCAGGTTGAGTTCCCGAAGGGCAGGGCTGTTGAAGGCATCTATCATGGAGTGAAGGAAGTAGACGGAAGGAAATATGCCGTAATCGATACTCATGCGGATCTCAAGAAGGGAACCCGCTATATGGTTCCCCATGATCAACAACACGATCAGATGGTGAGTCACCGCCATGTGGCCTATGACGGGCAGAAGATGGCTTATGCTCAGCAGAAGGATCTAGAAAGAGCCCTCACTCGGGATATTGGGAAGAGCAAAGGGCCTGGGTTTGAGAGATAGTGTGAAGGAACTCTTCTTTGAAGAATTTCCTGAGCTTGTCCCGCTCCATCTGCTGACAGGAATTGGGCAGTTGGTGGAGATCGGACAATTCCTAAAAATTATCGGATAATTATCGGACGATTATTTTTGAAAAGACTTTTTTTGCAATATAGCCATGTGCATGATAATTATGCCTTAGTCATTCTTTAAAAAATGCTGTGAGAATGGGAATATATTTTGATGACTGCAAGACAAAAGGTGTTTGTAAGTTCAGTTCAGAAAGAGCTTGAGGATGAACGACTTATCGTTCAGAATCTTCTGAATACCGATCCGTTCCTGTCTGCTCATTGTGCCCCGTTGCTCTATGAGTTTGAGCCCGCTTCTCCGGATAAGGCGCTGTACGACTGTCTTCGGTCCCTCGACAGTTGCCAGGTTTATCTGCTTGTAGTGGGCATCGAGTATGGGACGCGAGTGGGTAATCTATCCATTACACATGCCGAGTACCATCGAGCGAAAGATAAGGAACTGCCCATACTGGTGTTTATCAAGGGAGACAGGGGTATAAAGCGAGAGGACGGAACCTCTATATTTCTGGCTGAGCTGGACGAAGACGGCCTCAAATATAAGCGGTTCGGCAATGTTATCGAGCTTCAGAAAGAAGTTCGTGCAGCTCTGGTGAAGCTCCTGCAGGATCGGTTCAATATCTCCCCGACCAGTGACGAGAACCAGATTGCGGAAAATACTATTGAAGCTACTTCTCCTTTTGAATCCAAACCGCTCGACCGCTTGAAATGGAACGATCTCGACCATGATGTAGCTCGAAATCTCGTCACAGTCGCTGAACGACGTGATTCTGACGATTTGAAAGAAGTTGATGTGCTTACAGGAGCCGCTATACGCGGCCTTGTGTGGCATGACCCGGCTACGGGTAATCATTATGCGACTGCAGCAGGAATAGTTCTTCTTGCGAAGGACCCCTCGGTAGTGTTCCCGCAATGCCGCATCCTTGCAGACGCCTACAGAGGGACCGAGCCGGATGGAGATCCACGCGATCATGAAGACATTCGGGGGCCGATGTCTCTCTCGATCGAACGAGCTATAGCTTTTATCGACAGGAATACGCGCCATCCTATGCGTGTCGTGGGTCTTAACCGAGTACGTCTTGATGAGTACCCTAATGAGGCACTCCGGGAAGCCCTTGTCAATGCCGTGGCACACCGCCAGTACGAAGACGCCGGACGAAAGATCATACTTGAGATATTCTCCAATCGGATAGTCATCTTGAGTCCAGGACTTCCACCATCACCGATCACAATCGCAAAATTGCGAAGCGGGAAATATCGTCCTTGCTCCCGCAATCCCGTCATGGCTCAAAACCTGTCGTACTTCCATCGCATCGAAGAAAGAGGCAGCGGCTTTCATCGTATGCGTAACCATATGCTTGATCATG
>ERZ1026796.1470-NODE-1470-length-15649-cov-3.331078_pt1 | contig 15649 bp, 10 predicted proteins | sample MGYA00520874_ERZ1026796 | MGnify/ENA primary metagenome ERZ1026796 (study PRJEB33270, sample SAMEA104284474) | anaerobic digester metagenome | biome: Anaerobic digester microbiome; feature: mesophilic sludge digester; material: Anaerobic digester biomass...
CGGGATATTTTCCGCTTGTAACAACTCTTGTTCCGGTTCCGGCAGCTCAACACGCACGTTTTGCCCCTGCTCCAGTTTGAAAGCTGGTTTGAGCACCGCCTCGCCATCTACCCACACTTTGCCAGCCTCAATGAGGCTCTGCAGCTGGGAGCGCGAAAAACCTGCTACTTTTTCTTTTAGGAATTTATCCAAGCGCAGCGGTTCATCTTGTTCAAATAAAAATTGCTTCACGATGCCATTCATTGTTGAGCTTGTGCGTCTTCTTCTGATGGTTTTTCAGTGGATTGCGCTTTTCTTTCCTCGATGATCGTGCTGATAAGTAAGAGGATCACACTCACCGTTACGCAGGAATCAGCCAGGTTAAACACCGGAAATCTGCCAACAGCCACAAAATCGACTACGTAGCCTAAAGTCAGCCGATCGATCAGATTACCAATCGATCCGCCAACCATTAGTGCAAGGCAAATCCGTTGAAAAAGATGACCTTCTGGCAAGGTCTGATAGTAGATTAAAATTGCAAGTGTAATCGCAACGGTCAGTCCAATGAGCACTGCATTCCCACCCTGGAACATGCCAAAAGCCGCACCGGTATTCACCCAATGCACGATGCGCACAAACTCCCATGGTGGAAAGACCAACAAAGCTTCACCTAAGGCTAAGTTTTGCTGCACTGCTCGCTTTGTAAGTTGATCCAATGCGATCACCACAAGGGCAATCAGCACTAACATAAGATTCGACTTGGTTTTTTGTTTCAAGGTGCTTTCCTCAGCTCGCTTTTTGAATCGCGATAGTCAATTGTTCACCATCGAAGCTATCACTGGCTGTGATCCACTTTTCCGGGATCTCGCCTGCAATCAATTCTACCGCCAGCGTCTCGGATTGGATAAATTCAGCAAAAGCTTGCACCGCTTCGTTCAAGCGAGGTGTGGCTTGATAAGCCAAACGAATGCGATCAGCAAGGTCTAATCCGCCATCTTTACGCAGGGTTTGCACGCGGCGCACAAACTCTCGCGCCAAGCCTTCATTAATCAACTCTGGGGTGAGTTCGATATCCACAGCAGCTAAATATGGACCATCGGAGGCAACTTCGAAGCCGGCGTGGGCAGTGCTGTGTACCTCTACCTCATCAGGTTGAATTTCGTAGAATTTTCCATCCACATTTACCACGAGATTAATGCCGTCTAGCAATTTGGCAGCGCTTTCCTGAACAGGTAATTCCAAAATGGCTTGGCGGATCTTCGGATAAAGTCCCTTATACTTTTGCCCCAACTGCTTAGGAAGAGGGTTGAGGCTGTAGGTTACCGCCTCCGCGCTGCCGCTGAGGACGCGCACCGACTTGACGTTGAGTTCATCCATAAGCAGTTCCTTAAAGCGCTCAACTATCTCAGCATCCTCAGCTGAGCTGACCGCAAATGCGACTTCAGCCAAAGGTTGGCGCACTTTAATATTGCTTTTCATGCGGGCAGCATGCCCTAAAGATGCCAAGCGCATCACCAGCGCCATCTCACGGTTAAGTTGTTCGTTGATGCTTTGCTCATCGGGTTTTGGCCAATCAGCTAAGTGCACCGAGAGCGGCGCACCTTCGTCCACCGAACGCACTAAGTTTTGGTAGAGCTCATCAGCCATAAAGGGCATCGCCGGGGCAAGCAGCTTGGCAAGCGTGGTCAAAGCCTGATAAAGTGTTTCGTAGGCAGCTGCTTTATCCCCATCGGATTCACTCTTCCAGTAACGCCGGCGTGAGCGGCGCAAGTACCAATTGGAAAGCTTATCGACAAAGGCTTCGATTGGTCGCGTGGCACCCAGAACATCGTAGGTCTCATAAGCTTGGGTCACATCGCGCACGAGGACGTTCAGCTCCGAGAGCAGCCAGTAATCTAACTGCATAAATTGAGGCAGCACCTGTTGGTCCGGTTTCCAGGCATCCAGGTTGGCATAGGTCACAAAGAACGAGTACGTATTCCATAGGGTCAAGCTGAAATTACGCACTACCTCACCGACTTGGTCAGCGTTGAAGCGGCGCTCATTGCCTGGCGGGGTGGAAGTGTAGAGGTACCAACGCAGGGCATCTGCGCCATATTCATCGATTACTTCCCACGGGTCAACCACATTCCCACGGGATTTGGACATCTTCTGCCCATCCTTATCCAATATAATGCCTAAACTAATAGCATTCTTATAGCAAATACTATCGAACACCAAGGCGCTAATCGCCAACAGAGAATAAAACCAGCCACGAGTTTGATCCACTCCCTCGCAAATAAAATCAGCTGGAAACTGGCGCTTAAAGTCCTCCACATGTTCAAAGGGATAATGCCACTGCGCGACAGGCATAGCGCCCGAGTCGAACCACACATCGATGAGCTCCTTGACCCGCCGCATGGTGCCCGTATGGCACTCTGGGCAGGTGAAATGAATTTCATCGATAAACGGTCGATGTAAGTCCATGCCGCTTAAATCTTTACCAGCCAGCTCACTCAGCTCTGCGACTGAGCCAATGCAGACCTGCTTGTGGCATTGATCACACTCCCACACAGGCAGCGGTGTGCCCCAATAGCGGTTCCTTCCTAAAGCCCAATCAATATTGTTTTCCAGCCAATTGCCAAAGCGTCCGTTCTTGATATGTTCCGGAATCCAATTGATTTCCTGGTTCAATGCAACCAAACGGTCTTTAATTTGGCTGGTGCGGATGAACCAAGTAGGTCGTGCCATATACAGCAGCGGGGTATTGCAGCGCCAGCAGAAAGGATAGGAGTGAGTGTAGGTTTCCACCTTGAAGAGCAATCCACGCTGCTCTAACTCCTCGATAATCAAGGCATCGGCGTCTTTCACGAATAAACCAGACCAATTCGTTACCTCGCGGTTGAACTTACCTTCGTCATTAATAGTCATTAGAACGGGTAAGTCGTATTCCTTCGCTACCTCCATATCATCTGCACCAAAAGCTGGGGCAATATGCACTAAACCGGTGCCATCACTCGTTGTAACATAATCGGCATTGACCACATAATGAGCAGGTTTATCGGTAGGCAAAAAGGTGAAAAGCGGCGCATAACGTTTGCCCTTGAGCGCTTTGCCCTTATATGTCTTGAGGATTTTGACAGGAATATCTCCGAATACCTTCTCCACAAGCTCTTTAGCTAAAATCAAGCGCTCGTCACTCAACCCATCGGCGCGCGTAACCAATACGTATTCTACGTCGGGGTGGGCAGCCACTGCCACATTGCCTGGCAAAGTCCATGGCGTCGTCGTCCAGACGAGCAGGTAGGTGTTGGGCTCATCAACCAACGGGAAGCGCACAAACACCGATGGATCCTCGGTATCGGCGTACCCCTGAGCAACTTCATGATCCGAAAGGGGTGTGCCACAGCGTGGGCAATAAGGCACCACCTTATAACCCTGATAAAGCAGCCCTTTATCCCAGATAGACTTGAGCAGCCACCAGACTGACTCGATATATTCGTTCCGGTAAGTTACATAAGCGCGCTCAAAATCTACCCAATAAGCAATGCGTTGGGTGAGTTTCTCCCAATCCAGAATCCGCTCGAAAGCAGATTCGCGGCATAAGGCGTTGAATTTTTCGATGCCAAAGCTTTCGATTTCAGCTTTGTTCGTAAAACCTAAGCGTTTCTCCACCTCTATCTCAACCGGCAATCCATGTGTATCCCAACCGCCGCGCCGATCAACGTAAAAACCCTGCATGGTTTTATAACGAGGGAACATATCCTTGAAAGCGCGCGCCAAAACATGATGAATACCGGGCTTACCATTTGCCGTTGGGGGACCTTCGTAGATCACATAAGGCGGGCGATCTTTGCGCTCATCAGAAGATTTCTTGAAGATGTCATTCGCATTCCAAAAGCGCAGGATACCTTCTTCCATTACGTTTAGATTTAGCTTTGGCGAAATTGGTTTGAACATAAAACCTCCAATAAAAAACTCGTCCCAAATTCAGGGACGAGTGAGATCTCGCGGTACCACCCTGGTTCCCGGCTTTCCGGGCACCTCGGTCAGCTGCTCGCCAAAAGGCGAAGCTGGCGATTCGTAACGGGACGCTGCCCCGGCGCACTTAATAGCCTATCGGCGTTCAGATTGCAGCTCCGGAAGGATTTTCGGCTTGCATTCCTGCCCCGGCTCACACTCTCCCGGGTTCGCTGCCATGGCTTGCAGGCTTACTCGTTTCCATCATTGCTTTTGCTGGCTAATATTATCACACAACTTGACAATATTGCCAATTTCAGATTGTAAAAACACCCTCTAAAGGGTGTTTGGGGTGCCTGAAGGGTTTCGAACCCTCAACCTCCTCATCCACAGTGAGGCGCTCTGCCATTGAGCTACAGGCACCATATTCGTATTTATATTAACACAGCCAACATTTCTATGCAAGCAGGTTTTTAACCCTCTCCACCAGCGCTTGCATGGGCACGCTCTCTTGCTGGCGTGCAGCTAAATCCTTAATCACCACCGTATTCCCAGCTACCTCATCCGGACCAATTACCAGCGCGCATCTCACCCCAATCCTATCGGCATATTTCAGCTGTTTAGCCAATTTATCTGCTTCCGGGTAGAGGATCACCTGTAAGCCTGCCTCTCGCAAGCGTGCAGTTGTGCGCACAGCAATCTCCTGGTGGGCTGCGTCGAAAACCGTCATGAGCACCCCTTTTCCAGCCCTCTTTTGCTCCGGAATCAAGCCCAGTGCCTCCAGCAGCAACATGATGACCACATCGCCCATCGCGAAGCCCACACCTGGCAATGGCTTGCCGCCAACATCCTCTACTAAGTTGGCGTAATGCCCGCCCCCTAAGATGGCACGGAATTCACCCGTCGTATCATGCGCTTCAAAGACCGTGCCCGTATAGTAATCCAAGCCGCGGATAATCTTGGGGTCATAGGAGACAAATTCAGCCGCGCCTAACGCTTCGAGCTGCTTGAAGAGCGCCTGCAGCTCCTCGGATTGCTGCCACAAGTCTTTATTGGCAAGCAGCACTTTCAGCGCGCTTAGCTGCTCTGGTAGCAAGCCCAAGTTGAGCACGTTTTCATCCCACACTTCTGCTGGCTGCTTGTCAATCCGATCGATGAGGCGCAGGATTGCTGGCTGGATCTCAGCAGAGATGCCGATGCGGTTTAATTCTGCCTCCATCAGCTTGCGGTTGTTGACCAGGATCTGCACCTGATCAGGGCGCAGCCCTAGGTTCCGGAAAAATGTAGCAGCCACGGCAATGAGTTCTGCATCTGCCTCCACGCCTTCCACACCGATCAGGTCGATATTCCACTGAAAAAATTCGCGGCTGCGTCCCTTTTGCGGGCGCTCATAGCGCCAGAAGGGACCAAAAGACCACCATCGCAGAGGGAAGGTCAGCGCATTTTGCTGGGCAGCTACCATACGCGCCAGCGTCGGGGTCAGCTCCGGGCGGAGTGCAATCAGTTCGCCGCTGCGGTCTGGGAAGACAAACGCTTGCTCCTTGACCAGTTCCTCGCCGGATTTGGCTGCATACAGCTCAATCGTTTCTAAGCAAGGTCCATCATACGCCTCGTAGCCAAAAAGCTCCGAAGTCTGCCTGATTTTCTCGATCAGCCACTGGCGCTTAGCCATTTCTTCTGGGTAGAAATCCCGTGTGCCTTTAACGCTCTTGATAATATTCTTCATCATTATTTCCAAATCTTAAGACTGGTAGAAGTATAGCATGTATCCTCTTCAAATTCCGATTTTCTAAAGGAAAACATCCAGCCTTGATTTCGATTGCCTTGTTCTCGCCGGTCTACGAGTGCACAGCCTACATGCAGGGTACCATGCAAGAACAGAGATAAAAGTGAGGGCACCGCCACAAAATAATTGACTTTTTTTGCCGATTCTGTTAACATCATTGCGCAATTGGCGAGGTAGCTCAACGGTGGAGCAGTGGACTCATAAGCCATTGGTTGTGGGTTCGAATCCCACCCTCGCCATTTATCATCCCTCGGGGGGCAAGAAATATACAACGTTCATATCTAAAAGTTGGCAAAATGGTAATTTAGAGCTCCATTCTTTACGTCGTAGTGAGTAGCCTCTTCAAACCATGACCTTTTTTGCAAAATCCGTTGACGCTGATTGACCCGCAGAGTATACTCTCTCCCAGAATCCGGGGATATCGAAAGGTATCCCCATATTTTGCCTGGAACAAGGAATGCAAAACAAGAAAAACACTTACCCAGAACTAGATCGCCAAAAGATCACCAGCAATAAAAACGGCTTGGTGACGCTTTGGCACTTGCTTAGCGGCTACCATGGGCATTATGCCCTTTCTGCCATCATGTTAGCCATCTCAGCCGCTTCCCGCACAGGCATGTATCTCTTCCTGGGCTACTTTGTTGATCAAATCATCGGACAAGGCAAGTTTGGTACCGAGCTGCTCCAAGGCGCAGCTACTTTTATGGGCTTAATCATGCTTCAGGCTTTCTCCGGCTTTCTCAGCAATAAACTTGCTGCCCAAACCGCCGAAAGCAGCACCCGCCGTTTGCGGGATCTTCTCTTCGACCACATTCAACGCTTGAGTTTTGCCTATCATTCCGAAGTTAAAACTGGAGACTTGCTCGAGCGCGCATCCTCTGATGTGGACACCATTCGGCGTTTCATTGCCGATCAAGCAGTCGGTGTGGCACGCATCATCGTGATATTCATCATTAATTTCACCGCTATCTTCCAACTCAACCAACGGCTCGCACTGATTTCTATCATCATTGTGCCGGTCATTTTGGTCATTTCCATCTTTTTCTTTCGCAAACTTTCGAAAGCCTATGAAGCTTATCAGGAACAGGAAGCAGTCCTATCCACAAATCTGCAAGAGAACCTGAGCGGTGTGCGTGTGGTGAAGGCTTTTGCCCGTCAATCCTACGAAATCAAAAAGTTTGACCAAAACAATTATGAAAAATATTTACGCGGCAAGCGGCTCAACCTGATGCACGCCCTTTTCTGGCCGATTTCAGATACGATCTGTGCCGCCCAGATGATTGCGAGCAACTTTTTAGCTGCTACCATGGTTATCGATGGGATTATCACCCTTGGTAATTTCATGACCTTTTCCGGTCTCCTTGGTTGGCTCATCTGGCCAATCCGCAACTTAGGCAGGCTGATTGTGGATACCTCGCGCGCTCTCGTTTCCCTAAACCGCGTTATCACCGTCTTGCGTGTTCCCGAAGAACCGCTGTTTGAAGGCAGCTATCTCCCCGCCTCCGGTACGGTTCACGGCGATATCAGCTTCGAGCATGTCACTTTCGAATACGAGAAAGGATATCCAGTCCTAGAAGATGTTTCTTTTAATGCGAAAGCTGGTCAGGTGATTGCCCTGCTTGGTTCCACCGGCTCCGGCAAGACTTCGCTGGTGAATCTGCTGCCCCGTTTTTACGATATTACTTCTGGCAGCATCCGCCTGGATGGTGTGGACTTGCGTGAATATCCGCGAAGTTTTCTACGCAGCCAAATTGGCATCGTGGAACAGGAACCTTTCCTGTTTTCCTGTTCGATTCGCGATAATATTACCTATGGCGTCACACGCCCAGTGACCCAGGAGGAAATTGAGGCTGCTGCACGCGAAGCTGCCATTCACGATGTCATCCTGAGCTTCAAGGACGGTTACGACACGCTGGTTGGCGAGCGCGGCGTGACCCTCTCTGGCGGGCAAAAGCAGCGCGTGGCAATCGCACGCACCTTACTGCTCAACCCACGTATCCTCATTATGGACGATTCCACGTCTTCCGTCGATATGGAAACTGAAGTGCAGATTCGTGAGGCTTTGCAGCGCCTGATGGTTGACCGTACGACCTTTATTATCGCACACCGCATTCAAAGTATTATGAGTGCCGATCTGATTTTGGTCTTTGACGAAGGCAAAATCGTTCAATCTGGTCAACATGAGGACCTCATTGACCAGCCGGGTATCTACCGCAGCATTTTTGAAATTCAAACGCGCATCGAAAGCGCTTTACAAGAGGAAATTGACAGTGTCCACTTATTATGATGAAAACGAACTCGACGATAATGTTCGTTTTAACGGAAATGTAATCAAGCGTCTGTTCGAGACGCTCGCTCCACATAAGAAGACCATGATCGGCAGCATGGTTGCCATCATTTTGGTCTCTTTGTTGGATGCTTATTTCACGCTGATCAACAAGCGCATCATCGATGAGGGCATTATTGCCGGGGATAAAACCGCACTGGTCAGGCTCTTCACGCTCTATGGCGCAATTGTGCTCGTTCAAGCGGTGGCGGTGTTCTTCTTTATCTACCTCATTGGCTTGCAAGGCGAAAAAGTGCGCTACGATCTCCGCAAGCAGCTCTTCAACCATTTACAGCAGCTTTCCTTGGCTTACTTTAGCAAGACTCCCCTTGGGTGGATTATGTCCCGCGTAACCTCGGATACAGAAAAGATGGCGGATTTGCTCACCTGGGGTCTCATCGATTCCACTTATGCCTTAGTCAATATTATTACTGCCTCAGCCTTTATGCTCAGCATCAACTGGCAGTTAGCATTAATTGTCATCGCATCCCTGCCAGTCATGCTCTTTGTAGCGTTTAAATTCCGCACGCGCATTTATTACCATTACCGCCAGTCGCGTAAAGCCAATTCCAAGATGACAGCCAACCTCAATGAAAACATCACAGGGGTGCGCGTGGTCAAAGCACTGCGGCGCGAAGACCGAAACTTAGAAAACTTCAAAGTACTATCCACCGATATGTACCGCTCCAGCTACCGTGCCGCTTACCTTTCGGCACTCTTCCAGCCGACTATTCAAACAATTAGCGCGCTCTCGTTAGCCTTAGTGATGTGGCGCGGCGGATTGAGTGTTCAGAATCAAGCAATTACGATTGGCGGACTGCAAGCCTTCATTTCCTACATCATGATGATCCTTTGGCCCGTGCAGGATTTGGCGCGGGTGTATGCCGATATGCAAAACGCTGTGGCATCCTCAGAGCGCGTTTTCTCACTGATCGATACCCAACCCGGCATTCGTGACCTAGAGCAAACGCTGCCTTTCACACCGCTCTCGGGCGATATTGAATTCGATGATGTCTCCTTCCACTACAAAGAAGACGAACCCGTGATTAAGCACCTTAGTTTTCACGTGCACCATGGGGAGACAGTGGCGCTCGTCGGCCCAACTGGCGGAGGTAAAACCACAATCGTCAACTTGCTGTGCCGCTTTTATGAACCCACTGAGGGGACTATCCGCATTGGAGGTATTGACTACCTCAATTTCTCGCTCCAAAACATTCAATCCCGAATCGGCGTGGTGCTGCAGACCCCCCACTTGTTTTCTGGCACCATCCGCGAGAACATCCGCTATGGCAAACTGGATGCGACCGATGAAGAGATTGAGGTTGCTGCCAAATTAGCTGGAGCGCATAACTTCATTATCAATTTCGAGCACGGCTATGACCAGAACGTCGGCGAGGGTGGCAACTTGCTCTCCGTAGGTCAGAAACAACTGATCAGCATCGCACGAGCAATATTGGCGAACCCAGATATCTTTGTGATGGATGAAGCCACAAGCTCCGTGGATACACTCACCGAAGCACTGATTCAGCAAGGCATGGAGCGCTTGATGGAAGGGCGCACCAGCTTTATTATTGCCCACCGCCTTTCTACGATCAAACATGCCGATAAGATCTTAGTCATTCGCGATGGTCAAATTGCAGAGCAAGGTAACCATGAGTCGCTCATGCGCTTACGCGGGCACTACTACCGCCTCTACACGCAGCAGTTCCGTCATGAGCTCGAAAGTCAGCTGGATCCATACCAGCAAACGCTCAGTTCGGAAGAGTCTCAGGCTTAGTCTCATATGCAATTTGCCGTCAATTACTCGCTCCCGCTGGAAAAACTGCTGCTTACAGGCAAGGTGGAAGTAGATCTGCTCAAGTGCCCTGATTGGCAAGGTGTAATCCACGCTGCCCAACGCCTTCGCCCGGTCTATGTGCATTTTGAGATTGCCGTAGGCAATGGCGAAGCCCCAACCTTGGATTATGATGCGTTGCGCGCGATGCTCACCCAAACCCATACGCCGCACCTTAACTGCCATCTGGTAGGTAACAGCACACTCGACCCTGAGAGCCGTAATGACCGGCTCATGCAAATTAATCAGTGGGTTGAAGAGCTTACGGTTCTAAGGACCAACCTACCAGAGTTGCCGCTCGTTGCTGAAAATCTACCCATTACCCCGCTGGAAAAAGGCAGCCAGATTGGCGCTGACCCTAACCTCATCCGTGAAGCCTTGCTCGCCACAGAGACCGACTTGCTTTTTGATCTTTCGCATGCACGCATCAGCTGCGTGGCAATGGAAAGCGAGTTAGCTGATTATATTGATCGGTTGCCGATGGAGCGCCTCCGCGAGCTTCATCTCACTGGGCTGCGCAAGTATCACGGACTCATTACTGACCATTTCGAATTGACAGAGGCTGATTGGCAGGCTGCCGAGTGGGCGCAGCAACAGATTCTGAGCGGCGAATGGCGTCAGCCTGAAATCGTAGCGCTAGAGTATGGGGGCGTCGGGGACGTCTTTGGCTGGCGTACTCAGTCGGAAGCCTTGCTAGCGCAAGTCCCTCGCTTGCAAGCCATGTTTGGCAATCACGCTACTTCTATCTCGCCGGTCTCAGAGTGCGCAGCCTACCCGTAGGGTTCCGAGGGAGGAAATTAACCTCGAGCTTGTCGAAGCCCGTGCTCTCGCCATTCTCCTAATTACACTGCCCGCTCTACGAGTTCCGCATAAAAATGAACCAAAATTCCCCTTCAGAATGAGTTGATCCGCAATATCCTCGATATGTTTCGCGATATTTAGCTGTTGCTATGGTATACTTTCGGCGTTAGTGGAAATGATAACAATGGAACTTGGAAAAAATAACGGAAGTGAACCCGCAGCAGACGACCAGCCTGGGCCGGCAAGTCTGATGGGACCAACAGCCTTACCTACTTGCACCGCAGCCATGTAAACCTGCATGGCCAGGGGCAATAGGTGGGTTATGCGTCCCCTGAGGTGTCATCTTTCAACTGAATACAAAACAACCTGGTGAGGTGTGTGATGATCTATTTAAGTCAGCTTCTTAATCAGAAAGTCTGGGATGGTTTTGGGCATGTTGTTGGCAAATTAGATGACATCATGGTCAATAGCACCGAAAAGAATATGCCCCCGATCGCTGCTTTGGTACTCAAAAACGCGGTGGATGGCAAAAAGATGATCGATGCTCAATCGATAGCCAGCCTATGGCCAAGCATTGCTCTTAAAACCGATATCAACAAAGCATTGCCTTATACGCCTAAGGGGCATGAATTGCTCCTCAAACAGCGCGTGCTGGATCAGCAAATCGTTGATCTGGAAGGCAGGCGCTTAGTCCGGGTCAATGACCTGCAAATTGCGCGTAAAGGCGAACTTTTTTACCTCACCGGTGTGGATACCAGCTTTCTGGGCTTGCTGCGCCGCCTTGGGCTGGAAAAAGCAGGCAAAAGTATTGCTAAAGTGTTCAAAAAGGACTTGAAAACCCATGTTATCCCTTGGGAGTTAGTGGCTTCGGTTGAACACGACGACCCCTTACGCCTGAGCGTCTCCCAATCCCGCTTGGTGAAGATGCCTCCTGCGGATATTGCTGCGATCTTGGATGACCTAGACAGCCACACCAGCAAAGCTCTATTGCAAGGGTTCACCAACGAGGATTTAGCCGATACCCTTGAGGAAAGTTCCCCTGAGGTGCAGCAAGCCATCCTTTCTCACCTGCACCCCGAGCGCGCTGCTGATGTGCTCGAGGAAATGGATCCCGATGAGGCAGCGGACATCTTAGCCGATATGGACGATCAGGTCAGCGAGCAGCTGCTCACCCTTATGGAAGACGAAGAAGCTGAAGAGGTGCGCTCTCTTTTGGGTTATCCTGAGGATTCCTCCGGCGGCATCATGACGACCGAGTTTACCTGGGTGCCGGAACACTTTACGGTTGGCGAAGCATTAAAATTCTTGCGTTCCTCTGAAGATGCCTTAGAGGACGAGTTTATGTATTATGTTTATATCCTGGACGAAAACCAAAAACTAAAGGGCGTGGTTAGCTTACGCGATTTGGTCACCTCACCGCTGGACCAGCCGCTCTCCAAATGGATTAACGATTCCGTTGTAAAGGTTTACCCGCTCACCCCACAGGAAGACGCTGCTTATCTGATTGCCAAATACGACTTGATGGCAATTCCCGTGGTGGAACCCGAAACTGACAGGATGTTAGGCATTGTAACGGTGGATGATGCACTTGATACGGTGCTCCCCACCGCATGGAAAAAACGCTTACCTCGCTTCTCCGTGAGATAGAGGTGCCCATGAAAAAACGGTTCACCTTACCAATTTGGCTGCGCAATACCTTTGCATTCTTATCCATTATTGGCCCCGGAATTATTACTGCGAGCGCCGATAACGACGCCCCTGGCATCGCTACCTATTCGGTTGCTGGCTCTAAATATGGCTACAGCTTTATATGGATCATTTTGGTCATCACCATCGGAGAGGTAATCATCCAAGAAATGGCAGCCCGTATGGGAGCGGTCACCGGAAAAGGCGCTGCGGATCTCATCCGCGAACGCTTTGGCGTCAAGACGACTGCGTTTGCTATGCTTTGCTTATTAATTGCAAACCTAGGCACAACGGTTGCTGAGTTTGCTGGCGTGGCTGCAGCCGGTGAACTATTCGGCATCAACCGTCTGATCACCGTGCCTTTGGCAGGATTATTAATTACCCTCATTGTTTTGCGCGGCAACTATAAAAGCGTCGAGAAAATCCTTCTGGTGCTGTGTCTTTCTTCACTGAGTTATGTCATCACTGTATTTGTGATTAAACCGGAGTGGGGTATGGTCCTGCAAGCCGCAGTTAAACCTCAAATCCAAATGAACTCTGATTATATGATCTCGGTTCTGGCAGTGATCGGTACAACTATTACCCCTTGGGGAATCTTCTATTTACAGGCTTCGGTTGCCGATAAGGGCGTGGACCTTAATCAATATGGGGATACGCGCACCGATGTAGTCTTCGGCTCGATGTGGGGCAATATCATCTCCGCATTTATCATCATCACCACAGCCGCGACGCTCTTCAGTAATGGGATTGTGGTTAATAGCGCCGAAGAAGCCGCCTTAGCCCTCAAGCCTTTAGCCGGCGAAGCCTCCAGTTTGCTTTTTGCTGTTGGTTTGCTCGGCGCTTCTCTCTTGGCAGTCTCAGTGCTGCCACTCTCAACAACTTATGCCATCTGTGAGGCTTTCGGCTTCGAACGCGGTTTGAACCGCAAGGTTGATGAAGCACCGATTTTCTACACCATTTTTGGAGGCATCATGCTCATCAGCATGCTTCTGGCGATGTTCCCCAAAATGCCGCTCTTTCAGATTATGGTACTCTCCCAGACGGTCAATGCGATCTTACTGCCAGTCATTCTTATTTTGGTGCTCATTTTAGCCAATGATAAAATCTTGATGGGATCGTGGGCTAATAAAAAAGGCACTAACTATTTAGCCGTCTGTCTCACCATTATTATCTTCTTTGCCACAATAGTCTTGGTTGTTACTCAATTCTTACCAGCTTGAGTGCTTTGATTAGGCACTCAAGCCTAAAAGCAGCGCATAAATTGAGTCAAACTCCAGTGCCACTCCATTGCGGATAAGCTTCCAGGTGGTTCTGGCGTTTTGCTGCACAACTTCCACACGCGGTAAATCTGACGGTCCATCCACAAGCACTTCAAAGCCAGCCCGCCGCAATGCCCGCGCCGTCCAGATATCTGCTAAACCCTCCGCTTGCAGCACAACACGTTGCTCCGGCTTGATTTCGGCTTCAAAACTACCGGTCTTGAGGTCAAATTGAAGGTTAGGCTGCGCAAAGGTGGTGCCAAAAGCGCCACTCAACACCAAATCTTCAGGAGCGCCTTGAAGAATTGCGCCATCTTTTCCCATTAACCACATCTTATCGGCTAAATGCATCGCTTGATCCAAGTCATGCGTGGAGGCAAGCACTGCTTTGCCATGTGTGTGCGCCAGTTCGCGCATCAATTGCATCGTCGCGACTCTACCAGGTAAGTCCAAGAAGGCTGTGGGTTCATCTAAGACTAACAGCAACGGCTCTTGTGCCAAGGCTCGGGCAATCATCACACGTTGGCGTTCGCCATCGCTGAGCTCATGCACGAAGCGCTCTGCCAAGCCTTCTGCCCCAGCCATCTCCAATGCAGCTTGCACAGCAGAGTCATCTTCTGGGCTGCGGCTGTCGAAAAGACCCGTAAACGGAAAGCGCCCCAACCCGACTAGATTCCGCACTTTCATATTGCCCACTTGCACTGGAGCAGTCAGGACCACGCTAACAAGCTGTGCTAAGGCTTTATTAGTATATTTTTCTAGCGGTTTGCCTTTAAGCAGCAGAATTCCGCCCAGCTTCGGCTGGAGACCTGTTAGAGTTCGCAGCAATGTCGATTTACCCACCCCATTGGGACCCACTAAGCAAACCAATTCTTGCGTATGCAGTTCGAGGTTTAATCCCTGCGCGATAACCGTCTTGTTAGTTCGGCTATGCACATACCCAATGGTTAGGTCCCGTGCTGTGAGCACCACGGAGTTCATACTGTGAAAGATGTTGCACCTCGCCTTTGCCGAATGAGCACCCAAATCACAAACGGCGCGCCAAATAGCGACGTAACCACATTTATCGGCAGCACATATTGGCTCCCGGGCAGCTGGGCAATTGCATCGGCTACCAGCGCAGCAATTGCTCCGACTAAAATTACTGCTGGAATCAGCACCTTGTGATCTGCGCTACGCAGCAGGTTGCGGCACAGGTGCGGAACAGCCACCCCGATGAAGCCGATCGGTCCGCAAAAGGCAGTCACCGTGCCAGCGAGCAAACTTGCGCTCAGCAGGATAAAAAAGCGCGCGTGCTTCACATTCAGCCCCATACTCCGGGCGTAATCCTCGCCTAAAAGCAGCGCATTGAGCGGCTTAGTCAAAAGAACTGCAACCCCCAATCCAACCAAAATTACCGGTGCCATCACCCTTAATTGATTCCATGTGACCCCGCTAAACGAGCCATACGACCAAATGGTATAAGCCTGAATACGCTCGGGACGGCTGAAGTAAATCAATAGGCTGGTGAGTGCGCTTGCAGCATAGCCAAACATCAACCCCATGATGAGCAGCGTGGTCGGGTTCTTCACGCGCTGCCCCACAAGCAAAATGAGCGCTAACACTAACCCGGCTCCCACGGAAGCGGCTAACGCCAAGCTTAAATCCCCTAAAGTACCCAAACCAGCTAATAAAGCTGTTCCAGCAGTGCCAAGGCTGAGCACCACCAAGGCAACACCCAAGCTCGCCCCCGAGTTGATCCCCAAGATAAAGGGGTCAGCCAATGGATTACGGAACATCGTTTGCATCTGCAAACCAGCCAATGAAAGCGCTGCACCAACAAGCACAGCCGTTATTGACTTGGTCAAGCGAAAATCCAAAACAATCGTGCCCCAGCTTTCCTTGAGGGCTGGCTCGCCTGTGAGAATGCGCACAACTTCTCGCAACGGAATCGAGACCGACCCCAAGCTCAAGCTAACCACAAATGCCAGCACGAGGAGCAACACCAGGAGCGCAAACACACCAAAACCTACAGTGCGGCTGCGCGGTGTAGTCTGAGA
>ERZ1026796.1471-NODE-1471-length-15649-cov-3.110102_pt1 | contig 15649 bp, 17 predicted proteins | sample MGYA00520874_ERZ1026796 | MGnify/ENA primary metagenome ERZ1026796 (study PRJEB33270, sample SAMEA104284474) | anaerobic digester metagenome | biome: Anaerobic digester microbiome; feature: mesophilic sludge digester; material: Anaerobic digester biomass...
GCCCTGTACCGTCCGCTTCTGCGCGGCCGACACGACCGGGCCGAGGAAGTTGCCGTCGCTCAACGGGTCGCCCATTGCAAGGGTGGCGAGTGCACCCACGGCAAGATCGACCACTTCTTGTTGCCGGCTGCGGGGCACGATCATCCGAGTGAGTGCGGTGCAGGTCTGGCCGCAGTTGAGCATCATCCCGATCACGCCGGCGGGTACCGCTGCCGCGAGGTCGGCGCCATCGAGGATCACGTTCGCCGACTTACCGCCGAGCTCTTGACAGATGCGCTTCACCGACGGTGCGCCGAGCGTGGCGATGCGCGCTCCCGCTTCGGTCGAGCCAGTGATCGAGATCATGTCCACGTCGGGGTGCACGCAGAGCGCTTCGCCGACGGTGCGCCCGGCGCCGGTCACCAGGTTGAAGACCCCGGCGGGAAGCCCCACTTCATCGATGATCTGTGCGAGGAGAAATGCGTTGAGCGGAGTTTCCGAGCTCGGCTTGACGATCATCGTGCAGCCCGCCACGAGCGCCGGCGCAACCTTGCCGACGATCTGGTGGAGTGGATAGTTCCACGGGGTGATGAAGGTGCAGACACCGATCGGCTCATGGACGACGATCGAGTTGCCGACCTTCTCCGGCTCCGATCGCGCGTACTGACGGCCGATGTCGACGTAGCTCTTCATCACCGTGATGGGGAGCCCCGATTGCACCCGGCGCGCGTTGGTCATCGGCATGCCTTGCTCGGCCGACACCACCGACGCGATCTCCTCGGCGCGCGCCGCCATCGCCGCTGCAATCCTCTCGACGTAGTCGACCCGTTCGTCGACCGTCAGCTGCGACCACGAGTTGAAGGCGGCGCGAGCTGCGCGGACCGCGGCGTCGGCGTCGTCGGTCGATGCCGCCGGGACGGTGGCGATGACCTCCTCGGTCGCCGGGTTGACCACCTCGATGACGTCTGTAGAAGTGGCCGGCACCCATCTGCCACCGATGTAGAGATCGCTGTGTACGTGCATCGAGTGTTCCCCGTTCCGCAGGTTTCCTGAGTGGGAGTGAATGTATGCGTCGGCGGGTCGTGCGAACCCACCGAAGCGGTGGTGGACCTTGACAGCCGTTCGTGTCATACTCGCTGACAATTGATCAGGAGCAGCAGGGGGAGCGACCATGTCGGACGACGTGAAGCCGGACATCAACAAGGCCAAGGTGCGCTATGGCACGGTGAACAAGGAGTACGGCTTCCGTTTGGCCACGACCGCACCGGCCGACGACGGCCCGATCTGGATGGTCAACCTGATGAGCTATCGCGCCAAGGCCGACTACGCCGACGGTCGCGAGGCGGAGTACAGCGGCAAGGAGGCCGACGATCGGTACGCACCGCTCGGCCCGCTGAAGGCCATCGGCGCGCAGCCGGTGTTCCTGGCCGATGTCGACACCCAGTTCCTCAACGACACCCCGAAGTGGGACCGCGTCGGCATCGTCAAGTACCCCAGCCGCCGCGCGTTCATCGAGATGCAGAGCCGCCCCGACTTCCAGGAACTGCACCACCACAAGGAAGCCGGCATGGCCGAGACGATCGTCGCCGGTTGCCTGCCGATGGAGCTGCCGCCGCTGCCCGCCGACGCACCGAGCTGGGCCGACGTGCCGCACCCACCCACGGCCGCCGACCCCTACGTGGTGGTGGTGCACGTCATCAAGTTCAAGGACGACGATCGCCGCGACGAGATGGCCACCTACACCGACCATGCGGCCAAGATCGCAGTGCCCCACGGCGTGCGCCTGGCCGCGTGGACGCAGGTGGAGGGCACCATCATGGGCGACGGTCGCGAGTGGGACCAGATCCGCTTCAACGTGTTCCCCAGCCGAGCCGCGTTCATGGCGGTGGTGATGGACCCCGAGCGTTTGGCGGCGCAGGCCGCGCATCGCGAGACGGCCATCGCCGACACCTACACGCTCATCACCCGCCCGACCATCGATCTGCTCTACGAGTCGATCACCGGCGAACCCAACCCGTACCCTTCGCACCCATGATCAAAGTCAGCGTCACCTACCCGTCAGGCGAAGGCACCACCTTCGATCACGACTACTACGCGGCCACTCACGTGCCGCTGTGCCTGAGCGCGTGGAGCCCGGTGAAGAGCGAGGTGGAGAAGGGCATCGACGGCCCCAACGTGGCCGGCGTGCACTTCTACTTCGAGTCGATGGAAGCGTTCCACGGTGCGCTGGGCGCCGCCGGCACCGCCGAGGTGATGGCCGACGTGGCGAACTACACCAACATCGCACCGGTGATGCAGGTGTCCGAAGTCGTCAGCTGAACCGCTGATGGCGCGCTTCACTCGCGCCCAGCTGGAGTCGTTCAACGGCGCGCTCGTCGACGATCTGGTCGGCGGGCGCGTTCGCCTGTTGTTCGTGGGCATCAACCCGGGCCTGTGGACGGCAGCGGTCAACGCTCACTTCGCCCGCCGCGGCAACCGCTTCTGGCCGGCGCTGCACGCCGCCGGCATCACGCCGTACGAGGTCGATGCCAGTGACGGCATGCGTGCCGACGATCTGGCGATGCTCGCTGCACTGGGCGTCGGCATCACCAACATCGTGCCCACCGCCAGCGCGCGGGCAGACGAGCTCACCCGCGCCGAGCTGCGTGCCGGAGGCGCCGCGCTGGCGGCGAAGGTGAGCGCGTTGCGGCCGAACGTGGTGGCGGTGCTCGGGCTCACTGCCTACCGTCAGGCGTTCGAGCGGCCCCGGGCGGTGGCGGGCAAGCAAGGCGAACGCCTCGGCGGCGCTGAGCTGTGGGTGCTGCCCAACCCCAGCGGGCTGAATGCCCACGAGACGACCGCATCGCTGGCCGCCGCCTACGGCGCTGCCTGGGCGGCCGCTGCCCCGGCCTGACCGGTCGTCTGGTCGCGCGATTGCGACAGTGGGTGTGGAGTTGGGGCGACCGGGCGACGAAGTGAGGCGCTGGCTACTGGTGACGGACGCCTTGGCGGGTCAACTCGCGCTGCACCGCGCCGATGTCGACGTCGGCCAACTCGCGCGCGGAGTGCAGCGACAGCGCTGCGGCCACGCCGGCGCCCTGGCCCAGCACTGCGCAGCACGCCATGTTGCGGGTTGCCGCGTGGGAGATGCGGTCGCCGCCCGACGAGCGGCCCGGCACCAGCAGGTTGCGCACGCCTTTGGGCAGCACGTTGCGGTAGGGCAGCTGCATGTAGCGGCCGGTGGTGGGCAGGATGAGGATGCCGTAGCCGTCGATGAACTCGGGGTAGATGCCGATGCTGTCGTGGAACCTGGCCTGCTCGCGCACATCGGTCTCCGTCATGTTGTAGACGGCGTCGATCTTGCGAGTGTCGCGAACGCCGAGCGTCATGCCGAAGTTGCGCAGTCGAGCACCCTCGCAGCCCGGCGTGTAGCGCCGCAGCGCCTCGATGGCCAGCAGCGCCTGCCGGCGGCCTTCGACCTCTCCTCGCGTCAGGTCGTCGGGGTCGGTGCCGTCGATGCCGTCGAGGTGCACGAGGTTCATGTAGGTGAGCTCGCCGGTGTCGTGCATCGCCCCCCACGTGCCGGCGATGGTGCTGAGGTGCGGCGGCAGCAGACCGTCGTCGATGGCCTGCTGGAACGGCTTCTTCAGGAACGGCGAGAACATGCCGTCTTCCTTGCCGCTGGTCTCGATGTTCCACTCGCCGCCGCCGCCCCAGTCCTGGTACGTCTGCGGGTCGGCGGCGATGCCGGCCATGAACGCCTGCTTGTCGACGCCGGCGAGGTGGAACATCACCGACGCCGCCATCATCTGCTCGCGAGGCGTGTGATGAGTGGGGGCGCCGGCACGGAACGCCACGTCGGCGTCGCCGGTGGCGTCGATCACCCGGCGGGCGCGGATCGCCTCGCGCCCCGCCTTCGACTCGGTGATGATGCCGACCACAGCGTCGCCATCCATGATCGGTGCGGCGAACGAGCGGTGCAGCATGCCGTTGATGCCGGCTTCCTCGACCAGGCGGTCGGCCACCAGCTTGAAGCCCTCCGAATCGAGCTCGTACGACTGCGACTGGCTCTCCTGCACGGCGGCACCCATCTCGAAGGCGCGCGTCTCGAACTCGCGGCCGATGCCGTCGGCCTCGACGGTGTGCTCGTGGCGGTACCAGGCCATGCCTTCGACGCCGACAGCGGTGATGTTGCCGCCGTAGCACCCGAAGCGCTCGACGAGCGTCACCTCCGCACCCGCACGCGCCGCGCCCAACGCGGCGGCCAGCCCCGCCGGGCCGGAACCGACGACCAGCACATCGGCTTCGTGGATCACGTCGATCTGCCTGGCGGGCTCGGTGATGGACCCGAACGTGCGACGGATCGAGGGGGTGCTCATGGCGGCTCCGGGTGTCGGTGCAGAGATGTCAGTGCGATCGTTCAGCGGTGTCGTTCACAGCTGTCGTTCACAGGTGTCGTTCGCACGTGTCGTTCGCAGGTGTCGTTCAGTGTTGAGGTGCGTGCGGAGCTTCGCGCAGGCGCACGCTGAGGCACGTGACGCAGCCTTCGAGCTTGATGAACTCGCTGATGTCGACCAGCACCGGCTCGAGCCCTGCGGAACGCAACAGCACCGCACTGCGTGGGCAGTCGGACGACATGAGCACCTTGTCGCCGCCGAGCAGCACGACGTGCGAGCCCGACTCCTCGGGCATGCCGAGGAACCGCGGGAACACCGAGATGTCGTCGATCGCCGGCTCCCAACCGATGATGGTGCCATCGGGGAGTGCGGTGACCGCCGACTTGAGGTGGAGCACCTTGTTGAGCGGCACCGTCACGACCGTGGCGCCCAGCGGCTCGAACGCCGCTGCCAGCTGAGCGATGCCCGCCTGGTTGGTGCGGCCTCCGTTGCCCACGTAGATGGTGTCGCCCACCTTCAACACGTCGCCACCGTCGAGCGTGCCCGGCGCCTCGATGGCGACCTCGCGGTAGCCGAAGCGGCGAACTGCCTCGGCGGCGGCGGCCACCTCCGGCTTGCGCTCGTCGGCACCTGGGCGGGCCAGCACCACGACGTCGCGGAACACGACCATCGTGTCCTCGACGAACGCCGAATCGGGGAGGCCGGGCGCCGGCGCGACCTCGGTGGTCGCCCAACCATTGGCCTCGAGCGCGGCGACGTACTCGACCCACTGCTGCTGCGCGAGCGCAACATCGACCGGCGAGCGACCGATGTGGGTGACCAGGCCATCGGCGAGGCGCGGGCTGGGACGGCGAACGAGCGCGTGATGTGTCATTGGTTCCTCCCCGAGAGCATTCCGCATCACGTGCGGCCCTTGGCCTGGCGGCCCATCGCCTTGGCCATCTCCAACTTCACGTCGCGGGCTGCCAACGCCTGGCGCTTGTCGGCCTTCTTGCGGCCGCGGGCCACGGCGATCTCCACCTTCACGCGGCCGTCCTTGAAGTAGAACGACAGCGGGATGAGCGCCAGGTGCTCGACCGCCAGTTCGTGCGCCAACCGGTCGATCTCGCGGCGGTGCATCAGCAGCTTGCGGGCGCGGTCGGGGTCGTGAGCGCCGACGCCGTGCGCCCGCTGGTACGGAGGGATGTGCACACCATCGAGCCACACCTGGCCGTTGATGATGCGAGCGAACGAATCGGCGACCTGAGCGTGGCCGTCGCGCAGCGACTTCACCTCGCTGCCACTGAGCACGATGCCGGTCTCGAACGTCTCCAGGATGTCGTAGTCGCGGTGCGCGCGGCGGTTGCTGGCGACGAGCTTGTGGCCCTCTGAGTTGCTGCGATCGCGGGGTGGCGCCATGGGAGGCACCAGGGTAGCGGTACCCTTCCCGGCCGATGCCGACCGTTTCCGTGCCCCCGTTGTCGTTCCCCGCCCAGGCCTATGCCGAGATGATCGGCAACGCCTACGACGGGTACCCGCTGGAGGCCTGCGGCCTGCTGGTGGGCAGAGGAACCAGGGTGCACCGGTTCGTGGCGTGCACCAACGAGGCCGCATCCGCCCGGGTGTACACGATTCCGGGCAAGGAGCTGCTGCGCGCCGAGATGGCCGCGGAGGGCGACGGGTTGGAGATCATCGGCGTCTTCCACAGCCACACGCACAGCGAGCCGTATCCCAGCCCCACCGACGTGGCGCAGGCGCCCGACCCGGGTTGGTTCTACGTGATCGTGAGCCTGAAGCGAGAGGCCCCCGAACCGCGCTGCTACCGCATCGTCGACGAGACCGTCAGCGAAGTGCCGATCAGCGTCGGCTGATGTCGCCGGTGCGCCGACTAGAATCCTGACCCCGTAGGTCGGATACTCGCGAGGGGTGCACCACATGGTCGACATCGAACACATCAGGACCAGTGCGGTGCACGGCAGCGTGCTCGACCTCATCGGCAACACACCGATGGTCGATGTGAGCGTGCTCTCGCCCAACCCGCGCGTGCGCATCATTGCCAAGCTGGAGAGCCAGAACCCGTTCGGCTCGGTGAAGGATCGCATCGCCCGCCAGATGATCCTGCAAGCCGAGGCCGACGGCATCCTGCAGCCGGGTCAGACCATCCTCGAGCCCTCGTCGGGCAACACCGGCATCGCCTTGGCCGCGATCGCCAAGATGCGCGGCTACCCGATCAAGATCCTGATGCCCACCAGTGTGTCGATCGAGCGCCGCCAGATGCTGCAGGTGTTCGGCGCCGAGCTCATCCTCACGCCTGGTGAGGAGGGCAGCAACGGCGCAGTGAAGCGTGCGCAGGCGATGGCCGCGCAGCACCCCGAGTGGTGCTTCCTGTACCAGTACGGCAACGACAACAACCCGCTCGCGCACTATCACGGCACCGGCCCGGAGATCTGGCGCGACTGCCCCGAGATCACCCACTTCGTGGCCGGCCTCGGCACCAGTGGCACGCTGATGGGCACCGGCAAGTTCCTCAAGGAGCAGAACCCCGACATCAAGGTCATCGCCATCGAGCCGCCACTGGGCGAGAAGGTGGAGGGGTTGCGCAACCTCGACGAGGGCTACATCCCTCCGCTGTTCGACCGCTGGCACGGCTTCGATCTGCTCGACCGCAAGCGTGTCGTGCGGCCTCGCGAAAGCATCGAGTGGACTCGTCGCCTGGTGGCCGAGTGTGGTGTGTTCGCCGGCATCTCGGCCGGCGCTGCGCTGGCGGGGGCGGCCAAGGTGGCGAGCGAGATCGACGAGGGCACCATCGTGTTCATCGTGTGCGACGGCGGCTGGAAGTACCTCAGCACGGGCGCGTACACCGACGACCTCGACGCGGCCGAAGCCAACGCGGAGTCGATCATCTACTTCTGACGCCACGCCGGCGAACGCGGGTCGCGAGCCTCGGTGGGCGAACTGGCACTGCTCGTCCTTCCGGCGGGGACAACGTTGCTTGCGCCTGGTCGATGCCGGCGCAGGCAACGTTGTCACGGAGCGGAAGTGAATGTCACGCCCGGGCGTCGGTGCGGGGCTGGTGGCCGGCATTCGTCCGCCCGCCGCGGCCGGATGCTCAGTGGCCGAGCACCAGCACCATCAGCCCGGTGAAGACCATCGCTGCGGCGGTGAGCCGGCGGCGGTGGTCGCCTTCGCCCAGCAACTTCCAACCCGCCAAGGCGGCCAGCACGACGCTGGACTCGCGCAGCGCTGTCACGTACCCCACCGAGGCGCGCTGCATGGCGACGAGCACCAGCCCGTAGGTGACCATCGTGGCCGCGCCGGTCACGCCGGCGCGCCGCCAGTTCGTGCGCAGCATCTGCACCATGCCTGCGCGCCGCCCACGTGCCAGTGCGTAGGCGGTGTTGGCAACGGCCGCGGCCACCTGCGTGGCGAAGATGTAGGCCACGGTGTGGCTGAGGCGGGCGCCTCTGGCATCGAGCACCGAATAGGTGCCGATGGTGACGGCAACCAGCAGGGCCAGTGCCAGGTTCGGCCCGGTGGCGCCCGCAGCCAGCATCGTGAGACCGCCCACCACGATCGCGATGCCGGCAACCTCCAACACGCTGAGGTGGTCGCCGAGGAAGAGCACGCCGCCGAGCGCCGCGATCGCGGCGCCGCCACCGCGCGCCACCGGGTAGCTGACCGAGAAGTCACCGAGCGTGTACGCCTTCGCCAGCAGCGTGAGGTACGGCAGGTGCACCAGCCCGCTGGCAGCCGCCATCGCATAGCCCTGCCAGGGCATGCCCCAGATGAGCTGGTTGGCGATCATCAACGGCAAGGCGATGAGGCCGGCGGCGAAGAACTGTGCCCACAGCACCAGGTAGCGGTCGCCCTCGGCGCGCTTGGCCACGAAGTTCCATGCCGCGTGCACGACCGCGGCGGTGAGCGAGAGCAACGTGGCGACGAGCAAGGCGGTTCAGTTCGCCGGCGCCGGCGTGGATGCGGGCGGACGAGCCTGCTTCACCCATTGGCGGCCGAAGACGAAGATGACCGGCAGCGTGAACAGCAGCGGGCCGATGAACGCCAGCGGGCGGTAGAGCCACCAGCCGAGCGTGGGTTCGCGAGCCTCGTTGCGATTGCCGGCGACCGCGTAGCGCACGGCGCGGTGCAACGCCATGCCGGTGGTGTGGAAGAGGAACAGCGGCATCGAGAACCTGTTGATGGTCTCGTTCACCCGCTGCCAACGCGGCCGTTGCAGCCGCAGCTCCACACGGGGCCGCAACACCTCCGCCACGCCCGCTTGGAACGCAACGAGCGCGACGATGCACAGAGTGGGTGGCGCCATGTTGGAGGTCTCGCCCGGCACCCCCACCATCGAGCCCGGGTAGAGGCCACTGGCCACCAGGCCGCAGAGCGCGGCGAGGCCCGCCCACAACAGCGTCCAGTCGGCGCGCCGGGCCGCATGCACCAGGCGTTCGTAGAAGAAGCCGAGCTGGTGGCACAGCGCCCAGACCGCGATCATGTTGACGATGCCCAGCCATTCGTAGCCGTAGCGGAAGCGAATGATGTCGACGGCGCCGGCGATGGCGGCGAGGAAGACGAGCACCACGGTGTCCCAGCGCTCGTGCAGCCACAGGAAGACGGGCAGCAGCGCGATGAGCATCAGGTACACGCCCATGAACCACAGCGGGCTCACCACCAGGAACACCGCTCTGCCGATCCAGCGCAGGTCGAAGATGGCGCCCAGTGCAATGCCCAGCGCGATCCACACCCCCAGCAACGAGAGCGCGGGCACCGCCAAGCCCCGCAGGCGCCGCAGCACGAAGCTGCCGAGGTGCTCGCCCTTGGCCTGCGCGCGCCGCCACGCGACGAGGTGCGAGTAGCCGCCGACGTAGAAGAACAGCGGCATCACCTGCAGCAGCCAGGTGACCGCCCACAGCCCGGTGGTGAACCCGATCGGGTTGGTGGCGTGCGGGCCGTCGTCCTTCCAGATGACGATGGTGAACACCCAGTGCCAGGCCACCACGATGAGCAGGCTGAACGCTCGCATGAAGTCGATGTAGCTGTCGCGAGCGGGTGGGGCAGCGACGTCGTCGGTCACGAGTTACCCTCGAACCGTGGCGCCTGATGCATTGCCCGATCGTAGGCGCTGGCAGTCGGCGGTCGGTGGTGTTCTCGGCCTGCTGGTGGTGGCGAACCTGATGTCGAACCGGGTCATTCCGGCTTGGGCGTACGTGCCGTGGAGCCTCGCCGTCGCAGCAGCGCTCGTGCTGGTGGCCCGGCGCGTGGTGACGATCGAGGAGATGGGCTTCACCGAGTGGCGCAGGGGGGCGGCCTGGGGCGGCGTGCTGTTCCTGCTCACGGCCGGCGTGCTCGCGTTGGGCGTCACCATGCCGGCGTTCAACGAGATGTATCACGATCGACGCGTCAGCGGTGGCACCGCCACGTGGCTCTACCAGGCGTTCATCCGCATCCCGTTCGGTACCGCCGCGCTGGAGGAGACGGCGTTCCGTGCGGTGCTGCCGGCCGTGTTCGCCGTGCGGTGGGGGGTGCTACGCGGGTGTGTTGCCGCGTCGGTGTGCTTCGGCGTGTGGCACGTGCTGCCGGCGCTGGGGCTCACCGAGGTGAACCCGGCAGCAACGCGCATCTTCGGCTCCGGCACGGCGGGTGTGGTGGCGGCCGTGGTGTTCGCCGTCGTCGGCACCACCGTGGCCGGCCTGTGGTGGTGCTGGGTCAGGTACCGGGCACGCAGCGTGCTGGCGACGATGCTGGGCCACGTCGCCTCCAACTCCGTCGCGTACACCATCGCCTGGTTGGTCACCCGCTGAGCCACGACCGGAGGCCGGTGGGGGCACCAGTTAGCCTGCCGTTGATGGATCGGCCGATCGGGATGTTCGACAGCGGTTTCGGTGGGCTCACCGTGGCCCGCGCCGTCATCGACCTGCTGCCGCACGAGCATCTCGTCTACATCGGCGACACGGGTCGCTACCCCTACGGGCCACGGCCGCAGGCGGAAGTGCGCCAGTTCGCGCACCAGCTCGCATGGAGCCTGGTGAAGGACCACGACGTGAAGGCCATCGTGGTGGCCTGCAACACGGCCTCCGCGGCGGCGCTCGACGAGCTGGAGGCCGAGCTGCCGGTGCCGGTGATCGATGTGGTCGCGCCCGGCGCGCGTGCGCTGGTGAAGGCCAGCCGCAGCGGCAAGGTGGGTGTCATCGGCACGGTGGGCACCATCCGCTCCGGGGCGTACGAGCGAGCGGTTGCAGCCACCGGCGCGCACGTGCAGCTCACCTCGGCGGCGTGCCCGGGCCTGGTGGAGTTCGTCGAGCGTGGCCAGACCAGTGGCGACGAGATTCACATCCTGGCCGAGCGGCTGCTCGCTCCGGTGCACGACGCGGGCGTCGACACCCTGCTGCTGGGCTGCACGCACTACCCGTACCTCGCGCACGTCATCGCCGACGTGATGGGCAGCGACGTCACGCTGGTGAGCAGCGCCATCGAGACCGCGCTCGTCGCGCGCGACGAGTTGCAGGCGGCCGGGCTGCTGCGCGAACCGGGTGGCGAACCTGCCGAGCACCGGTTCTTGTCCAGTGGCGACATCTCGTGGTTCGCCGACCTGGGTGGCCGGCTGCTCGGCCCCGAGCTCCGCGATGCTGCACAGTGGCACCACGACTGACGGCACACTCTCACCACACGACGATCACCACACGACGATCACTCACACGACGATCACTCACACGACGATCACTCACACGACGATCACTCACACCAGGAGACCCATCATGCCTCGCCCCGACGGCCGTGCCGACGACGAACTGCGCCCCATCACCTTCGAGCGCGACTACACCGAAATGGCGGCCGGCAGCGTGCTCGTGTCGTTCGGCAAGACCCGCGTGCTGTGCACCGCCAGCGTGGACGAGAACGTGCCACGGTGGATGAAGAACTCCGGCAAGGGTTGGGTGACCGCGGAGTACTCGATGCTGCCCGGTGCCTCGCCGGAACGCATCGATCGTGAGGCCGCCAAGGGCAAGCAGAGCGGTCGCACCGTGGAGATCCAGCGCCTCATCGGCCGGGCGCTGCGCGCCTCGTGCGACATGAAGCTGCTGGGCGAGCGACAGGTCATCGTCGACTGCGACGTGCTGCAAGCCGACGGTGGTACGCGCACGGCCAGCATCTGCGGCGGCTACTTGGCGCTGCACGACGCGCTCAGCCGGTTGGTGGAGAACAAGGCCATCAAGCACCACCCTCTGCACTCGTTCGTGTCGGCCATCAGCGTCGGCATCGTCAACGGCGTGCCGGTGCTCGATCTCCCGTATGTGGAGGACAGCACCGCCGAGGTCGACATGAACGTGGTGGTGCTCGGCCAGCCGGGCGCCGAGCCGAAGTTCGTAGAGGTGCAAGGCACAGCCGAGGGCGCGGCCTTCAGCCAGTCCGAGCTGGACTCGATGCTCGGGCTCGCCACCAAGGGCCTCGCCGAGATCATCGACCTGCAGGCGCTGCTGGTGTCGGAGCCGCCGCCGGCGCGAGCGCTGGGGCGATGAGCTCCTTGCCACAGCTGGTCAGCGCGACCGCCAATCCGCACAAGCTGGCCGAGATCGCCGGCATCCTCGACGGGTTGGTGGAGCTGTTGCCGCGGCCTGCGCACATTGCCGAGGTGGTGGAGGACGCAGGCACGTTGGAGGGCAACGCACGGCTGAAGGCTGCGGCCATCTGCGCCGCAACCGGCCTACCCGCGGTCAGCGACGACACCGGGCTGTTCGTCGACGCGTTGGGCGGCGAACCCGGCGTCGACACCGCGTACTACGCCGGCCCACACGCCACCTATGCCGAGAACAGAGCGAAGCTGCTGGCGGTGCTGTCAGGTGTTGCCGATCGTCGAGCCAGCTTCCGCACGATCGTGATGGTCGTCTGGCCCGACGGCCGTGAGCTGTGCGTGGAGGGCATGTGCAGCGGCACCATCGCACCAGAGGAACGTGGTGAGCGCGGCTTCGGCTTCGACCCGCTGTTCGTGCCCGACGATGGTGACGGTCGCACGTTCAGCCTGATGACCGACTCCGAGAAGAACGAGATCTCGCACCGCGGTCGAGCCTTCGTGGCCCTGGTTGACGCGCTACGCGAGCAAGCGGCCTTCACTCCTCCGGCGTGAGCGCGGCGGCCGTGAGGCCGAGGGTGACCACGAATGCCTTGTGGTCGCTGCCCGGGATCTCCAGATCGTGGATGGCCGTCGGCGTGATGCCCGCCGCGAAGAGGGCGTGATCGATGCGGACGAAGGGAGGTGGTCGCGAGCCTCTGTCCATCGGCCAGCTGGTGCTCCAGCCATGACCGAGCGCCTCGTGCGCGTCGGACCAGCCGCGGTCGAGCAGCGCTCGGAACGCCGGATGCCAGCGCGAGGCGTTGAAGTCGCCGACGATGACCGTCGGGTGGCGAGTCGACTCGACGTGGTCGCCGATCGCGGCGAGCTGGTCCACCAGGCTGCGGACGTCGGTGAGCGGTGACGTGGTGTGCACGGCGAGCATGCGCACCAGCTGCCCGTCGACGTCGAGCACCACGTCGAGCGCCTCGCGCCCGCCGACCTCCACGCGGCCGCCGGAGACGATGGGGAAGCGGCTCCACATGCCAACCCGCCCCGACCCGTCGGCGATGTTCTGCGACCGGAACGGGTAGTCGCCAGGCGCCACGGCGTCGTTGACGGCCTCGCGGAACTCCGAGACGAGCTCTGCCACCACCAGCACATCGGCATCGGTGGCGGCCATCGCGCGGCCAGCCTCCTCCGGCGTGACGTTGCGATACAGCGCGTTGCTGAACGCGATGGTGAGGCGAGGCGAGCCGGCGGCGACAGCCGGCGCGCCACCCGGGAACACGATCGGGTAGCTCAGCGTGAGCAGTGTGAACACCGGCACCAGCGACACGAGCGCCAGCGGGTGGCGTCGGGTGAGGCACGCGATCAGCGCGAGCGGCGCCGCCCAGACCAGCACGTACGGAGTGACGGCGTGCAGCACGGCGAGGCTGCGCCGGCCATCGATGCCGAACCACTGGGTGCAGCACAGGCCCAACAGCGGCAGCAGGGCCAACCAGCCGATTGCGTGCAGCACCTTCGGGCCAGAGCGAGACATTTCGACTATCCCATCACATCGGGTACGACGGTTGGTGTCGGCTGCGGGTGCCGCTGGTGGTCACCAGCCGCGCAGGTCGATGGGCCACCGGTCGATCACCTCGTGGCCGCGTGCGAGCCACGCGACCTCGTGCATGGCCATCGTCGGGTCGATGTGGGCGGGGATCACTCGCACCCGGTCGCCGACTGCCGCGACGCCGGCATGCGGCACGAACGTGATGTGCTCGTCGCTCAGGAACCACACGTCGGCGCCCTGGCCGTCGAGCGTCTCCAGCGTCGGGTTGCCGTGATCCATGCCCATGGCCTTCAGGCCCACGTCGGCAACCGCGAACCTGGGCGTCGCGGACACCACGGTGCCGATGACGAAGCAGGCCTGCTCGAAGGGGGTGCCCATCCGGGCGTAGTACGTGTCCATCAGCGCGTAGCTGCCCGCCTGCACCTCGGTGACGCGGTCGTGGAGGTGGTAGGTGCCGGTGCCACCGGCGCTGATGATGTCGCCGCCGGTGAGTGCATGAGCCAGCAACAGCCGATCGACGGAGTCGGCGACCTTGGCCCGCTGCTCGTCGCGATCGTCCATCACCATCAGGTGCCCCTCGTACCCCATCACCCCGCGTACGGTGAGCCCGCGGCCGCGGGCCAGGTCGGCCACGCGGCCGGCGTCGTCGGGGCGGCAGCCGCAGCGGGGGAGACCGACGTTCACATCGACCAGCACCTCGCGCAGCCCGGCGGCGGCCGCGGCGTCGACGGTCTCGGCAGAGTCGACGGCGATCGTGATGCGGGCGCCGGCCTGCGCCGCGGCGAGCTCGGTGAGCCGCGTGGGTTCGAGCACCTCGTTGGCCAGCAGCAGGTCGTCGCCGAGGCCGGCGGCGACCATGCCCAGCACCTCGCGCGGCGTCGCGCAGGTGAACGAGGCGTGGCCGTGAGCACGTTGCTGAGCGGCGAGGGCCGTGCACTTGTGGGCCTTCACGTGGGGGCGCAGCGAGGCGCCGGGCCGTGCCAACGCCATGGCCCCGAGGTTGTGCTGCAGCAGATCGGCATCGATCACCATTGCCGGTGTCGGGAGCTCGTGCACGTTCATCGTCACGATCGTGCCATGTTCGGACATGTCGAGCGCGACTCGCTTTGCGGGCGGCGGTCCCAGATTGTTAATCTCTCCTAACAGTGACTGGATCGCGGCGGTTGTGTGATGTGGCGGTGGGGGCCGCAGTGGTGGTGCGTTCGGTGGCTCCCGGCGAGGCCGGCCAGGGCAGGCGCCTGGAAGACCTCGGTGTCATCGCCGGCACGATCGTGCGCGTGGAGCGGCGGGCGCCGATGGGGGATCCCACCATCTACGAGGTGCGCAACGCACGCTTGGCGATGCGCAAGGCCGACGCGGCGCTGGTGCAGGTCGAGGCGTGGCTCGATGTGCCAACCGCCGAAGCCGGTGGCGGTGGCCATGTCGCACTGTGAGCCCGGCTCGGCACCGCGATCGCTTGCGCCCGGTGCGCTGCACGTCGCCCTCGTCGGCAGCCCGAACGCGGGCAAGACCACGCTGTTCAACTCGCTCACCGGCATGCATGCGAAGACCGCCAACTACCCGGGCGTGACGGTCACCCGTCGCGAAGCGATCGCGATGTTCGGCGACCTGGAAGTGATGGTCGTCGATCTTCCCGGCACCTACGGGCTGGCGGCGATCAGCCCCGACGAACAGATCGTGGCGGACTCGCTGGAAGGCGTGATCGAAGGCGTCGCCCGGCCGGATGCGTTGGTGATGGTGGCCGACGCGTCCACGCTGGAGCGCTCGCTGCTGTTCGTCGCCGAACTGCTGCGGCTGGGCCTGCCGGCGTGCTTGGTGGTCACGATGATCGACGAGGTCGCGGCGCGGGGCGGCTCCATCGACGTGGAGCGGCTCGGCCTGGCCATCGGCATCCCGGTGGTCGGCGTGATCGGTCACCGCGGGGTGGGGCTCGACTCGGTGCGGGCGCTGCTCGCCGATCCGGTGTCGTGGCAGCGGCCGGTGATGGCGCCGCCCGAAGGCGCGGCGGCGCGCTCGGCATGGGTGGAATCGGTGCTGGCCGTGGCGTACCGCCCACCGGGAGCCGACCGCCGCACACGCCGCATCGACGCGGTGCTGCTGCACCCCGTGCTGGGGGTCGTCGTGTTCGCGCTGGTGATGCTGGCGTTCTTCCAGGCCATCTTCACGCTGGCGGCCCCGGCTGCCGACGCGCTCGACTCACTGTTCGGCTGG
>ERZ1026796.1474-NODE-1474-length-15640-cov-4.690647_pt1 | contig 15640 bp, 12 predicted proteins | sample MGYA00520874_ERZ1026796 | MGnify/ENA primary metagenome ERZ1026796 (study PRJEB33270, sample SAMEA104284474) | anaerobic digester metagenome | biome: Anaerobic digester microbiome; feature: mesophilic sludge digester; material: Anaerobic digester biomass...
GCCAATGTCAGTTATTTAAAAGTTCCCCGCGTACCGAAAAAACAATTGCAAAATGTTGTTTATTGGACGGCAAAAAAGGAGCTTTCTTTTGACGATAAGGATTCCGTATTTGATTTTGAGTTGCAGGGAGAAATAACGGATCAGGGTATCCCCAAATACCTGGTGATGGTTTACACGGCGCCCAAAGCGGAAATTGAAGGCATTAAAGCTTTGTTTTCGGATATCGGAGTTCCCCTGGCCGGAATTACACTGGCGCCTTTTGCCGTTCAGAATGTTTTTCGTTCCGGCTGGATGGGACATGATGAAGGCGCTTTTGCCGCTTTGTATGTCGGTGATGATTTTTCCCGCATTGACATTTATCATGGGGAGAACCTCGCCATGACTCGCGTCGTCAAAACAGGCATCAGCAGCATGGTGGAGGCCATTGCCGATACATATGTCGAAAAAGAAAAAAAGTTCAAACTGGCAGCGGACGAGGCAAAAAAAATTCTTTTCAGTCTTGGCCCCGATTCGGAAAAATTGTCCCGAACAGATGCCGGCTTCGGTTTGCGCGAAGAAGAAATTATGGAAATGATCTTTCCGGTATGGGAAAGACTGGCGCGCCAGATTGAGCGTACACTGCAATATTACACGTCTTCGGTGGGCTATAAAAAAGTTGAAAGTTTCTATATCGCTTCCAGCATGAACGCTTACAATCCGCTGGTCATTTACATGAACGACCAGTTGGGCATAACAACCGAATATTTTGATCTTTTTTCTGATCCGGCATCATATCCGGCGGTCGAATCATTGAACCTGTCGGAAAGGATTTTACTGGTTTCCGCTTTGGGTCTTTCGCTGTCCGATAGCAAACGCACCCCGAGTGCGATTTTTACCTATCTGGATAAAAATAAGGCGATACGGATAGCGCGCATCAACAGGGGGATATTCGCCTCTTTTGCCGCGGCTTTGATTGTGTGTATTGTTGCCATAGTGTATCAGGCGGTCGAAATGAGCAGCCTGAGCGCGAAGCGCGCGCAGAAGGAAAAGGAACTCTCCATGTATAACCCCGTTTTGACGCCGCAGCAAATATCCCAAATGGATGAAGATGTAAAAAAATACAGGCAAAACTCCCAGCAGTACGCGCGCAGATACCTGGGCACGGCAGCGATAGGGGAGATTTCGTCTCTTACACCGGACAATATAAAACTAATAAATTTGAAAGTAAGTATGCCGGGTGGCGCAACCGCGGCGGTCACCGGCAAAACGGCGCCGCAGGTTTCCGAAGATCTTGTTGTGGAAGGAGTAATTTTTGGAGAGCGCGACATGCTGGAATCATTGCTGGCGCAGTATGTGATGAAACTTGAAAACTCGCCGCTGTTTGCGAAAATCGCGGTGAAAAAGAAAGACATGAACACTTTTAGAAAAAGCGAAGTACTTCATTTTACTCTCAATGCCCGGATGGGTTAGCTGTTATGAATAAATTTAATTTTAACATACCGCAAAAAAGTCTTTGGTACCTGCTTGTCTGCGGCGGAATTATCCTGTTGCTTGTTTTAGCCGGCATTTTCCCTCTTTACAGGTACAATGCCATTCAGGCCAAGGAAATCAAGAATCTGGAGAGCCAGCTGCGCGCGCAAGAAGAGCTGGGGCCTATTTACCTACAGATGATGGCGACAATGAAAAACAAAAAAGAGTTTACTTTGCCTTATCCGGTAAAAAGAGCGGTATTACGCGAGGAAGCGGGAAAGTTTCCCGATGTTTTTAAGGCGATAGCGGAAAAATCCGGTTTACGAATGGTGTCGATTACGCCGGACTTACGCATGCTGACGGAAAAGCCGCCCTATCTTTTGCAGCATGCCGTGGTGAGGGGGGAGTTTGCCGATTTCAGAAACCTGCTGATTGAGCTGGGAAAGGTGCCGTACCTGGAAAAAATTGAGGAAATCAGTGTCCGGCAGCTTCCCGATACGATGGAGCTAAAGGCGGAAATCTGGCTGGCTGTTACTGGTCTTTAGAGTAATATTTTATATGGCTAAATTAAACAAAAGACAAATTATCATCCTGGTCGTCGCCGCTTTGGCGGTTTTATATGCGGCTTACGAATTATTGATTGCCGGTTCGGCCGGTAAAAAAGCGGCAAGCGTAGTGGATTCCGCAAATATAGATACTTTAGTGAGCAATTTACAAAAAGATTTGACCAAAAATATTATTGCCGGCACAGACGTCTACATTATAGCGAAGGCGGAAGCAGGCTGGCAGAAGAATCCGTTTTGGGAAAAAAGCGCATTTAAAGAATGGGCGGCAAAAGACGCGCCGGTTTCTCCTTCCGAAACCAGGATAGTCTATTCGGGATACGTTGATTCCGGAAGAAGGAGATTGGCCGTTATCAACGGTTGTGAATACCGCGAGGGTGAGCAACTGGAAATGGAAGGGTTTTTCTTGAAAAAGATTATGCCGTTTCATATCCTGGTTGTAAACAAAAACACGGGAAGCGAGATAGAGATTCCCATACAAGAATAAAAATCAGCGGGGGGAGGTTTTTATCTTGAAATGCTTAAGCTTTAATAAAAAGATGTTGCAGGGAGCGTCGGTTGTTTTTTTGCTGCTGCTGTTTTTCGGCTGCGCCAGTTCAAAAGAACAAAAAAAAGACGCTTTCTTTGAAAAATGGTCAACGATGGCCGAAACATCGCAGGGGCACTCCGTAGCGATGGAGCCGAGAAAGATTGACGTGAATAATCTGAAAGCCAGGGCCAAAGTCGCTCCCACGCTGGTGACCGAAGGCAGAAAACTGCCGACTAAGCCGATAAATCTCACCATGAGGCAGGCGGAGCTTCGTTCCGTACTGCGGGCGATGGCCAAGTCTGTTGATTTAAATATTCTGGTGAAAAATGATTTAGAGGGGCAAGTTAATGTGGACTTCCAGGGCGTTCCCTGGGACCAGGCTTTTACCGGCCTTCTGCGCACGCACGCGCTGTCTTACGTTTGGGAAGGAGAAGTGCTTCTGGTAAAGACGATCGACGATATTGAGCAGGACCTGAAACGAAAAGTCCAAATGCGCGATATTCGCTGGGTGGAACCGTTGCTGCAGCCGGTAGTGATAAAGATAAACTTCGCCGACCCGAAAAAACTTGTTGTGATGCTGCAGGAGTTTCTCACGAAGGACAAAGACGGCAAAGCGCTCGGTTCGGTCAAGCTCGATGAACACTCCAACTCGCTGATTATTTCCGCCATCGAGGAGGATCTGGTAAAAATGCTGGCAATCATTGAAGAGGTGGATAAACCGACGCCGCAGATATTGATTAAGGCAAATATCGTGGAAACCACCAAAAATGTCGCCCGCGACTTAGGCGTTATGTGGGGCGGCATGTACACGAAGAGAGATGTTTATTTAACTCCCGGAGGAACCCAGCCTGAAGGAGGCAGCCCGGGCCAGTATGACCCCACGGTGGGAGGGAAAGGCATTGGCGGTCACGGTTTCGCTTCCTTTTTCCCCATTGCCGATATAGCGTCGGCCGCGGGAGCCGGCTCTTTGGGTCTGATTATCGGAAAAATCGGCGGCAATTTGCTGGAAATTCAGCTCCAGGCGCTGCAGCAGGACAACAAACTGAATATTCTTTCCAGCCCCTCCATCACCACACTGGATAACCAGAAGGCGTACACGGAGAACGGGGAAAAAGTGCCCTACGTGAGCAGAGAAACTGATGCCAGCGGCAATATAACCAGAACGGTGAAGTTTGAAGACGTCGTCTTGCGCCTGGAGATCACGCCACATGTTATCGACGGCAAAAATCTGAAGATGACCATTCTCGTAAAGAAAGACGAAGTGGACCCGCAGCGGAACGTGGAAGGCAATCCTTACATCATCAAGAAGCAGACGGAAACGGTTTTGATTGTGGAAGACGGCGAAACCATAGTTATTTCCGGGTTGACCAAGCAGAGAACGGCCACGGGAGATGCCGGCTGGCCCTTGTTCAAGGATATTCCGATACTCGGCTATCTTTTTAAAACGGACAGCAAAAGTGAAGATATGGAAGAAGTGCTGATTTTTATCACGCCCCATATTTTGCAGACGGCGCTGAGTTCGAGTCAGACACCGGCGCAGGGAGTGAAGTAAGGAGTAAGGGCAAAAGCATATCACAAAAGAATAAAACGAGAACACGGAACGGTATAATCTACCGGCCGCTTGATGAAAGAAAAAAAATAATGGCGGTTAAAAATGGCCTATTACAATATTTTTAATTTTAAAAAAGAGCCGTTTTCCAATTCGCCGGAGCCGGAATTTCTTTTTTCGTCCCCGCAGCATTTAGGCTGTCTGCAAAAGCTGGAATTGTCGGTAAGGCTGCGCCGGGGTTTAAGCGTGGTTATCGGAGATATCGGCACGGGGAAGACAACCCTTTGCCGCAAGCTCATCCAGAATTTATCCCCCACGGAAGCTCAGCCCGCGGAAATCGAAACCCATCTTTTACTCGATCCGTCATTCAGCAACAATATCGAATTTCTGCAGAAGTTCTGCGAAATGCTGGGAATTAAAGACCGCCAGAACGAGCAGAGCGAATGGGAGCTGAAAGAAAAAATAAAAAATTATCTTTTTGCCAAAGGCGTTGACGAGGGCAAAATTGTTGTTCTGATTATCGATGAAGGGCAAAAAATCTGCGAAGGCTGCCTGGAAGTATTGCGGGAGTTTCTCAACTATGAAACGAACGATTGCAAATTGCTGCAGATAATAATTTTTGCGCAAAAAGAATTCAGAGCGCTTCTTAAAAAGCGCCCGAATCTTGCCGACCGGGTCAATGTATTTTATCATTTGAAGCCGCTGAATTTCAAACAGACGCGGGCCATGATAAAATACCGTATGTCCGTGGCCAGAAACTTTGAAATAGCGCCTCCCGTATTCAGCCGGCTGAGTTTCGCGGCGGTATATTTGTCCACCGGCGGTTACCCGCGCAAGATTGTTTCCCTGTGTCATGACGTAATCATCAAGCTGATTATCCGTAACCGGCAGAGGGCGGGCTGGTTCTTTGTCCGGAACTGCGTGAAAGACATGGCGGCGCCCGCATTCCAGAAAATAAAGTGGGCGGCGGTAAGCCTGGCGGTTATACTGGCGCTTGTTTTTTCCGCAAGAGCAATCATTTCCGAATATGACAAGCTTCAGGAAGCACGCAAGGGGTCTGCGGCGTCGGCTGCCGCCGGTGATAACCAGGCAACGGCTGTCGTCGGCAGTTCTTTTTCGCTTCCGGACGGGGACGTGACCGGACAAGGGAAAGGGCTGGAGGGGAAAGCGGCTGTTTCTCTCGGCGTGATGACCATGAAAAAAGGAATGACTCTCTGGTGGATTCTTTATGACATGTATGGCGACACAGGTCAGGAGATAATGGATGCGGTGCTGAAAGTTAATCCGCAGATTAAGAACGAGGAACAGATGCAGCAGGAATGCGAAATCACCCTTCCTTTGATTACGGCGCAGGCCGCCACCTTTAAAAACGGAAAATTCGTCGTGTTTCTGGAAGAAGGTGAAGATATTGAAAAAATTTACGATTTTTTTAATAAAAACCGTTATCTCAGCATTTTCCCGCCCCTGGTTTTTTCTCCTTGCTGGAACACATTAAGAAATTCCGTCAAATTTGCGGTGGTTTTGGACAGGAATTTCAACACCGCCGAAGAAGCGGTGGAAGCAATAAAAAGGCTACCGCCGGAATTGGCCAGCGGGGCGAGAATCGTATCATCGTGGGATGAGGGAACGGTATTTTTAAATCATCGGGCTTTGCAGAGCTGAGCGCCGAGATATCAGGGAGGTTTAATGAGGGCAAAAAAGCGTTTGGGTGAAATGCTGGTGGAAGCCGGTCTTTTGTCCGAGGAGAAGCTGAAAAAAGCTTTAGTCGAACAAAGGAAGGAAGGATTGAAGCTCGGCCAGTATTTGGCGCGTTCGGGAATCGTCAACGAACAGGAAATAATAGACCTGCTCAGCCGGCAGCTGGGAATTCAAAAATATCATCCTGATAATTTTCCCCTGGATGTTTCTCTGGTGAATTTTATACCCATAGAAACAGCCCAGAAATATCAGGTCGCCCCTCTGAAGAAGAAAGGGCGGCTGCTCAGCGTCGCCGTTGTTGACCCTCTGGATATCAATGCCCTGGACACCATCGAGGTTTTGGCCAACGCCGAGGTGGAACCGGTAATCTGCACGGAAAGGGAACTCAATAAAATTATCGACAGTCTTTACGGCATGCAGTCCGGCCTCGGCGGCATCATGGAAACAATGGAAATAGAAGAAAGTGGTCAGGCCGCGGCGGAAGAGCAGGCCAAGGAAGAGGTGCAGATAAACACTCTGCAGGATATGGCGGGTGAAGCTCCGGTCATCCGCCTGGTCAATTCCATTTTTGCCCAGGCGATACGCGACGGAGCCAGCGATATTCATATCAGTCCCCAGCAGAATACCGTGCAGCTGCGTTTTCGCATTGACGGCAAGCTGCTGGACGTTCCCTCGCCGCCCAAATCTCTTTTTCTGCCTATTGCCGCCCGCATGAAAATTCTGGCCAACATGGATATTACCGTATCCAGAATACCCCAGGACGGACGCTTTACGCTGAGAATAGAAAAAAAGGAAATCAACGTCAGGGTTTCTTCCCTGCCGACCATTTACGGCGAAAATCTCGTGCTGCGCCTTTTGGACATGAGCGGCGGAATTTACACGCTGGACCGTCTGGGTATGTCCGCCGAGGATATGGAGAAGATAGAAAGAATGAGCGGCAAACCTTACGGGCTGATTTTGAGCACCGGGCCGACCGGCAGCGGCAAAAGCACCAGCCTTTACGCCATCTTAAACTCCATAAACAAACCGGATATCAATATCATCACGCTGGAGGATCCGGTGGAGTACCGCGTCAACAATATCCGCCAGGCGCAGCTCAACCGCAAGGCGGGCATGACCTTTGCCGGCGGGCTGCGTTCCGTTTTGCGTCAGGACCCGGATGTGATTATGGTGGGTGAAATTCGCGACGCGGAAACCGCCGCCATATCAGTGCAGGCCGCGCAAACGGGGCATCGGGTTTTAAGCACCGTGCATACAAACGATGCCGCCGGCGCGATAACCAGGTTCATGGACATGGGCATCGAGCCTTTCCTGATTTCGTCGGTTCTGCTGGTTTCTTTTGCCCAGCGTTTAGTGCGCACGGTATGTCCCTATTGCAAGGAAAGTTATCAGCCGCCGGAAGGGGCTTTGCTTTCTTTCGGCATCACGGCGGAAAAAGCACGTAACGCGAATTTTCAGCGCGGCAAAGGCTGTTATCAGTGCAAAAACACCGGCTACAAGGGAAGAACGGGGCTTTTTGAAGTATTGGTGAACGATGAGATGGTGCAGGACATGATTCTGAAGCGGAAATCCAGCCAGGAAATCGCGCGTGCGGCGCTCGAAACCGGCAGGCTCAGAACGCTCAAGGAAGATGCGGCGCAAAAGGTAATGCGGGGTATTACCACGCTGGAAGAAGCCGCTTCTGCCGTTATGACGTGATAATGATGGGGAAATGCAATGCCGACATTCGGTTATAAGGCCTTAAACGAGAGCGGGAATAAAGTTACGGGGGAGGTCGAGGCGGCCACCGTGGAGGAGGCGACCAATATACTGGTGGCACGCGGTCTGATTCCCGAAAAGATAGGAGACAGGACCGCGGGGATGAAATCCGGGATGGCGTTTTTTTCCGGTCGCGTCAAAGTTGCGGACCTGATACTCTTTACGAAGCAGTTTCGTTCCATGCTCAGCGCGGGCGTGGCGATACTCAGGCTTTTGCAGGTGCTGGAAACGCAGACGCAGAGCCGCGTGCTGAAAGACACGATAGGAAAAATCGTTGTGGATATCAGGGGGGGCGCGACCCTTTCCGAAGCGCTGCAGAAGTTTCCCCGCATATTTTCCCCCCTGTATTGCGCGATGATCAGAGCGGGAGAACTGAGCGGTAATCTGCCCAGCGTCCTTGACCGGTTGATTTATATCATCGAGCACGAGACCAAGGTAAAAAACGACATCAAATCCGCCCTGAGATATCCGCTGGTCGTCGTCATCGCCCTGAGCATCGCCTTTATTGTGCTTCTTACTTTTGTTATTCCCGTGTTTGCCAACATGTTTAAAAAAACCGGGCTGGAATTGCCGCTCCCCACGCAGATTGCCATAATGCTTTACAATTTTCTGTCCAATTACTGGTATGTGGTTTTGGGCGTGTTGGTGGTAATTGTTTTTGCTCTGGCCGCTTATTTCCGAACGTCGCAGGGCAAATTCGTGCGCGATTCTTTTCTGCTGCGGCTTCCCGTTCTGGGGCCGCTGTTTCAAAAGGCGGCTCTTTCCCGTTTTGCCAGCATCTTCGCCATTTTGCAGACCAGCGGCGTCCCGGTACTGCAGTCGATTTCCATTTTATCGGAAACCATCGGCAACGAGGCGATCGCGCGCGCCTTTGAGCATCTGCGCGAGCGCATTGAGGAAGGAGCGGGGATTTCCGCACCGCTGAAAACCTCCCGCTATTTTACGCCCATGGTGGTGGATATGATCGCCATTGGCGAGGAATCAGGCAACCTCGACGAAATGCTGCGCGAAATAACAAAGCACTATGATGACGAAGTGGAATACGCGGTTAAGGGGCTTTCCGACGCGATTGGTCCCGTACTGATTGTGGGTCTGGCCGCCGTGGTTGGTTTTTTCGCCCTCGCCATCTTTATGCCCATGTGGGATTTGACGAAGATGGTCAGACGATAGGATAAAGAATGAAAAAGAAATATTATGTAAATCTTTATATGCTTATTCCGCTCATTTACACCGGAATAATGATTATTGGCGCCGTCCTGGCCTGGCGGCTGTCGGGCCGATACGCCGCGGGCGGCGATTATCCCGGCGTGTTTGGTTTTACCGGTTTAGTCCTCTTCCTCAGTGTTTTGACATTTGCCGTAAGCGTGCTGATAATCCGCCGTCTTTTGAAGCCTCTTGTTCAGTTTTTCGAACACACGCAGGAAAATCCCGTTTTAAAAAATGCTTTTCCAGCGAGCACGGGAAAAATAACCGACGATGTCGATGGTTTGGAAAAGGTATTCAAAAATGTGGTGAACATTTTGAGTCTGGTCGAGGCGAAGGAATTGTTTCCGGACATTGTCGGCGCGAGCCCCGCGATGCGCAACCTGTTCACGCAGATTACCAAAGTGGCGCCCACTGATTCCACCGTGCTCATCTGCGGGGAAAGCGGGACAGGCAAGGAACTAATCGCGCACAGCATTTACGAACACAGCGCGCGCAAAGGCAAGCCTTTCATCACCATCAATTGCGTGGCCATTCCGGAGGGTCTCCTGGAAAGCGAGCTTTTCGGTCATGAAAAGGGGGCGTTCACCGGCGCCGTCGCGCAAAAAAAGGGGAAATTCGAGCTGGCTGACGGCGGAACGATATTTCTTGATGAAATAGGCGATATGCCTCTGGCGACGCAGGCGAAACTGCTGCGCGTTTTGCAGGAGAAGGAGTTTGAAAGAGTGGGCGGCTCCGCTCCCCTCCGCGTGGATGTCCGTTTCATCGCGGCAACGAACAAGGATTTGCCCAGATTAATCAGAGAAGGGCTTTTCCGGGAGGATTTATATTTTCGCCTTAACGTTTTTTCCGTTTCTCTGCCTCCGCTGCGGGACAGAAGAGAAGACATTCCGCTTCTGGCCAGTTTCTTTTTGGCAAAGCAGCCGAGGAAGGTTGCTTTGTCGCCGGGGGTTTTGCAGATTTTAATCGGTTATTCCTGGCCCGGGAATATCCGCGAATTGAGGAATGTCCTCGAGCAGGCCGCTGTTTTGGCGGATAAAGATGTCATCGAACCGTATCACCTGCCGGAAGCGCTCCGGCGGCGCGTTCCCGCGGCCGTTTTGGCGGAAAATGATAATAACAATATCGGCCTTAACGAAAGGCTCATGATTATGGAAAAGGAGATGATTTTGGATGCCTTGAGGGCCGCCCGTGGCGTACAGGTAAAGGCGGCCGGTATACTCGGCATCAATCAAAGGAGCCTCTGGCACAGAATAAAAAAGCTCAATATTGACGTCAACAGCGTCAAACATCTACAATAATTGTAGATACAGCAACAAGTTTTGTATATAATTTAAAAGAAAGAGCAACGCGCAGTCACTGTCTGTTCATGGATACAAATCATAAATTTAGTTAAATCAATATGTTGAAAAAATATTTTTTATCTTTTGAAAACTAAATGCGCCGGTATAATTTCTGCATTATAAAGGCAAAGATGTTTTATAGATTAACCTAAGAAAAGGAGAAAAAAATGAGAAATCAGAAAGGTTTTACGTTGATTGAAATTATCGCTGTCCTGGTCATTCTGGGCATTCTGGCGGCGGTGGCCGTGCCGAAGTTTGTGGATATGCAGGGCGAAGCGCAGGAATACGCGGTGGAGGGAGCTCTGGGCGCCCTGGCATCGACTGCTTATATGCAGTACGCCTACGCTCTGTTGCAGTCGCCTTCCACGACGACATATACGCCGGAACCCAGCGCGGTTACGGTAGGAGAATTTCAAGGCTCGATTGCCAATGCCGACGGTGTGGTGACCATCACGGTTACTGCTGGGCCGGACTGGTGGAGCACGAATATCGCGAATAATTCAAAATCCTTTAGCTTGTATTGATAAGGTTTAGTAACTTTTCCAATACATGTTGCGCATATTCTTTGGGCGGGTTTGTTTGCCAAAAGATGTCTGCGCAAGCGTGAATGAATGAGATAACATCTTGAATACTAAATGCTTTTTGAGGAATCAAAAAGGTTTTACGCTCATTGAGATGATTGCCGTCCTGGTCATTTTGGGCATTCTGGCCGCGATGGCCGTGCCGCGCTACATCGAACTGCAGGAAGAAGCGCGCCAGTATGCCGTGGAGGGCGCGTTAGGAGCGCTGGCGGCGACGGCATACATGGATTACGCCTACAGATTATTGCAATCGCCCGCTAACACCGAATACATGCCGACGAGCAGCGAAGTTGGCATAGGCGACTTTTCTGGGAAGATTGAGGCGGATAACGGGGAAGTAACGCTGACCGTGACCGGCGGTCCCGTCTGGCTGGATACGGGCGCGTCTTACCTCACAAAGACGATTAAACTTTATTAAATATGTTTAAAGAGGTGTAAAATCGTGAAAAGAAAAAAATTGTTGGGAAACCAGAAAGGTTTCACGCTGATTGAAATTATCGCCGTGTTGATTATACTGGGCGTTATCGCGGCGGTAGCCGTGCCCAAGTTTGTCGATATGCAGGCGGAGGCCCGCCAATACGCCGTCGAGGGAGCGCTGGGCGCCCTGCAGTCAACGGTGACGATGGACTATGCCAAACAGCTGCTGACCACGCCGTCAACTACGACCTATACACCAACGGCCAGCCAGGTTGTCGTTGGTGAATTTACCGGAACTATTGCCAATGCCGCCGGTGCGGTGACCATTACTATTACGGCGGGTCCGTCATGGTTCAGTACCAGCGACGGGACGAATTCAAAGTCATTCCAGTTGTATTGATAAATCAAATATACGGAATCGCATGACCGCGACGGTGACTTTTTACCGCGCAGCTGGCGCAAGCACAAAGAAAAAAAGAGATAGCCGGTTTTTTCGCGGCCGGCTATCTCTTTTATTTTGATGACCATGGGGAAGGAAAAATTCAAATCATCGCCTTTTTTGATGAATGCCGTTTTGATGGCGGCAATCGTGGGATGCATTGTTCTTGCCTACTGGGGTCTTCATCAGCATGAGTTTCTTAATTTCGACGATGACCTTTATGTCCAGAGCAATCAGCACATCAGAAACGGCTTGAGCTGGCAAAATTTCAAGTGGGCGTTCGGGTTTAACGACAAATGCTACTGGCATCCCCTGACCTGGCTTTCGCTGATGCTGGACTGCCATTTGTTCGGCCACAAGCCCGGACCGCTTCTTTTGGGGAATCTCGTCTGGCACATTCTCAACGCTCTGCTGTTGTTTCTGATTCTGCTGAAAATGACCGGCGCCCGCGGCAAGTCAGCGGTGGCGGCCTTATTTTTTGCCCTTCATCCGCTGAACGTGGAATCCGTCTCCTGGATGGTGGAGAGGAAGGCCGTCCTGAGCGGTTTTTTTCTGCTTTCCGCCTTATACGCCTACGTCTTTTACACGCAGAAAAAAAACCAATGGCTGTACGGGTTGATTCTGGCTCTTTTTGCCCTGGGGCTGATGGCCAAGCCGGTAATTATCGTCTTTCCGCTCCTGCTTTTAGCGCTGGATTACTGGCCGCTCGCCCGGTTCAAGATTCCCGCCGCCGGCGGCGGCGGGACGGCGTCGAAACTGCGCGGCCGGCTGCGGGAATTTACCGCTTTTTTCCGTCTGAATTTGCGCATCATCGTCTGGGAAAAACTGCCTTTGTACGCGCTGTCCATGATTTCCGTGTTTATATCCATGCTTTCGCTCATGGAAGAAGGAGGCGTTGTTCACTATAAAGTCATACCTTTTTATCTGCGCGTCGCCAATTTCTTTACTTCCATTTTGGAGTACCTACGCCTTATTTTCTGGCCGGTGGAATTATCCATTTATTATCCTTTTCCCCAGCAAATTGTCCCCATGTATTTTCTGGCGGCACTGCTTTTTGCCGTCGGCGCGACCGTTGTCGCTTTTTACCTGCGCAAACAGCGGCCGTGGCTTCTTGCCGGCTGGTGCTGGTTTATTGTCGCTTTGCTGCCCGTGAGCGGACTGATTCAGGCGGGGCTTTGGCCGGCCTTTGCCTGCCGGTTTATGTATCTTCCCCTGATAGGATTTTTTATCCTGCTGGTTTGGGAAGTGGACGAGAGATTGAAGGGACGTTACGCGGATTTTTTGAAAATCGTTCTCTGTGTCGCGGCCGTAATTTATCTCGCTTTTCTGACCAGAATACAGAACACTTACTATTCCAACAGTTATTCTTTATTCAAAAGGTCTCTGGAAGTGGTTGAAGACAACGCCCTCGCGTTGAATAACATCGCCGTGCATTTCGGCTATCTGGGACGCCATGATGACGCCATGAAATATCTGGAGCGGGGAATCAAGCTTTACCCGAAGTCGCCCGGATTTTACCATAATTACGGGGCCAGCCTGGTGGCGAAGGAAGAAGATGAAAAAGCCGTTTTTTATTTTCAGCAGGCGGTTAAACTGGACCCGAAATATTACAAAGCGTACGTCAGTTTGGCGATGATCCGCAGCCGTCAGGGCGATAACAAAGAAGCGCTGCAGTTTTTGGACAAAGCCAGGGAAATAGAGCCGGACGATTTCGGTGTTCGGATTAGTTACAGCGATATATTGGCGAAACAGGGCAGGCATGAAGAAGCTATATCTCATCTTATATTTGTGCTGGATAAAGATTCCCGCCACATTCCCGCCCGTCTCCATCTGGCGCAAATTTATCAGAATAGAGGTCTCCATAAGGAGGCGCTGGCCCAGTACGACATTCTGGATAAGACGGTGCCGGATAAAAAAGGGTTTGTTTATTACAAAATGGCCGGGGTGTACGCGCAGCGGAAAAATTATGAAGAATCCCGCCGCCTGCTGGAAAAAGCTTTAAATGACGGCTTTGACGTTTTCGACCTTTTATCGGAAGATAAAGACTTCAAAAACTTCCGCGGCACCGCGTATTACCGGCAGCTTTTAGAAAAACGGAAAAAATAGCATACTCTCTCCGCAAAAGGATGCAGGCAGAAACGACAGTTACGGCAGCAGTTGCGGGTTTCTTTTTTTCGGCTTACCCAAAAAGGATTAAGCTCGGCCCTCGATTTCTTTTTCTTGACGATACGAATCAAATGGTTTATGCGAGCCCAAAGACACATAAATTACAAGGCATTTTCTTTTGGAGCAATAAGCGCAAGTGATTCCGACAGGACAGATTTTGTATCCGCAGCTGCTGGATATTCGTGATAAAAATCTGGTTATTCAAGAAACAAAATACACCGTTTCTTCCATCAAACCCCAGTTTGATTTCCGCCATTTCGAACGGGCTTTCCAGGATATGGAAAGGCTTTTCCGCGGTCATTATCCCGGATTCCGCGCCTGCAATACCGATTATCACGATTTCCGGCATACACTGCATGTTTTGCTGGCCATGGCCCGCCTGATGCACGGCGCGGCGCTGGAGGGAATGAGTTTTACCGAAAAGGAAATAAACCTGGGTCTAATCAGCGCGCTGATGCATGATACCGGTTACATCCAGCCGAAGGACGATACCGAAGGGACGGGCGCGAAATATACGCTTGTGCACGTCAGAAAAAGCATTTTGTTCGTCCGGAATCATTACCGCAATGACGGGTATTTTCAGGATGAGTTGGCAAACTTCAGCGACATAATAAATTGCACGGCCATCAGCGTCAGCATGGACAGCATAAGGTTCGCCTCGGCCAATATGGAAGTTTTGGGCAAAATGCTCGGCACGGCGGACCTGCTGGGACAAATGGCCGACCGTCTTTATCTGGAAAAGCTGATACCGCTTTTTAAGGAATTTGAGGAGGGCAAGGTGCCCGGGTTCGCCAGCGAATATGATTTGCTTAAAAAAACATCAAATTTCTATCATGTCGCCCAAACCCGTCTGAAAAAGGATTTGGGCAATGTTCAGCGCTTCATGGTCTCTCATTTCCGGGACCGGTGGAATATGGAGAAAAACATATATCAGGAAGCAATCGATGGAAATATAAACTACCTGAGATTTGTTCTTAAGCACAACGAGAAAAACCTCGGTATTTTCCTGCGGCGCAATGCCGTAACGATGCAGTAAATTGTCCCCGTTAATGCGTTGACTTTTTTAAGGCATATGCTATCTTCCACAAACGGTGAGCGCATATTTTTGCGAGCAGGCAAAGGAGGAAGAAAGTGAAAATATCGGTCAGAAAAGGAATACTGGCGCAGACAAAAAGCGAAGCGATAATTCTGCCATTGTTTGAGGAGGAAAAAAAATTAAGCGGTTTGGCGCGTCAGGTTGATGAAAAACACGGAGGCCTAGTCACTGAGCTTATACGCGCCCGTGATTTTGAGGCAAAACCGTCGCAGGTTTCTGTCGTTTACGTGCCGGGATTAAAGCCGGCGAAACGAATTGCGCTTGTCGGTTTGGGCAAAAAAAAGGAATTCAAGCTGGATACACTGCGCGGCGCTTATGCCAAAGTCATGCAGAATCTGCGCGCCATTAACGTTACGCAGGCGGCGACGTCCCTGGATTTCAATATGATTCCCGGTCCGAAAGAGAAGGTAGCGCAGGCGGCGCTGGAAGGAGCCGTGCTGGGCCTTTATCAATATACGCAGTTTAAAACCGTGGAGCGTGAAAACATAAAAAACATCAAACAGCTGGATTTTATTGCGCCGGCGGGGGATTATACTTTGCTGGAGAATGTGGCAAAAAAAGTCCGTATCCTTGCCGGGGCCGTTTATTTCACCAGGGATTTGGTATCCGCACCCGCCAATGAAATGACGCCAGGCATCATGGCGCAAAAGGCGCGGTCAGTAGCCCGCAGAAAAAATGTTTCCTGCAGAGTGCTGGATAGAGCGGCGATGAAAAAAACGGGCATGAACGCTCTTCTGGGTGTCGCTTCCGGCAGCGCGCAGGAACCAAAATTTATTATTCTGGAATATTCGGGCGGCAAGAAAGGAAACGCGCCGATTGTGCTTGTCGGCAAAGGTCTCACCTTTGATA
>ERZ1026796.1478-NODE-1478-length-15615-cov-3.509814_pt1 | contig 15615 bp, 15 predicted proteins | sample MGYA00520874_ERZ1026796 | MGnify/ENA primary metagenome ERZ1026796 (study PRJEB33270, sample SAMEA104284474) | anaerobic digester metagenome | biome: Anaerobic digester microbiome; feature: mesophilic sludge digester; material: Anaerobic digester biomass...
GCGTCGGCGCTGGGCATGGCGGCCGCCCACGAGTGCAGCAGGTCGTGGATGTCGTCGAGGTGGTGCAGACGCGCCGCCGTGTCGGCGAAGCGAGGGTCGGCGCACAGCTCTGGTCGGCCGATCGACTCCATGTAGAAGTCGAACGTCTTGTTCTCCGCCGGGTGACCGCTGATGACGACGGACTCGCCGTTGGCCGCGGTGAGCACGGGGTAGTCCATCGGCCGGAAGCTGCGGATGACACCGTCGGGCACGGGGTCGGTCCACAGCCCGTCGTGCGCGTGTTCGTTCACGTACAGCATCGTCTGCGCCATCGACACGTCGATGCGGTCGCCGCGACCGGTGCGCTCGCGCTGGAACAGCGCTGCCAGCACCGCCGCCCCAAGTTCCAGTGCGGTGTACATGTCGGCATGGCTGTGCGGGTCGTTGGCGTAGTCACCCGCTCGCGCGTCGCCCTGCGACTTGGTGAAGCCGGATTCGGCGCCGACCACCGGCGCATACGCCCGGCGGTGCACCCACGGCCCGGTCTGCCCGTAGCCACTGCCACTGGCGTAGATGAGCCGCGGGTTGCGAGCATGCAAGGTGGCCCAGCCCAGCCCCAAGCGGTCCATCACACCCGGACGGAAGTTCTCGATCACCACGTCGCACCGATCGACCAGCTGCAGCAGCAGCTCGCGGCCGGCCGTGTGGTCGAGGTCGATGCTGATGCAACGCTTGCCCACGTTCTGTTGGGCGAAGTAGCTGGAGATGCTGTTGGCACGCGGCCAGGTGGTGCGCGTGATGTCGCCCTCCGGTGGCTCCACCTTGATCACCTCCGCGCCCAGGTCGCAGAGCATGCGGGCGGCGTGGGGCCCGGCGAGCACACGGGTGAGATCGAGGACTCGTATCCCGTGCAGCGGCCGATCGTTCATCCGGGCGACGCTACCCGCGGGTGTGCTGATGGGCATCGCCGAGATGCAGCTCGACGACATCCCAATCCACGTCGGCGACATCGAGGTACATGCCCACCCACCCGCGAACGCCGTAGTACGGCGGCCGGAAGTAGTGGTCGGGGGTGCCCGCCAGCAACTGCTCCTGCGCGCCCGGTGGGGCGGCGAACAGCACACCGTTGCGATCGTCGTGATGGTGGTCCCAGGTGGTGGCGAACTGGCGAGCCTTCCTGCCCTCACCCACCGACCATGCCAGCTCACCGTGGCTGATCTTGTGGGTGGTGCCCGGGAGCGCCTCACAGATGGCGCGCAGCCGCGCCCACACGGCGGGCGATGACGGTCGGTCGCTCGGGCTCATGTCGTGCGACCATAGTCAGTGGTGCCGGGCCTGCAACGCGGCATGATCTGGGGATGCCGTCGGCCCCAACGCTCACCAGCCGCGACCGGCGTGCCCTGCGCAGCCGAGTGCTCGCCGAGCTGATCCAGTTGGAGGAGCAGATCGAGTCGCTGTCGCGCAGCTTCGACGACATCGTCGCTGCCGCAGCGCAATCGAACGTGGATGACGAGCACGACCCCGAAGGCACCACGATCGCGTTCGAGCGACAGCAGGTTGCGGCGCTGTTGCGTCAGGCGACGGCAGACCACGCTGCCATGATCGCGGCGCGCGACCGCATCGAGACGGAGGGCTACGGGGTGTGCGACCACTGCCGGGGCTTCATCGGTGTCGAGCGTCTGCTGGCGCTGCCGTCGGCTCACCGCTGCATCGCCTGCGCGAGCTGAGCTCGCCCGGCACGGGTCGTCGCTCGATCATGACCGGCGGGGCGGCTCGCGGTTCGACGTAACCTCGGCGCATGCACGACGACTCGGTCTTGGTGGAGCGCCGCATCCGGCGAGAGCTGCTCGAGAAGGTGTTGCCCGCGATGTACTCGGCGACGATGCCGATGACCGTGCAGGCATGGGATGCACCTGGCGAACCCGTGCCCTACGGCGAGGCGATGGCTGCGCTCGCCACGCAGGCGCGCCCCTTCGCGATCGGCGCGAAGTGGAGCCGGCCGTGGGGCACCACTTGGTTCCGGTTCACCGCCGATGTGCCGGCCGCCTGGTCGGGCCCGCAGCTGGAGGCCGTCATCGACCTCGGCTTCCATCCCGACGCCGCGGGCTTCCAAGCCGAGGGTCTGGTGTGGTCACCCGGCGCCGACGGCCTCGGCGCGCCCGTGCAGGGCATCCACCCGCGCCGCACCGGGCTCCCTCTTCCGCTGGCGCCCGCGGGCCCCCTGGAGGTCGTGCTCGAGGCCGCCTCCAACCCGGCCTTCCCGATGGTGGGCACTCGCCATGGCCATCTCGGCTCGCTGAAGACGGCGGGCAACACGCCGATCTACACGCTGCGCCAGGCCTCGTTGGCGCAGCGCAACGACGATGTGTTCCACCTGTTGCTCGATGTGGAGGTGCTGCTCGGGCTGATGACCTCGTTGCCGGCCACCGACAAGCGTCGGCAACGGCTGCTGCGCGACCTCGAAGCCGCGTTCAACGTTCTCGACCTGTACGACATCGCGGGCAGCGCAGTCGCGGCCCGTCGAACGCTGCAGCCGGCACTCGCGCTGCACGCTCGCGAAGGCGCGCATCAGGTGGTCGCCGTCGGCCACGCGCACATCGACAGCGCCTGGCTGTGGCCCATCCGCGAGACCATCCGCAAGTGCGCACGCACCTTCGCCAGTGCCACCCTCATGATGGACGCCTACCCCGAGTACCGTTTCGTCTGCTCACAGGCAGTGCAGTACGACTGGATGGAGCGCCAGTACCCGCCGCTGTTCGAGCGCATTCGTGAGCGCGTCGCCACCGGGCAGTGGCAGCCGGTCGGCGCGATGTGGGTGGAAGCCGACATGAACCTGCCCAGCGGCGAGAGCCTCGTGCGGCAGCTGGTGTACGGGCAGCGTTACTTCGAGAGCCGCTTCGGCAGGCGGTGCAACGAGGTGTGGATCCCCGACGTCTTCGGCTATCCGGCCTCCCTGCCGCAGATCTTCACGGCCGGAGGGTGCGACCGGTTCATCACACAGAAGCTGAGCTGGAACAAGCAGAACCGATTCCCGCACAGCACCTTCCAGTGGCAGGGCCTCGACGGTTCGCAGGTGCTCACCCACTTCCCTCCGGTCGACACCTACAACGCCACCGTCGTCGGCGAGGAGCTGGTGTTCAGCGAGAAGAACTTCAAGGAGCACGGCTGGAGCGATTGGTCGCTGATGCCCTTCGGCCACGGCAACGGTGGTGGCGGCCCCACTCGCGAGATGATCGAACGGGCTCGCCGCTTCGCCGACCTGGATGGCGCGCCAAAGGTGGCCAGCGGCACCACCGACGAGTTCTTCGCCCATGTGGAAGGCGAGATCGCCGCCGGTGCGCCGGTACCGGTGTGGAACGGCGAGCTCTACTTCGAGATGCATCGCGGCACGCTCACCAGCCAGGCGAAGACGAAGGTGGGGAACCGGCGGTGCGAGGGCCTGCTGCGCGAAGCCGAGCTCTGGTGGGCGGCCGGTGGCGACGTGCCGGTGGAGGTGGCCGCCGAGCTGGAGGAGCTGTGGAAGGAAGTGCTGCTGCAGCAGTTCCACGACATCATTCCCGGCTCGTCGATCACATGGGTCTACGAGGACAGCGAGGCCGCGCATGCGCAGGTGGCGGCCAGGCTCGAGGAGCTGATCGAGGAAGCGCTCGCCCGCATCGCGCCTGCTGCCGCGTCCATCGCCAACGCGGGCTCGACCACCCGCTGCGAAGTCGTTGCAAGTGCAACAGGGTTCGCACCGGGTGGTGGCCAGACTCAGGCTCTGCACGACGGGACGGTCGCAGCAGTGGTCGCCGTGCCGCCCTTCGGTCTTGCGGCGTGTGCAGCAGTGCCGCTCGACGACCGAGTCTCGGTCACCGAGCGCTCGTTCGCCAATGGTCGGCTCGCGGTCGGCTGGGACTTCGACGGCACGATCACCTCGATCATCGCGGTACGTGAGGGCCGCCAGCTGTTGCCGCCCGGTCGCACCGTCGACCTCGAGCTCGCTCCCGATCACCCGGTCGAGTACGACGCGTGGGACGTCGAGGAGTGGACCCGCGGTCTGGGTTCACCGCTGGGCGGGGTGCAGTCGGTCACGATCATCGACGCCGGTCCGTTGGTGGCCACGCTGGAGGTTCGGCGCAGCTTCGGCCGCAGCGAGATGACCCAACTGATCACCCTGCGGGCCGGTAGCCCGCGGCTCGACATCACCTTCGACATCGACTGGCGCGAGGACGAGAAGCTGCTGTCGCTGATGGTGCCGCTCGACGTGCACGCGCGCGAGGCGGCCTGCGACATCCAGTTCGGGCATGTCATGCGACCCACACACGCGAGCACCTCGTGGGATGCCGCCAAGTTCGAAGTGTGCGCCCACCGGTACGTCGACCTCAGCGAGCCTGGGTTCGGCGTTGCCGTGCTCAACGACGGGCGTTACGGCCACGGCGTGCAGGACGGCGGCGTCCGGGTGTCGTTGCTGCGGGCGGCGAAGTACCCCGACCCGGTGCAGGACCATGGCCGGCACCGGGTGACCGTCGGCGTGCTCGCTCACGGCGCCGGCTTGCACGACGTGCTGCGTGAGGCCGAGGCGCTCAACACGCCGTTGCGGATGGTGGCCGCCGGCGATGCCGGGCGAACCGACGGTGCACCGGTGCCGCTGGTGAGCGTCGAGCACCCCGGGGTGCAGGTGAGCGCCGTGAAGCGTGCCGACGACGGCAGTGGCGACCTCGTCGTGCGCCTCTACGAGGCCTGTGGTGCCCGCAGCACGGTGGCCGTGCGCACGCCCGTGCGCATCGCCGAAGCCAGCACCTGCAACCTGCTCGAAGAGCCACAGCGCTCGCTCGACATCGCCGACGGGTTCGTCAACCTCACGCTGCGCCCGTTCGAGTTGGTGACCCTGCGCGTGCGGTGGTGAGGCTCAGCTGGGCGGCCCGGAGAGGTGGCGCAGGGCCATGGCGCTGTAGACCGCGACGCCGTTCACCATTGCTGCTTCGTCGAACATCACTCGGTTGCTGTGGTTGGGTGCTGCGGTAGCCGGGTTGCGGTCGGTGCCGGTGCCGCCCAGGAACACCATTGCGCCCGGCACCCGGTTGAGCACGTAGCTGAAGTCCTCGGCGCCCATCACCGGGTTGGGCAGCCGCACGGTGGCCTTGGCACCGACGACTTCGGCCGCCACATCGAGCGCGAAGTCGGCAGAGCCCGGGTTGTTGACCGTGACCGGGTAGCCGTCGTGGAACTCGATGATCACCTGTGCGTCGTGCGCCGCGCTGACGCCCTCCGCCACGCGACGGATGCCGTCGCGCACTTTCGCCCGGGTGCGCTCGCTGATGGCGCGGATGGTGCCTTCGATGACGGCGGTCTCGGGGATGATGTTGTTGGTGGTGCCGGCGCTGATGCGCCCGACCGTGACCACCGTGGGGTCGAACACGTCGATCGTGCGGGTGACCATCGTCTGCAGTGCCTGCACGATCTCGCACGCGATGGGGATGGGGTCGAGCGCGGCGTGCGGCTGACTGGCGTGACCGCCGCGACCGACGATGGTGATGAGCATCTGATCGGCCGACGCCATGATCGAGCCGCCCTTGCTGGCGATCCAGCCGGTGGGCAGGTTGCTGGTGATGTGCAACGCGTACGCCCCTGTGACCGGCGACTCGCTGCCGTCGGCGGCGTGCGGCACGTTCAGCAGGCCTTCCTCCAACATCAGGCCGGCGCCGCCCCCGCCTTCCTCACCAGGCTGGAACATGAACAGCACCCGGCCGGGGATCTGGTCGCGACGGGCGCTGAGCAACTTCGCCGCGCCGACCAACATCGCCGTGTGCGTGTCGTGGCCGCACGCGTGCATCTTGCCCTCGTCGGCGCTCTCGAACTCGAGGTCGGTGTCCTCGTGGAGTGGCAGTGCATCCATGTCGCCGCGCAGCAGCACCGTGGGCCCGGGCTTGCCGCCGTCGAGCACGGCAGCGATGCCGCTGGTGGTTTCGTGCAGTGTGAGTTGCAGGGGGAGGCCCTCCAAGGCACCGAGCACGTGCTCGCGGGTGACGGGCAGGTCGTTGCCCAGCTCCGGCCAGCGGTGCAGGGTGCGGCGCAGCGCCACCGTTTCGTCGAACAGGTCGCGGGCTTCGTCGAGCAGGGTGTCGAGTTCCATCGGCGCATGCTATGCAAGTCGTCATGGACGGCAAGACCGCAGATGGGCCAGCGCCGGAGATGGTCGACATCGTCGATCACTGCGACCGGGTGGTCGCCACCGTGTCGCGCGCCGAGATGCGGGCCCATCGTCTGCAGCACCGGGCCGTCAGCATCGCCGTGGTCGGCACCGATGGTCGGTTTCTGGTGCATCGCCGAGCCGATCACAAGGACCTGTGGCCGGGCATGTGGGACTTGGCGGCTGGCGGAGTGGTCGCCGCCGGTGAGACGTACGAGGCGGCCGCCCGGCGCGAGTTGGCCGAGGAACTGGGCGTGCAGTGCGCCGTGTTCGAGTACCTCGGCGAGGGCCGCTTCACCGACGAATCGGTGGCCCTCATCGGGCGTGGCTACCTCGTGGTGCACGACGGCCCGTTCGCGTTCACCGACGGCGAGATCGCGGAGGTGCGATGGGTCACCCGCGCGGAGCTCGGCGCGCTGATGACGCGCGAGCGCTTCGTACCCGACAACGTCGCGCTCCTGCTGCCGCTGCTCGACGCGCGCTGACCTTTACCGATCCCGCGATCTCGCCCTACCCAGTGGAGGTGACGGCCTCGCATTGGGCGGGCCGATGAAAGGCACAGCCACCATGTCGCTCAACTACGGCGCCGTCCCCGAGCAGCTCACCTCCCTCGGCCGTTCGCTCAAGCAGCAGATCACCAGCATCGAAGGGGTGATGAGCGCCGTCACCACCGCGCTGGCAGGCACCACCTGGACCGGCCCCGCCCGCGACCAGTTCGAGAGCGACTGGAACACCTCCTTCCGCACCGCGCTGGGCAAGCTGAACCAGGCCTTCGACGCCGCCGGCAGCGACTGCATCGCCCGCAGCACCGACCTGCAGCGGGTGATGGGCGCTCGCTGATGGCGTCTTCGGGCACGTCCGGTCGTCGCGTCGCCGACAGTGAGGGTGTCGATCGGTCGCTACCATCGCACCGTGCTGCTGTTGGAGTTCACGATCGAGCCGTTCCACGAAGGCAACCCCGGGCCCCACGTCACGGCAGCGATCGCGGCGGTCGAGGCGATGGGTGTGGAGGTCGAGTTCGGTCCCTTCGGTTCGTCATGCGTGGTGGGCCAAGCCCAGGTTGCCGATGTGTCGGGGGCCATCGTCGCGCAGGCGTTCGCCAACGGTGCCACGCATGTCAGCCTGCACGCCGAGCGCGTGGCCGATGCAGCGGGTGGCGCATGACCAAGCTGCCCCGCCACCCGCTGGTGCTGGCGGTGAAGCCGATCGTCGAGCAACTCGGTGCATCGTTGGTGGCCGCGGAAGACCGCGAGCCGGGCGACCTGCCACTGAAGTGGGAGGGTGTGGTCATCGCCGCGGTTCGGCCGGCACCGCTGCATGGGGCGCTCGACCGCCTCATCGAATCCGTCGAGCGGGAGATGGGTGCCCCCCTGCCCAGCCTGTCGCGGGAAGAGAAGCAGAAGGCCATTCGACTGCTGGATGATCGCGGCGCCTTCATCCTGCGGCGTGCGGTGGAGGATGTTGCCGATGCGATGGGCGTCAGCCGCATCACCGTCTACAACTACCTCAACGCGCTGCACCGATGAAGCGCTCGGCCGCGGCGGTGGGCGCATGACAGGGCAACTCGTGGTCGTTCCCTACGACCCGCAGTGGCCACATCGGTTCGAGGAGATCGCCGCGTCGTTGCGCGATGCACTCGGTGCCCTGCCGGTGGTGGCCATCGAACACGTCGGCAGCACGTCGGTGCCCGACCTGGCGGCGAAGCCTGTGATCGACGTCGATGTCGTGGTCACCCGCGACATCGTTCGTGCCGCCGTCGCTGCGATCGCATCGGCCGGCTACGAGCCGCTCGGTGAGATGGGTGTGCCTGATCGCTTCGCCTTTCGGTCGCCGGTAGGCGCTCCGCGACAGAACATCTACGTGACCGTCGTTGGTTCTCTCGCTCTGCGCAACCACCTCGGTCTTCGCGACACGCTGAGGGCGTGCCCCGATCTGCGCGACGAGTACGGCGCGGTGAAGCTGGCGCTGGCCGCCCGCACCGACGACATCGATGTCTATGTGGACGGCAAGACCGACATCGTGCTGCGGATCCTGCAGAAGGTTGGACTGGCGCAGCACGAGCTGGATGAACTGGAGGGGGTCAATCGGATGGTTGGCGACAGCGTTGCGAAGGCTCGTCCTCGATGAAGACGTTCGACGTGCTGGCGTTCGACGCCGACGACACTCTCTGGCACAGCGAGGACGGCTTCCACGCGAGCGAGCAGCGCTTCGTCCAGCTCGTCGCGCCGTTCGCTGCCGAGGGCGTCGACGTCAAGGCCGCGCTCACTGCCGTCGAACGCAAGAACCTCCCCGTCTTCGGGTACGGAGTGAAGGCCTTCGGGCTCTCCGCCGTGGAGGCGGCCATCTCGATCAGCGAAGGCCGCGTCACCACGCTCGTGCTCGGCCAACTGGTGGAGATGGTTCGCGCCCTGCTCACCGAACCGGTGCGTCTGCTGCCGCACGTGCCCGAAGTGCTGGCGAAGGTCGGTCGCCACTACCGCCTGGTGCTGATCACCAAGGGCGACCTCATTCACCAGACCCACAAGGTGGAGACCAGCGGGCTGGCGCACCACTTCTCCGACATCGAGATCCTGCTCGAGAAGGACCCGCAGACCTACGACCGCATCTTTCGCAAGATGAGGGTTTCGCCCGAACGCGTATGCATGGTGGGCAACAGCGTGCGCAGCGACATCCTGCCGGTGATGGCACTTGGCGGTACCGCGGTGCACGTGCCGTACCCGTTGCTCTGGGAGCTCGAGCACGTCGACCACGACGAGCACTTCGCGGACCTCGAGTCGATCAGCGACCTGCCCGGCTGGCTGGGCATCAGCGGCTGAGCTGCGGCTCTTCGGCCGAGGCTCGGCGCGAGCCGAAGGACCCTTGCTCAGGTCGAGCGCCGAGGTCGACGATGACAACGGAGGTCCGTCGGAGTGTCGCGCCACGTCATCTCGGCTGCGTACCGCAGCGCACCGCGGTGGTCGGTGGCTGTGCCGTTGACGGTCGGCGCGGCGTTGCTGGTCGCCGCCGACGGTTCACCGGGTTGGCGGCTCGTTCGTGTCGTGCTCGTCGTCGTCTTGGTTGGCGGCGCCTTCTTCCTTGGGGCCACCGGCAGTCGATGGGCCGGCGTCGCCACCATGGTCGTCGGTGTGGCGGGGCTGGCCATGGGCGTGGGCATCGGGCTGCGGTTCGCCATGGCAGGTGAGGTGTGGTGGCGTGGCGCCGTCGGCGTTGTGGTGCTGTTGAGTGCCCTCGTCGTGACCCTGGTCGGGCTGCAGTCGGTGGTCGCCGGATTGCCTCGGTGGCAGCGGGTCGCGGTGCGGTCGACGGCGGTGGCGGTTGTGCTCGTCGTGCTCTCGCTCGTGCTTCCCGGCGTGCTGGCCACCAACGTTCCGTCGACGACATTGGGTGCGGGGAGACTGGCGGAGTTCGGTGTCGTCGCCCGCGATGTCGACTACCTGGCCGACGATGGCACGCACCTCTCGGCCTGGTACGTGGCCTCGCGCAACGGTGCGGCAGTCGTGTTGCGTCACGGGGCCGGTTCCACGCGCACGAGTGTGATCCCGCAGGCGGTGGTGCTGGCCAAGCACGGCTATGGCGTGCTGCTGACCGACGCCCGCGGCCACGGTCGCAGCGGCGGAAGGGCGATGGACTTCGGGTGGAACGGCGATGCGGACATCACTGCCAGCGTGTCGTTCCTGGCTGATCAACCCGATGTGGAGCCGAACCGGATCGGCGTGGTCGGCCTGTCGATGGGGGGCGAGGAAGCCATCGGCGCCGCCGCTGCCGATGACCGCATCTCGGCGGTGGTGGCGGAGGGTGCGACCGGCCGCGTCGCTGCTGACAAGGCTTGGCTGAACGAGGCGTACGGCTGGCGCGGTCGGGTGCAGCAGGGTGTCGAGTGGCTGCAGTCGGCGGTCACCGACGTGCTCACCGAGGCACGGCGGCCGGGTTCGCTGGCGGCGTCGGTTCGTGCGGCGGCACCGTGCCGGTTCCTGCTCATCGCCGCCGGCGAGGTGGCCGATGAACCCCGCGCTGCTGATCACATCAGCGAGGCTGCGCCTGATCGTGTCTCGGTGTGGGTGGTGCCGGGTGCAGGGCACACCGAGGGGTTGGCCACCGATCCTTCCGGGTGGGAGTCGCGTGTGATCGCATTCCTGGCCTCGACGCTGGGAGCCGCCGCCGGCTGATCTAGGGAACCCAGATCTGCTGGGCCTCGACCACGGTCGAGTCGCGCACGGTGAGCAGGAACGGGAACTCGACGAAGGCGAATGCCTGCGGTGCGGCGGCGGCCGGCTCGGCACCGCCGGCGAGGGCCGACAGCTCGTCACCCGTGATCGCGAAGTTCTGCTGCTGCTCGCTGACGACGGTGACCGACTGCAGTTCGGCCACCGGCACATCGACCAGCTTGCTCGGTTCGTCGATCACCCCGTAGTCGTTGGGGCACTCACCCTCACCCAACTGAGCGATGCACGTGTCGGCGAACAGCGCCTGCGTGACCCGAAAGATGAGGAACGGTCGGTCGCCGTCGCTCCAGCCAGTGAGCTCGGCCCAGTACTGGCCGTCGACGCCCACGGTGGTGATGTCGGGGTCGACCGCCGCAGTGCGGTCGGGCACGGCCGGCACGGGCGCACGGTCGTAGAGGCCAACGGCGGCGGGGCCCTCGTCGCTGCCGCACGCCGTCAGTGCTGCGCTCGCGGCGGCCAGCACAGGCACCGCCTTCGCCAGCAGCCCGCGGCCGATCACAGCCGCCGCAACTTCACGCCGGTGACGCGATGGTCGCGGGTCTTGTGCAGCAGCAGCCCGGCGCGGTGCTTGGTGGGCTCGATGTTCTCGCGCAGGTTCTTGCCGTTGATCTCGCGCCAGATGAAGCGTGCGGTCTGGATGGCTTCGTCACGCGACAGGTGCGCGTAGTGCTGGAAGAAGCTGTCGGGGTTCTGGAAGACGGTGTCGCACAGCGTGAGGAAGCGCTGTACGTAGAACTCCTCGATGTCGGCCTCGGCGGCATCGACGTAGATGGAGAAGTCGAAGTAGTCGCTGACGAACTCGGTGATGGCGGTGTTCTCGGTGAGCGCGCCGACCTGCAGCACGTTGAGCCCCTCGAGGATGAGGATGTCGGGTTGGTGCACGATCACGTGGTCGTCGGGAACGATGTCGTAGACGACGTGGCTGTACACCGGGGCGGCCACCTCGGCGTTACCGCTCTTCACCTCGCGGAGGAACTGCAGCAGCCGCCGAGTGTCGTAGCTCTCGGGGAAACCCTTGCGGTTCATGATGCCCCGCTCGTCGAGCACCGCGTTGGGGTAGAGGAAGCCGTCGGTGGTGACGAGCTCGACGGTGGGATGGTCGGGCCAGCGCGCCAGCAGGGCCTGCAGGATGCGGGCGAACGTGCTCTTGCCCACGGCCACGCTGCCGGCGACACCGATCACGTACGGCACCTTCGGCGCCAACGTTCCCAGAAATGCCGCCGATGCCTTGTGCAGGTTCTGGGTGGCCGCGACGTAGAGGTTGAGCAGGCGGGTGAGCGGCAGGTACACCGCGGCGACCTCGTCGAGATCGATGCGTTCGTTGATGCCGCGCAACGACTCGAGATCAGCTTCGTCGAGCGTGAGTGGCGTGGATGCACGCAACGCAGCCCACTGATCGCGATCGAAGGAGAGGTAGCGATCGGCCGTGCCGGTGAGGTTCGATGCCGTCACGAGGGCAAACCCTACGCTGATGCAGTGAGCGAACCCCAACAGCAGCGAGCAGGTGGTACCACGCGCAAGCTGTTGGGTGCGTGGTACACCCCCCCGGCGTTGGTGGAGGCAGTGGTGCGTGAAGCCGTCTTCGAGGGCGCTGTCAGCGTGCTCGATCCGGCCTGTGGCGATGGTCGCTTCCTGCTGGCCACTGGGCTGCCTCGGCAGACGGGTGTCGACATCGACCCCACCACCGGCTTCATCCACGACGATGCGCTCCGGCGCGACTGGGGAGAGGAGCGGTTCGACGTCGTCGTCGGCAACCCGCCGTTCCTCAATCAACTGTCGACGCTCACCTCGCGTGGCGGCCGCAGCAGGTTCGGCGGCGGGCCGTACGCCGACGCCGCCGCCGAGTTCCTCGCACTGGCCATCGGGCTCGCCCGCCCGGGCGGCAGAGTGGGGCTGGTGCTGCCGCAGTCGCTGCTGGCAACGCGCGACGCCGCTGCCATTCGCGCAGCGGTCGACGATGCAGCTGCGCTGCGCTGGATGTGGTGGTCGAACACGCAGATGTTCGACGCGCAGGTCCGTGTGTGGGCCGGCGTATGGGAGGTGGGCGCAGCGGCCGGCGTCGTGCGCCGCTCGTTCGGCCCCGACTTCGCCACGCTGCCGTCGATGCCGATGCCCACCACCTGGTCGGCGTTGCTCACCGGCAACTCGTCGGCGGTCTACGAAGGCCCGACCCTGGGCGACATCGCCGCGTTCACCGTCGACTTCCGCGACCAGTACTACGGGTTGGTGGGCGCGGTCGGCGACGACGAGGTGGGGCCGCCGCTGATCACCAGCGGGCTCATCGAACCCGGCCGCTGTCTGTGGGGCGAGCGGTCGGTGAGGTTTGCCAAGCAGCGCTTCGAGGCGCCGCGCGTGGCGCTCGACCGGTTGTCGCCGGCGCTGCAGAAGTGGGCCGCAGCGCGGTTGGTGCCGAAGATCCTGATCGCCAACCAGACGCGTGTGATCGAGGCCGTGCACGATGCCGCCGGCCAGTGGTTGCCCAGCGTGCCGGTGATCACCTGCGTCACAGCCCAGCCCGATCGGGTGCTGGCGGTGCTGGCCTCCCCCGGCGCCAACGAGTGGGTGCAGCAGCACGCCGCCGGCAGCGGCCTGTCGGCCACCAGCGTGCGGCTCAACCCGCGCCTGCTGGCCGCTCTCCCACTGCGCTGAGTGCGAGGCCGAAGTTGTTGGCCGACAACCGGTGCCAGCGCCGCGAGTTCACCCATGCGCGCAACGACATCCACATCAGCTGCGCGCCCCACAGGCCGGCCAGCCCCAGCGACGGCGCCAGCAGCGTGGCCAGCGCAAGGGGCGCGTAGCCGAGCAGGTTGTAGATCGCTTGGCGCCCGAGCCACCGTTCGTCCTTGGCGCCGATCAGTGCGCCGTCGTAGGCGAACGCGACGGCGCCGGGAAACTGCATCACGGCCAGGATCAAGAGGCCTGCTGTCAGCCGCGACCGCACATCGGCGTCGCCGCTGAAGATGTGCGGTGCGAACGGGCTCGCCGCGGCCAGCGCCGTGGCCAACACGACCGCAGCCCACACCGAGAGTCGGGTGCTGCTCCTGCCGACTCGAGATGCCTCTCCCGGTCGGCCGCTGCCGAGTGCGCCCGCCACCAGCGACTGAGCAGGAATGGCCAGGGCATCGAGCACCAGCGCGAGGAACATGAACAGCTGAGTGAGCACCTGATTGGCCGCGAGCGTCGGAGTGTCGATGCGTGCTGCGACGAACGTGGCCGAGTTCCACACCGCGAACATCGCCAGCGAGCGCACCGCGAAGTGCACGCCACTGGTCAACACGGGCCGGATGCGTGCCCAGGCGGGGCGCAGCCGCGTGAGGTGCGGCCGCATGATGCCGAGGAACGCGAAGGCCGCGAGGATCTGCACGAACACGGTGCTCCACGCGGAGCCGGCGATGCCCAGATCGAGCCAGTAGACGGCGACGATCTCCAGCACCAGGTTCGCCACGTTGGCCACCACCACCAGCACGAACGGCCGGCGCAACTGGTTCACCCCGCGCATCACCCCGTGGCCGACGTAGGCGACCAGCACGAAGGGCAGCCCGACCGCGCTGATGCGCAGGTAGGTGGAGGCGTACTCGAGGACGTCGCCGCGGCCGCCGAGCAGCCAGCACAGCGGTCGCGCGGCCAGGCCGAGAGCGAGCCCCATCGGCACGCCCAGCAGCGCCGCCAGCTGCAGCCCGTTGGTCGCCACCCTGCGGGCCTCGTGTTCGTCACCTCTGCCATGAGCGAACGCGACATCCGGCGTGAGGCCGTACTCGAGCGCCGCCGTCAACGACACCACGGTGAGCAACACGGTCGAGGCAATGGCCAGGCCGGCCAGTTGCGGCGTGCCCAACCTGCCGACGATGGCCGTATCGACCAACACGTACAGCGGCTCGACCGCGAGCGTGCCGAGGGCCGGGATGGCCAGCCGGACGATGCGTCGTTCGAGATCGTCGCGCAGCAGGCCCACGCCGCATGTTGGCATGGAGCGTGAGCCTGCTGCGGCTCAGGTTTTCGGCGTGAGCGAGAGGTCGCCTCCGGCAGTGAGGTCGACCCCGTACATCTCGACCACGGTGGTGTTGTCGCAGTCGGCGCCGAGCACGTCGTAGACGGCGCCGACGGCGGTGAGGGGAACGCTGGCGCCCGGCTCGATGGTGACATCAGCGCCCAGCTCGTCGGGGCCCCAGTTCTGTGCCCCTTGCGGCGAGAGGCGCACGTAGCAGAGCTTGGTGGGGGTGTTGTTGACGACGTTGAGGTTGACCAGCGCGAACGAGCTGCCCACGAACACGGTGTTGGACACCAGCAGGTCCTCGGCCACGTACAGCGAGAGCTCGTAGGCGCCGTCGGGCAGCACCTTCTCGCCGGTGCCCGCGCAGACCCACCAGTTGGTGCCGTCGGCACCGCCGATCCACGACTGGGCAAGCAGGCTGAAGTCGGTGTTGAGCTCGCCGTCGACGCTCCAGGCCGCATCCCAGGTCGTGCCGTCGGTCATGCCGCTGTAGTCGAAGAAGCCACACACCTTCGTCGTGCCGGTGGGCAGCAGCTGCACCAGCTCGGTGGGTTGGTTGTCGGGGGTGACGTCGGGGGAGAACACCGGGGCAGTGAGGGTGATGCCGGAGGTGTCGACGTCGACGGGCTGCTCGGTGGTGGAGGAGACCACCTCGCCCAAGCGACCTTGCTCGATGAGGGCCGTGGCGAGGTTGGCCGGCCGCAGGCCGTTGATGAACCCACCGATGGGGATGCAGGAGTCGTTCTCGTCGACGATGTTGTCGCCGTTGGTGTCTTGCACCACACGGCAATCGGCGACGTCGCCGTCGGTGGCCGATGCGCGAGTTGGTACCGCCACCAGCTCTCCGGCGTCGTTGACGGCGGTGCCGCCACTGTTGCCACCGGCGATGGTGGCGTCGGTCTTCACCCACGCGCGGTCGGCGATACCTGCCTCGGACGTGAAGCCCGACACCGAACCTTCGGTGAAGGTGATGGTGTCGCCACCGATGCTCGGGTAGCCGAAGATGCGCAGGTGGTCGCCCAGGCCTACCGCATCGGAGTCGCCGATGGGCAGGAACGGCAGGTCGCTGACAGCGACGGCGTTGCCGTCGAGGTCGGTGCTCACCTTCACCACCGCCAGGTCGAGGCCTGGGTCGAACGCGACGACATCGGCCCGGTAGGTGGCCGTGGGCGCACTGTCGGCGCTGTCGGTGATGGCGACGACGATGGCCTCGTACCCATTGGTGGTCGAGTTCGCGACCACATGGGCGT
>ERZ1026796.1483-NODE-1483-length-15587-cov-3.542367_pt1 | contig 15587 bp, 9 predicted proteins | sample MGYA00520874_ERZ1026796 | MGnify/ENA primary metagenome ERZ1026796 (study PRJEB33270, sample SAMEA104284474) | anaerobic digester metagenome | biome: Anaerobic digester microbiome; feature: mesophilic sludge digester; material: Anaerobic digester biomass | place...
TTTTCTGTCCGATTATAATTTTTATCCCGATCCATAGCGTAAAAACGACCCCCTAAACTGGCTATTTCTCCTCGGCCTCTAATTCTAATATCTTCTAATAATTTAGGAATCAATTTTTGAGCTTCCTGCGGAGAAGAATCACGGCCATCAGTAATTAAATGAAGATAAACTTTCTTTAAATCAAATTTTTTTGCTAAATCAAGCAAGGCCAATAAATGATCATAACTGCTGTGAACGATGCTATCTGAAAATAAACCTACCAAATGTAGAGCTGACTGATTATTTTTTACAAATTGATAAATATTCAAAAGAGTGGGATTTTGAAAAAAAGTGCCGTTTTGAATACTTTGAGAAATCCTTACTGGATACTGATAATAAATCTGACCCGTTCCTAAAGTTAAATGGCCAACCTCGCTATTACCAGCCTGATTATAAGGCAAACCAACTGCTGTTCCTGACGCTCGCGACGTTCCCGGCCTGGATGGCGATCAGCTCACAACGTTGGCTGGCCGGGATCTCGTGGGTACCGGTGTGGCTGCTGCTGCTGTTCCTCACCGTCGTCCCCCTCGGCGGCCGCCCCGCCGTCGGCTGGCTCGCCGCCGCCGCCGCGTTCGCGGGCATACTCCTCGACCCTTCCCATCCACGCGCCGTCCCCCGCTACGACCAGCCTCAGCGCGGGCCGGACGCGACGCGCGTCGACGACGCAGTCTATGCAGAAACGGAGGTTGTTGTAGATCACCTCCCCCCACACCTTGCCGCACCAGACGGCCGTGACTGGCCCCTCCGCGTGGGGGCGACTCCTCCTGAACCTCTCCGTGTCGACGCCGGTCGGGACAAGGAACGTCGCAGGATTGTATCGGAGCATGAGCTCCCGCAGGGGCGCGCTGGAGGCGACCACCGCGTGCGCCCGCCGCGCGACCGCCGCCGTGATCGGCACCGCCCCTACTGCGCCGAAGAAGAGGCGGTTCAAACCATCGCTCCCGAAAAAGGGAGAGCGGTCGAGGTCCCAGTCGTCGTAGTCGAGGATGAGGCGGTTGAGCCCGAGGCGCCGGAGAAGGAACGGCGCGGCCGCGTGCCAGTGCGCCTTCTGGACGTAGAGTATCGAACCCCTCTCGCGGAGCAGCCGGGCGGCGGCGCGGATGGTCTGAGCGAGCTTCTCGCCCTCCCGCAGGCGTAGCATGCCGTCGTCCGCCACGCGCGGGGAAAACGCCTCCTTGAAGGACAGCACATCGGTCTTGACGCCGCGCTCCCTGAGGAGCCCGGCAAAATGGTGGCAACGCACCCGCACGTACGGGTGATCGTAGCCGCTCAGACCGATGAAAACGACCCTCATCCCGCCCCCCCGGTTCAGCCGCGGCGGCGGAACGCGGCGAGGGCGCCGCGCACGCGGCCGAGGACGCCCTTCCTCACGGCCCCAGAACGGTACTTGGCGAGCGCCCCGTGGACCTTCACGTTCAGCCACCAGTCGTCGCAGAACTTCCAGCACCGGATCTTCGCGAAATACGGATCGTACTTGGATAGGGTGAGCGCCTTCCTTCGGAAATCGTCGTAGGCCGGGGAAAACCATATGTCGCGGAAACGCCGCGAGAGGACGGATCCCAGGGGCATCCTGTCCGCCTTGCAGCACGGGACGACATCACCGTTCGCGAGGACGCGGCATTCGTACCACCCCATGTAGCACGGCATCGTGTCGATCACGTCCGAGTGGAATATCCCCTCCGCCGCCTTGCTGTTCGAGAGCTTGCTCATCAGCAGGCTGAAATCGAGCACCCACTCCTGCCCGGGCCTCAGGAGGCCGCTGTATCTCCCGGCGCACTCCCCGAGCGTCTTTACGAGGTAGTCGATATCCGCCCTGTCCAGGAGAAGCCGCCTGAGGCGCGGCGTCTCCACGTCCGTCGGCTGGAACCAGATCTGCCCCGCCCCGAGCTCGACCGCGAGGCGGACCATCGCCTCGACCCCGCGGACGTTTCGGGAGCAGAGAACATGGGTGAGGATGAGCTGCGGCCCCTTCCCGGGGGGAAGGGGCGCCCCGAGGCCCCGGAGCAGGGCCGCCACCCTGCCGAATGTCCCCGCCGGCGCGCCCGGGTGCATCACGGCGTACGTCTCCTCGTCCCCCGCCCACAGGCTCACCGCCAGCCTCGCGAGGCCGGTGTCCGCGAGGGAGCGCACCGTGTCCTCGCGGGCGAGGACGAGGTTCGTGATGAGGGTGGTCTCGATTCCCCGGTCCGCGGCGGCGCGCAGCAGTTCGTTCAGGCGCGGGTAGCAGAGCGGATCCCCCCCGCCGCTGAAGATGATCCTCCGCACCCCCATATCCGCGGCGTCCGAGACGATCCCGAGGGCGGTGTCGTGCGGGAGCCGATGGACGGAGGACCAGTGAGGCGGGATATCATCCGGGGCGAGCAGCGGCGAACGGTGCCAGCAACAGAGGCAGTTCAGCGTGCAGGCGTTCGTGAGGTCTATGTGGAGCTGTTCCGGCCCGCAGGCGGCGCGAACCCCGCCGGCGGCTCCCGCGAGTCTCAGTTCGTCGTGGCGGTTCATTTGCGGGGGGCTGGTCCCGCGAAGGGGATCAGATCCAATCGTCGTCCGAATAGGAGATCACGCTCAGCGAGTGCCTAGGCAGGGAGTAGTACAGCATCCCGTCGTCGCGCCGGATATCCGCCGTACGGATCGTGTACTGGCCCAGGCCCGCCTGGCGGGAGCCGAGGAGCCTGCTGCCGCAATCGGGCGTTTCGCCGCTGAGGGTCCTCACCGTGCAATATCGCGCGTTGAAGCCTTTCAGGTCCAGCCGCATCTGGAGGGGGGTGTCGACGCTCCGGTTGATCACGGACAGGGCGAGCCTCCCCCCGGTCTCGTCCCTTACGCACACCGCGTCGCAGCACGGCGTCTCCGCCCGCGCCGGCACGAAGCCGACCGCCGGGTGGGACGTCGCCGCGCCCGAGCATTCGGCGTGGAGCAGGATCTTCCCCGCGAAGCGGTTGAGCATCGAGTGCACATGGTACTGTGGGAGGCGCACAAGCTCCCACCCCGCCCCGCGGTTCAACACGGCGGACAGGATGTCGCTGAAGAGCCCCATCCGGGCCGCGAGAAAGACCTCGGGCCTCCGCATGCACGCGTGGAGCACTCCCGCCTCGTAGAGGGCGGCGGCGAGGGTCTGGTTCCTTCCCCACTCCGTCGAGTCGGAGGAACGGTCATGGACCTTGCGGGCGCCGTGCACCACCGCCGGGACAGGGGTGAAGAAGCAGCCGTACTCGCTCAGCGCGATCGGTACGCCGTCCCCATCCACGGCCGTCCCGGCCTGCGCCGCCAACGCGGCCAGGCCCTCTTCGACGAACGCCGGGGCGGCGATCAGCGCGCCGTAGCTGTCGGGCTCGTTGGGCGTCCGGTAGTCGGGGGTGATGTTGAGGATGGGGAGGGAGGCGTTGTGGAGGGAGAGGTAGTCGAACAGTTCCCGGGGGATCGAGAGGACGGCCTCGTTCCAGCCCGGGTCGCGGTAGCGCCGGAAGGCTCCGTTTTCAAGACAGCATTGCGCCCCTATCCTCGCGCCCGGGTCCGCCGCCCTCACTGCGCGCGCGAACACCGCGAAGGCGCGGGCGTATCGTTCGCCGGTCCACGGGAAATCGACGCCGAGATGGTGGAAATCGTCGTAGTAGAGCTCGTGCCCGATCTCCACGTGCAGGGGGCCGCCGTAGCGCTCGCGCACCCACGAGACCCACCCCGCCGCCTCCTCCGGGGTTCCGCTCCCCGCGTTGAGCGTGATCATCGGCGCCGCCCCCAGGGCGCCGCACAGCTCGAGGAGCTCAGCCGGCCCGAAGCCGACCGCGATCTTCGGCTTGGCCGGCTGCGCCCCGCACACCTGCGGGAGGCGCTCCGCGCCGACCGTTTCGCGCCAGCGGAAGTAGTCGGCGTTGTACATCCCGGGATACCGGAAGAGACGGAAGCCGAGGGGTTCGAGGGCGGCGAGAACGCCCTCGTTCATCCTCCGCCCGGCGCTGTCGTACAGCCAGGAACCGTCGCTGAAGGCGTCGGCGTTGCTGCCGAAGATCGTCTCGGGAATACGGCGCACCGCCCTCCCCGCGTCCACGGCCACCGCCGCGGTCCCGGCCCCGCGCGGAGGCGCCTTCATCGATGGGCCGAGCCGGAACTTCTCCCGGTAGCGCTCCTTGTACCCCTCGATCACCTCCCCCGGCTCGCCCATCGCCTCGATCCTGCCGTGCTCGAACCAGATGACCCGGCTGCACAGCTCCGCTATCTTCTCGAGGTCGTGCGAGACGAGGACGATCGTCTTCCCCTCGTCCTCGTAGAAGCGTTTCATCGCCCGGAAGCACTTCGTCTGGAAGGACAAGTCGCCCACGGCGAGGATCTCGTCGATCAACAGCACGTCGAAGGAGGTCATGACGGCGATGGCGAAGCCGAGGCGCATATTCATCCCGGAGGAGTAGGTGGAAAGCTTCGCGTTCATGAACTTCCCCAGGTCGGCGAAATCAACGATATCGCGGTAGATCTTGTCGATCTGCGACTTGGAGAGCCCCAGGATGGCCCCGTTGAGGAAGACGTTCTCCTGACCCGTCAGTTCGAAGTTGAACCCTGCGCCGAGGGAGAGGAGGGACGAGACGCGCCCGTTGACCGAAACGGCCCCCTCCGTCGGGGCGGTGACCCCGGCGAGGACGCTCAGTATCGTGCTCTTCCCCGAGCCGTTTGGGCCGATGATGCCGACGCATTCGCCCTTGTCCACCGTGAAGGAGACGTCGTCGAGGGCCCAGAACTCCTGCGCCTTCCCCTGGGCGACGAGGAACGGGAGGATGTTCTTGATCAGGGCCGGCTTCTCGAAGTAGACCCGGTAGCGCTTCTTCAGATTGGCGACATCGATGGCGTGGTGCATGGCTAGATGAGGTCCACCAGGTCGCGGTCCTGCTTAAGGAAGTAGTGATACGCGAGGAGGAAGAGACCGACGCTGAACGCGCCGCACTGCGCGACCATCAGGAACGGCGGGTAGTAGTCGGATATGTTGACCACCATCTCCGGGATCGACGATGGGAGGAGGACGCTCCTGTACATGGCGAACAGGTCGTAGATCGGATTGAGCATGAAGACCGTGACGAGCCACGGGAGGCCCTTCGCGGCGGCCCCGGGGGCGAAGGTGTCCACGTCGTAGAAGGCCCCGGAGAAGTAGAAGATGATGAGAAGGAGGATCTCGACGATATACTTCACGTCCCTATAGAGCACCTGCAGGCAGGAGGTGAGCAGCACGAAGCCCGAGGCCATGAGGAGCGTAATGAGGGCGAGCCCGGGCAGGAACACGATCCTGAGCGGCACGAACGGGTAGCCGACCTTGAAGAGGGTGTAAAACGCGATCAACAGGATCAGCACCGCGAGCGAGAGGAGGAAGTTGACGAAGTTCGAGAGGACGATCGAGAGCGGTATGATCTCCCTCGGGATATAGACCTTCTTGAGGACGCCGGCGTTGTCGATGATGGAGGTCGTGGACCCGGCGATGCTCATGTTGATGAACTGCCACACGAAGAGGGCCGTGACGATGGAGAGGGGGGGGATCGGGCGCCGGAAGAGAACGCCGAAGAGGAGCCAGAAGACCAGCGCCATGCAGAGCGGCACGAAAAACGCCCAGAGAAAACCGAGGAAGGCGTACTTGTACTGCACCTTGAGGTTCTTCAAGGCCAGGTGAAAGAGAAGCTCCCGGTAATCGGTGCACAGGAGCCGGATACGGGAAAAAACCTTCATAATGCCATCCCCGTTTCGAAACGCGCGGCGCGTTGCGCCCGGCCCCGCCCCGCGTCCGCCGGTTTCTCCAGCACGCAATACCCTATCGCCCCGGGCTTCTCGCTCAGGCGGTCGGGATCGTCGAATTTCTTGCAGAGGAGGACGGACAGGATCGGCTGAAGCCAGTACAGGTACTCCACGAACCGCCTCCGGTCGAAGAACGCCCTGATGACGAAGGTGCCGTCCCCGTAGTAGCCGCGCTCGACGAGGTCCAGGCCGGAGGGGCGCACCAGGCACTCCATCATCGTGCGTTCGTTGTAGAAACGGGTGTAACCGGGATGGTGTCCCTTCTTCAGTACGGTGAAATCCTCCTGGAGACGGCGCGACGGATCCCTGCGGACCTCCTCCCGTATCGACCGGATGTCGTCCATACTGAAGCCCAGATAGCCGGGAAACTGGTAGACGAGCTCGTGGGCGTCGCGCGCCACGTCGAATGTGAGCACGACCCTTCCGCCGGGTTTCAGGATGCGCGCCGCCTCCCTCATCGCGCGCGAGTCGTCGCCGAAATGGATATGCTCGACCATGGAGAGCATGATGATTCGGTCGAAATGGCAGTCGGGATAGTCAGTACCCCTTATATCCTCCACATCGACCGTCAGTCTCGCCAGGTCCTCCTCCTTGATTGTCTTGTTGCCGCGGCAGATCGCGCCCTGCACCATCACATAATCGTCCATGTCGCTGGCGTGGACAAACGCCCCCGTGGACAGCAGGTAGCTGGGGAGGATCGAGGCGCCGCTGCCCACGTCCAGAACGCGCATCCCCCTCCCGGGGGCGGACTTGTCTACGGCGATGGCGTATTCTACATTCCTCACGTAGGCGATGTCGTGAAAATGCTCCGGGCCGAAGGCGGCGTTGAAACGCATCAGCCGCGCGAGCGTCCGCACCCAGCCGGCCGCCGCAGGCGTCGAGGCCAGGAGTTCGACGACATGGAGCGCAACCAGGTAGCCCTGGTACCGGTAGGTGTTTTTCAAACGCCCCATCGTTCGTTCCTGTCCGCCCATTGAACGGCCCCGCCGGCGGACCTTTTCGCCCCCATCCCCCCGCGATCCGGCATGGGGACGGACGGCGCATATTCTACCCGCTCCCCCCCCGAAGATAAACAACTAACTGGCCGATCCCGCCCTCGGCACGACGCCGGACGGCGCTTAAATGGTATGGCGGGGAGAAGCCGTTTTGCTAGAATAACCCGCGAAGGGGGAACAGCAATGCGAACGATCGGACGGTATCTTCGTGCGGCGCCGCTCGCCCTTTTGTGCGCGTCGCTCGCCTCCTGCACGCGGGATGACCGCGCCCGGATGCACTGCCAGCACGGCGCGGAATTCCTGAGCGTCGGCAAGTTTGAAGAAGCGGTCACGAGCTTCAGGCAGGCGCTTCGCCTGGGACTCGACACCGCCGACCTCCACCACAGCATGGGATGGGCGTACATCGGCTGCAATCGGCCGCAGGCGGCGGCCGAGTCGTTCATGGACGCGATCCGCCTCAGCCCGGATTATCCCGAGGCCCACTATGGCCTCGGCCTCTCCCTTTTCAAGCTGGGCCGGTACGCCGAGGCGGAGAAGGCCTACAGCCGTGCGATCGGCCTCAACCCCGGCTACGCGGACGCGTACGTGGGGATCGCGGCGTGCTACGAGAACATGAAGCAGCACGACAACGCGATGAGGGCGTGCGGGGAGGCGATCCGGCTCAACCCCGTCCTCCCGGGCGCGTACGTATGCCTCGGCTGGCTTTACAGGAACGAGGGCCGCATCCCGGACGCCCTGGAGGCGTTGAAAAAGGCGGTCGAGTTCGCCCCGGGGGACGCGGACAGCCGCTTCCGGCTCGGGGAGATCTACTGCATCCTCAATGACACCAACGCCGCCCTTGCCGAGTATTCGATCTTGAAGACCATGGACAAGGCGAAGGCGAAGGAGCTCTTCGACCTGATCTATCCGCAGGGTCGGTGACCGGCTCGGGCCGCCCCGCCTTCACCCCCGCAGGAAGCGCCTCACGATCCCCGCCGCCCCCGAGATCACCCGGCGCGCCGCGGGGCGGCGCATCTCCTCCCCCATGGGCTTCAGCGACCCCGATACCTGCCCCATCGACGCGACGGTGACCGCCGGACGCCCCGCCGATCGGTCGGACGCGGAGGCGATGACGCCGGTCTGCCCCAGGACGAGCGCGGTGAACGCGGCGAACCGCACCGCCTGACGCCGGTCTACGCCCGTCGCGCGATGGATCCGCCCCGCGATCTCCCGCAAGGTCCTCTTCCCGTTCGCCGACCCCCAGAAGACGGCGAGGCCGTCCCGGTAACGCGCGAGGAGCCGGCGCTGGGCGTCGAGCGGGACAGCCGCGTTGAAATCCGTCCAGAATGAATAGACGAGCGCCGTGCTGCAGAGACGGTACTGGTACAGGTCGAGCGCCCCGATTTTTCTTACCGGCGCGTCGTCGAGGAGGGAGTCCGGCACGAAATTGATCCTGTGGTGGTGGTAATCCTCGAGTCCCTCGGCGAGCACCATCCCCAGCCCCGGGGCCTCTTCGTGCAGGCGGGTCCCCATGTGCGGGGTCGAGAACTGCCCGGTGTAGAGCGGGAACGGCATCGGGTGGAAATACTCGTACCAGGGAAGCCCCGAGATCAGCTCGTCGATGAACCGCGCCTGGGCATAGTATCCGGATATGGTCTCTCCCGGATTGAACGCCATGTAGGTGAAAAGCGGGTACATCCCGTGCTCCTTGTGGAGGCGGGCCACCTCCCTGATCACCTGCAGGTCCTCGTCCTTGTCGATCTGCGCGAACGTCTCCGGATTCGCGCTCTCGATGCCCACCTCCAGGCCGATGCACCCCGCCTCCCGGAGAAGCGGCATCAGGTCGCCGTTCCTGGCGACATGCGACGCGCGGGTCAGGCCCGTCCAGCGTATCCTCATCCCCTCCGCGACGATGAGCCGGCAGAGCGTCTCGATGTAATCCCGGTTCAGCATCAGGTTGTCGTCCCAGAAGTGGAACTGCGCCAAGCCGAGCCGTTCGACGGAGGCCTTCAACTCCGCGAGGACGTTCCCCGGGCTCCGCCACCGCACGCGCCGCCCCCACATGAGCGGCGAGCCGCAATAGGTGCAGCCGTAGGGGCATCCCCTCGATCCGATGACCGGGAGCCGCCTGCCGCCGACGACGTGCAGCGGCGAGTCGTACGACTCCATCGGCAGGAGGTCCCACGCCGGGAACGGGACCGCGTCCAGGTCCGGAAGCAGCGGCCGCTGCGGATTCACGCGCGGCTCTGCGCCGTCCCGCCACGCGAGGCCCGCGATCTCCCCCGGCGCCTTTCCCTCCCCGGCGAGGAAGCGGAGGAGCTCGGCCAACGTCTCCTCCCCCTCGTGCGTCACGCAGTAATCCGCCGTCTCGAGGGCACGGCGCGGGAAGATGGTGGCATGGATGCCGCCGTGGATGACGATCGTCCGCGGAAGCCGCTCGCGGATCATCCGCGAAAGCGCCTCCGCCGCGGGGGCCTGGCATGTCCAGTATGTGATCCCGACCGCCGCCGGGCTCCCCTCGGCGGCCCGTTCGGCGACTTGGGAGAGGGAGAGGTTGAGACCCTGCCCGTCCACGATCCGCACGCGCGCGCCGGGAATACGATCCCGCACATAGGCGGCGAGGTACGCCAGGCCGAGGGGAAGCACCCGCTTGTGCCGCTCGTTGGCGGGGAGGGGGGGCTGGACGAGGACGAGGCCCCCGCGGGCCCCCGCCGCGGCGCGCCGCCGGAGAGATTCAGAGGGAGAGGCCGTCTTCATAAAAATTCCGCGACTCCTCCAGGCGGGCCGCCTGGAAGCCCCAGAACTGTTCCTCCACCCGCCTCCCCATGCGCCGGTAGAGCTCCACGAGGTTGCGGCACGCGGTGAGCAGCCTCTTGTCCTTCTCGGCCGCGCGCAGGAGGAGCATCTCCGCGTCCTGGTAGCTGCCCCTCGCCGCCAGGACCACGCCTTCGTCGTTGATCGGGACGGCCGATTCCGGCCGTATGGCCGCCGCGCGCCGGATCTCGGCGGCCGCCTCGTCGTAGCGTTTCTCCCGGTAGAGGAGCAGGGTGAGGAGAAGGCGGGCCTGGGAATGGGCCGGATGGATATCGAGGGCCCGTCTCAGTTCGTCGCCGGCCTCCCGGTCGTACATGATGCTGTAGTAGGCGTGCCCCCACCTGCTGTGGTAGTCGGCGCACTCCTGCGCCTCCTTTTCGCGGCCGCACAGCCGGCAGATCAGGCCCCGGAGGTGGTTCCACCGCTGATACGGGAGCGTCCCGCGGGGTATCGCCACCCGCCTGACGACGTCGAAACTCGAACTGTACGTGAAGCCGTCATTGTCCGCGCAGATCACGGATGACGGCCTGAGAACGGGGCACAGGATCCGTTTCCGTCGGCCCCCGTCGTAGCGGATATCGAGCGCGCTCTCCCCCTCTATCGCGTCCGGCCCCTTGAACACGATGCGCAGCGCCAGCGGCTTCTCGCCCTTGTACTCCTCCCCGGGAACGAAACCCTGCGCCCCGTCCGAGACGGTGAACTCCCCCAGGTTCGCCGATTCCATCCCCTTGAGCGAGAAGCGCCAGACGTGGGTCCCCGTTGCGCGCACGGCCCCCTCCGCCAGCCGCACCGACTCCAGCCTCCTGATCCGCAGCGGATCGAGGAGGGGGACCGGCGGTCTCCGCATCCCCTTCATAAGGGAGCGTATCTCGCCGAGCGCCTTCGCGCACTCCCCATTCCGGGCGAGGGCGAGCGCGCGCTCGCCGCGGTACCAGTCGTTCCCCGGGTCGAGCTCGGAGCATTTCCGGTACAATTCCGCTGCGACCGCGGGGTCCTTCTCGACGGACGCCCACTTGTCGTAGAGGGCGACGAGCCGCCCGCGCATGCCCGCCCCTCCCTCCGCGTAGCAATCCGCCGCCCTGGCGAAATCCCCGTCCGCCTCGTAGAGGCCGCCGAGGATCGACAGGCAGTCGGGCCCCCGCCGCCCCTTCGCGCAGAGGAGCTCGTAACGCTCGATCGCCTCCGCCCGCCTCCCGGCGGCGGCCAGCGCCCGCGCGAGCTTCCCGGCGAGCCCCGGCATGCCGGGGGCGGCCTTCTCCGCCTCCTCGTAAAAACGCAGCGCGGCCGCCTCATCCCCATCCCGCGCGGCCCTGTCGCCGCGGCCCGCCGCTATCTCCGCCCGCTCCGTTGACAGCGCGCGTCCCGGGTCCGTCAGCGCGGCGAGATCCAGGAGCGCCTCGGCGCCGTCGAGATCGCCGGCGGCGGCGGCCCCGCGCGCCTTCGAGGCCAGATCCGCCGCGAGCCCGGAGTCCGGCTCTCCGATCGCCGCGCCCGATCGCCGCGCCGCCTCAATCTCCCGCGCCCCCCTCGCCCTCTCCCCACGCCTGACGAGGGCCGCCCCGTAGCGATAGCGCAGCGCGCCGCTTCCCCCGTCCAGCAGGACGGCGCGGCGGTAGGCGTCCGCCGCCGCCGCGTGGTCGCCGGCCCGGGTCAGCTCCGCGCCGAGCTCCGCGTATGAGTCCCTGAGCGACGGGCCGATCCTCGCCCCCGGCCTTATCTTCGTCGCGAGGATAAACTCCGCGACCGCCTCCCTGAATCTGCCCTGCCTCTGGCGGAGCTTCCCGAGGGCGTAATGGGCTTCCGCGGAGTCCCGGTCGGCCTCGACCGCGTTCGTGAAAAGCCGCTCCGCCCCCGCGAGGTCCCCAGCCGCGGCCGCGGCCTTTCCCATCGCGAGGAGTATGGCGGAGCGGGCGGAACGCGCCCTCGCGTATCCCCCCTTCATCCCCTCCGCCTGCGCGAGGAGCCGCAGCGCTTCCTCGTGGCGGCCCTGCCGCTCGCGTATCGCCGCGAGGTTGAAGACGGCGAGCGGATACTCCGGCTTGAGCGCGATCGCCCGCTCGAGGCAGGCCTCCGAGGCGGCCTCGTCCCCGACGATGCCGTAGGCGACGCCGAGCGCCTGGTACCCCTCGGCGAAGTTCGGTTTCCGGGAGACGGCGTCAGCGAGGATCGGTATCGCCTCCGCGCCCCTCCCCTCGCGCATCATCCGCACGGCGGTCTCCTTGAGCGCTTCCGGGGACGCGGCCCGCTGGCGGCCTACGATCACGGCGGCGACGCTGAGGGCGAGGAGCGCCCCGACCAGCGCCATCAATCTGGTGTTCATGGTGTCCCGCGGGGCGAGGGGGGATGCGGCCGGGGCCGGCCCGCCGCGCGCCTACTTCCGGTAGATCTTTTTCTCGGCGAAGACCTGGACGCGGTGGTTGTGGGTGTCGCTCACGTAGACGCGCCCGTCGGCGATGAAGATGCCGATCGGGGTGTTGAAATCCCCGGGCTTGAATCCCTTCGCGGACCATATTGCCAGGAGCGTACCGTCGGGGCCGAAGATCTCCACCCGGTTGTTCCGGCTGTCCGTCAACCAGATCCTCCCCGCCGAATCGACGGCGGCGAACGGCTCGGTGTAATACTCCTCCCAGCCGAGCACGCTGAACTGCCCCAGGAGCGTACCGTTCGGGTCGAACCTCTGCACGCGCTTGTTCGCGGTGTCCGCGACGTAGACGACCTCCCCGCGCGCCTCGCGCTGTTTCTTCGGCTCGTCGGCCGGCTTGACGATCCCGTCGGGCGAGACGGCTATCCCGACCGGTTCCATGAACTCCCCCGGCCCCTCCCCCTTCTCCCCCCAGGTGAGGAGTGGCTTCCCGTCCCGGGTGAACTTCCGCACGCGGTGCCGGCCGGTGTCCGCCACGTATAGGTTCCCCCCGCGGTCGAACGCCATCCCCTTCGGCGCCCAGAACTCGCTGGGCCCGCCCCACTGGAGGACGAACTTGCCGTCCCGGTCGAACTTCTGTATCCGGTGGTTCCACGTGTCCGCGACATAGACGAAGCCGTCGCCGTCCACGGCGATCCCCATCGGCTCCTTGAACTGGGACGGGCCGCCCCCCGGCCCCCCTATGCACAGGAGCGGCTTCCCGTTCCGGTCGAACTTCTGCCATCGGTGATTCTTGGTGTCTGCGACGTAGATATCCCCGCCCCGGTCGGCCCATATCCCGCGGGGTTCGTTGAGCCTCCCCTCCGATGAGCCGCGCTCCCCGAATGCGCGCTCCGGCGCCAGGTGCCCGATGACCGCGTAATCCTTCGCGACGACCGCCTGCTTCGCGGCCGGCGCGGCCGCCTCGATCTCGGCCGCGGACGGCCCGCCCTTCTCGCCGAGAAGGTCCTTTCGCACGTAGAAGGCGATATCCTGGGAACCGAGGACGCTCCAGACCTTCCTGGAGAAGTAGTATTTCGCCAGGGCCTCGAGCCTGTAGGAGGCGTCCGAGAGGAAGACGGAGAACGGGGAGCGCCCGAATAAGATCTCAGGCCACCCCCGCCCCGGTCTCTTCAGGCCGGAGAGGGGGGTTGGAACCCACCACTCCCGGAGCTTCATCCTCGTCTCGCGGTAGTGCGGTTCGAAGATGGCGCTGAAATCCTTGCGCTTGTCCCAGTCGACCGCGACCACCATCTTGTTCGGCGCGCTGAACACCGCATGCTGGTACCACTCCTTGTAGTCGCGGAGGTACCATGAGTACGGCCAGGTGGACTCGCCCTGGATACCTATCGGAATCTGCAGCCCCCTCCCCGTCTCCTCCGCGAGGCCGGAGATGATCTTGAGGGTCTTCTGGATGTCCACGGATGTCTGCGTGTATACCATGCACTCGACCGGGTTCGCCTCGTTGACGAAGCAGAGCCGGAGCGAGGCCTGGAGGAAGAGGAGGAGGCCGGCGGCTAGGAGGGAGGCGTAGAGCCCGGCCCTTCTTTGAAACCGCCCCCCCCTGAAAAAGTCGTCCAGGACCAGGGCGGTCCAGAGCGCCATGGGCATGAGCGGGTGCATCAGGAGCCACGGGACCTTCTCCCCCGCATACGAGTAGAGGAGGACGCTCATCCATGCCCAGTAGGAAAGGAACGCGGGGAAACGCCTTCCATCCCTCAGGTAGGAGCAGGTCGCCGCCATCCCGATCGTGAAGACATAGGCGGCGAAGAAGATGTGCATCGTCTCCGTCATATGGAAGAGCTTGTCCCACGGCTCGATCGGGAGGCCCCTGTTGAAGAGGAGCATGGCGGGGATCGCCACGGCCGTGGAGACGACCAGGACGGCGCGCCGGGCGGCCGTCCGCCACAGGAGCGACGCGATCCCGGAGAAGAGGACGGCCAGGAGAGGAAGCTCGTAGGCGGCGGCCAGAGGGCAGAAGTAGGTGAACGGGCCCTTGATGCGCTGGATACCGTGCTGGTGCATCCAGTAGCCGAGGGATTTGCGGTAGAGGCCGTCCACGAAGCCGGGCATGTTGCGGAAGAAGGAGGTGAAGAAGAGGAAGAAGACGGCGAAGAAGACGGCGGCGGCGCCGAGCGCGTCGAGGACCGGGGGCGTCCGCCGCCCCCCCGCGCGCGGCGCGCCCCCGCCGAAGAGGCGCTCGAAGATGAGCATGAAGACGCCGAAGCTGGCGAAGATGAAGAGGAACATGTACGAGTTCTCTTTGACGCAGAAGACGAAGGCGAAAGACGCGGCCGCGCCGTAGAGCCAGCCGCGCGCGCGGGAACGGAGCCAGTTCGTGAAGAGGCCCGCCGTCAGGAGCGCCCAGAAGGCGACGAAGATATCCTCCCTGAAGAAGCGGGAGAAGTACATGAACGTCGGCGAGACAGCGAAGATGACAGCCGCGGCGAGGGAGCCGGCCTTCCCGAGCTCCCTCCGGAAGAGCCAGGCGCAAGCCACGATCCCGATGCCGAAGACGGCCGCGGAGATCCGCGCGGTGAAATCGCTGGCGCCGAAGAGGGCGAAGAGGAGGGCGTCCAGGTAGAACATGAACGGGCCGTGCATCATCGGGTCGTATGTGTAGCCGCGGCCCTCGTAGAGGTACCAGGAGTATGTCGCGTACAGGCTCTCGTCGTGGTGGAACGGCTTGGCCGCGAGCCCGTAGAACCGGGTGGCGGCGGCGAAGATAAGGACGGCGGCGAAGACGACCCGGTACCAGTCCAGGCGTATCGTCACGTATCCCTTCTCGGGCGGTGGGGACTGCTCCAATGGGGCGCTGCTCCTCATCGGCTCCTCCATAGAATGCGGGGCGGCCTTCGGAAGGCAGATTATCTCACACTCCGCGCCGGCGGGAAAGGCGAAATCAGGGCGAAATCAGGGCCCGGGCCAAGGCCTTATTCACGGCGGGAGGAGCGAGACCGCCCGCGCTGCGGCGCCCTCTTCCGGGCGCCCCGCGGCCGACACGCTGCGACAATCCGGGCCACGCCGGAACCGAGCGATTCCCCGCCTGCCGGGGCATGCCTCGTCACTCCGCTTCGGATCCGACTGCATCCCCCGGGGAACCTTCCCTATTTACATCCGCGGCGGAACGCATCGCCGGGATAAGCGGAAAGCGGCAAGTGCGCGGCGGCTATTGCCGGGCGCGGCGAGCACGCGCAATGGACCTGTCGGAGTGTGCGCAGAGAAGACGCGCGGCGAGCCGAGGGGGCGGCGGCCTTCCCGCGCCCTATCGGCGAGGACACGGGCGGATGCGGGCGCCATTCCCCACGGGCGGAGATCCCCCCTTCCGCGCCAAGCCGACTTATCCCAAGCGAGCTGGAGACAATCCGCTCGTTGTCCGCGAACAATCCGGGCCGGGAAGACGCCGATGCCGAACGCGGGACGGAAGATCGGCCGGGACGCTAAGAACAGGAATCGAGCCCAAGGCGGTTTCAACGGCCCAAAGAATCACAGCCCATTGCCGAGACGCCGGATGACGCCGCCCGACCCCGTTTATTTCCGGGCCGCCGCCCTAATGGCTAGGATCATGCGAATGGCGTCCCGCAGCGGCCGCGGCT
>ERZ1026796.1485-NODE-1485-length-15578-cov-4.840463_pt1 | contig 15578 bp, 19 predicted proteins | sample MGYA00520874_ERZ1026796 | MGnify/ENA primary metagenome ERZ1026796 (study PRJEB33270, sample SAMEA104284474) | anaerobic digester metagenome | biome: Anaerobic digester microbiome; feature: mesophilic sludge digester; material: Anaerobic digester biomass...
AACCGATGCCTTCTCCGTCATGGCGTTGGCAACTAGAACGCTCTCAAACCCAAGACGCCCAGCGAGCCGCACAGGGTTTTCAAGCTCTACGGGCCGGGGTATTTGCACATGGATGTGAAGTACCTGCCCCAGATGCAGGACGAGAGCAGCAGGCGCTATCTGTTCGTGGCCATTGATCGGGCTACGCGCTGGGTGTTTGTGCAGCTCAAGACCAACAAGACGGCCGCCAGTGCGCAAGCCTTCCTGAAGGCATTGCACAAGGCCTGTCCACTCAGGATCACCAAGCTGCTGACCGACAACGGCAAGGAGTTCTGCGGCAAGGCGATGATGATCTGGGCGCACGAGAACGGCGTGGCACTGCGCTTCATCGAGCCCGGCAAGCCGAACCAAAACGCCTATGTCGAATCGTTCAACGGGCGCCTGCGCGACGAATGCCTGAACGAGCACTGGTTCACTAGCCTGACCCACGCCCGCGCACTGATCGAAACTTGGCGCCGGGACTACAACGAACATCGACCGAAGAAGGACCTGGGCGGACTGCCGCCGGCAATCTATGCGGCACGATTGGCGGCTCGCTGGCGAACAACGATCCGACAGCGGATTATCCGGCGGCCTGCCTTGCGCTCGCGAGAGGAATCCAGGCCTCGCTGCCGGCGAGGGACAAGGCCGCAGCCCTTCCGAGGCGCGAAGCGTCGGTCGCCGTCATCCGGGACGGCGGGGGCAGGGTCCTTCTGGTGAAGCGGCCCCGGAGGGGGCTGCTCGGCGGGCTGTGGCGGTTCCCCGGGGCGGAGGGAAAGGAAGCGCGGGCGCTGCGAAGCGCGCTGAAAAAGCAACAGGGGCTGGATGTCGTCGTGGGCAAGGAGATCTTCACGGTCGAGCACGCCTACTCCCACTTCTCCGTGACCGTTCACGTGTTCGACTGCCGCCTCCGGGCGGGGACGCCGCAGGCCCGGCCGGTTCCCGCCCGCTGGGTGGCGACGGGCGGGACGGCCCGCCTGGCCCTCTCGAAGCTGGAGAGGATGATCCTGCAGCGCCTGAAAAACCCGCGGGACCGCGCGCGGACACTTCCCCGTGGATAACCGGGGGCAAATCGTGTTACGGTGCGGGGAACACAAAACGATCAGGGCGGACCATGAGCAGGGAGCACGTGCCGGCAACCCCGGCCATCCGGGTCCTGAAGGACAGCAGGGTCGACTTTATCCCCCGCCCCTACAAGTACGAGGAGCGGGGCGGAACGGACACGGCGGCCAGGGAACTCGGCGTGGACGAGCACCTGACCGTGAAGACGCTCGTCATGGAGGACGAGAAGAAATCGCCGTTCATTGTCCTGATGCACGGCGACCGGGAGGTCTCCACCAAGGAACTCGCCCGCATCCTCGGCGTCAAGGGGATCCATCCCTGCGACCCGGCCGCGGCCAACCGCCACACGGGATACATGGTGGGCGGCACATCACCCTTCGGCACACGGAAGGTCCTTCCCGTCTACGTGGAGGAGTCCATCCTATCCCTGCCCGTGATCTATATCAACGCCGGGCGCAAGGGGCTGCTTGTGGAAATGAAACCGGACGATTTGCAGCGGATATTGAAACCGGTGCCGGTAAGAGTGGCACGGTGAAAAGTCGGACGGCAGACAGCCGAGACGGGGTGAAAAGCGGAAGGGCCGGGATCCGGAAAATGCCGCTGCCCGGTCCGACCCTCGTGACGCCGATGCCGTAAGGAGCATGGGGCCGGCGCGTCGATGAAACTCAAGAAGGCGATGGACAAGGAATCTGTCATCATCGAGTGCCTGCGCTGCGGGACCCGGAACCGCCTGCCCCGGGGGCGCATCCAGGACAGGCCGCGCTGCGGGAAGTGCCATGCCCCCCTCGACGTCCGCAGCTTTGCGGTGCGGCCCCTGGAGACGAGCGACGCGAAATTCGCCGTCGACGTCCTCGCCGCCGCGGAGCCTGCCCTTGTCCTTTTCTACTCGCCGTCCTGCCCGTACTGCCGGATGCTCTCGCCGGTCATCGACGAGCTTGCCGTCAAATTCGAGGGGGCGGCCCTCGTGGCCCGGATCGACGTCAACACAAACCCCACCGTCGCCCGTCAGTACGGCATCCAGGGAGTGCCGACGCTGCTGCTGTTCCGCGAGGGGAAGCTGATGAAGCGGATGGCGGGGGTACTATCGGGCGACGAGATCGAACGGAGCCTGAAAGGAATCATTAAACTATCGTGACCGAAACGCGGGCGAAACTCCAGGAGGGTGCCCGGAACGGATTGAAGCGGGGATGGGCGGCGTTCCTGTGGATGATCAAGATCATCCTCCCCATCTCCTTCCTTACGGCTGTGCTCGCCTGGACCGGGTGGCTGGCGAACCTGGACTTCTTGCTGGCGCCCCTCATGGGGTTCATGGGTCTGCCGTCCATGGCGGCCTTGCCCATCCTGATCGGCGGGCTCACGGGTATTTACGGCGGGATCGCCGCCATGGCGGTGCTGCCCTTCACCATGGCCGAGATGACCCTGCTGGCCAATTTTCTGCTCATCTGCCACAACCTGATCCAGGAGGGTGTCGTCCAGGCCAAGTCCGGACTCAACCCCGTAAAGGCGACGCTTTTCCGGATTTCAGCGGCCGTGACCACCGTCTGGGTCATGACTTTTTTCATCCCCACCGATCCTTTTTCGTCCGCACAGGCCGGCGCGGTGGCCGCCTCCGCGCAGACATTTGACGCCATGGCCTGCGAATGGGCCGTCTCGATGCTGAATCTCTGCGTGAAGGTCTTCTTCATCATCATGGCGATCCTCACGCTCCTGGAAATCGCCAAGAGCATGGGCTGGGTCATGCCCGTCGTCAGGGCCCTGTCGCCTGCCCTGAAGCTGCTGGGGCTGAGCGAAAAGGTGGGCATCCTCTGGATGACGGCCGTCGTCTTCGGTCTCGCCTACGGGGGCGCGGTGATCGTCGAGGAGGCCCGGCAGGGGCACATCTCGAAGGAGGAACTCGAGGAGCTGCAGCTTTCCATCGGGATCAACCACTCGATGGTGGAAGACCCCATCCTGTTCATGGCCTTTGGGATCGGCGCCTTCTGGCTCTGGGTGCCGAGGATCATCACGGCCATGGCGGCCACCCGGATGCTCACCCTCTGGGTGTCGTGGCGGAAAAAATCCCTCAAGACCGCCGCTTGACTTTTTCCACTATCGCAGACAGGAGAGTGCGCGCCTCCTCGAGTCCGTTACGATAGGCCTCGTCGAAGGCCTCGTCGCCCATCCGGCAGGAGAGAAAAAGAGGGGTGTAATAAATCGACGTGAATTCGCGGACCTCTGCCGACTCGTCTCCGTAAAGGGACTTCAGGGTTTCTTCCGTCTGTTTTCGCCACCGGGCGAACCCCCCCGACACGGCCGTTTGATCCCTCAGCCCGTCGATGGCATCTATCTGCTTTTTCAGTTCTTCAAACATTTTCCGGAAACGTTCATATCACATTGCTACGTCCGGGAACAGCCGTCCCTCGAACGAAGCAAATGCTTCGCCGATGAAGCAATTGCTCAATCTATGCAACTTATCGAAATTCCTTATCGTTCTTCAATGGCGGGCCTCGTGACCCCGGCGGATGGAGGATATGCTTCTTTTTTTTCGATAAGCGCCGAGGGCACACGCATAAAATAATCAACAATATACGGATATTACAAACCTGCCCGGCCGGGCACGGCGATTGCTCCCAAGAAAGTCATCACGGAAGATACGAGAGAAGGCGGCATCATGAAAAGTCTGAATGATTTCACTGAGATTTGTCAGCTGCCTGCTGATCCGATCCCGGCCTGTTCCGGAAGAACCCGGGCGCGCGTAGCGGAAGTGATGACGGATGACCCGATCCCCGTAAGGCAGGCCGGGCCCGCCGTCGGGAACGCGGCACGGGTCAGAAGGCTTCCCGGGCGCACCATAAAGTACACGAAGCGGGGGGCTGTAGGCATCATCACGGCGCAGGTGGACAATATCGGCGATGTCTTCGACGAACTCGATGCCCAGCTGGAGCGGATCGAGCGGGACGAGGAAGTCCGGGTCGTCGCCATCTACACCCTCAGCGGCCTGTTCGCCACGTTGTCCGTCCGCTGACCAACGAAGCACAGTCCGCCCGGCGGCGCGCCCTTCGCCGACCCGGGACAAACCTGACCCCCGGAAAACCATCTGGGGTGCCCCTGCGAGCCTCGCGCGTCGCCCTGTCTTCAGCGAAGAAAAGCCTTGCGGTTCGGGCACAGTAGCGTATCATCACGATGGGGAAAGGAAACCGGCCGCACCGGGGGGATCATGACTCGCAAGGCCCCGAATCAGAAAGAAAATCACCCGCTGTCCTTCTGGAAGCCCCAGGAGTACCAGGGTGATCTTTACGCCAGAGACAGGCTCCTGTCGTCGGTCCACAAGATCAGCGGCCTGCTCACCCAGCCCGTCTCCCTGGACAGCGTCCTGACCGCCATCGTCGAGGAAACGGCGCGCGTCTTCGACTACGACCGTGTCGCGATCTACCTGGTCAGCAAAGACAAGCGGCTTCTGGAGTGCAAGTACGAGATCGGTTTCGCCCCTGAGGAGATGGAGATCGCCTTCCAGAGGCCCTTCAGCCTGGAGCGCCATGAGTGCATCGAGACCCTCGTGGTCAAGACGGGGAAGACCATCTACATCCGGGACTACAGCGCCGATAGCCGGGTGACCTACCTGGACCGGAAGGTGAGCAAAAAGCAGAACCGCTTCGCCACCATCGCCGTCCCCCTGAATCTCCGGGACTCCATCATCGGACTCATCGAGGCGGACCGCGGCGGGGATCCCCTGGTCCTCACCGAGGAGGACATCCAGCATCTCTCCATCTTCGCCAACCAGGCGAGCATCATCATCGAGAACACGCGCCTCTACGAGCAGCTCGTCAACGAGCGAAACTTTGCGGAAAACGTCGTGGAGAGCTCTCCGAACTGTATCCTCGTCGTCAACTGCGACGGGACGATCCGGATGGTGAACCCCCAAGCCGAGTCGATCTTCAGCCTCGCGACCGGCGCGGCAGTCGGGAAACCGGCCTCGGAAGTCTTCGGGGAACCCATGAGAACGATCATCCGGGAGGCCATCGACGGCAAGACGTCCGACGGCCGGGAAGTGGTCGTCAAGCGCAGGGAAGGGGCGCGGACGATTCTCGATGTCAGCACGTCACAGCTTAAAAGCCAGGATGGAACCGTCCTGGGAGCCGTGCTCATCGCGACGGACCTAACGGAGGCCAAGAAGACGGAGGAGTGGATGCGGCGGGTCGACCGCCTCTCTTCTCTGGGGCAGCTTTCCGCGGGCGTCGCCCACGAGATTCGCAACCCCCTGGCCAGCATCAACTTCAACATTCAGTTGCTGTCCAAGCGCATCCAGCCCGACGAGAAAACAAGACGGATCATCAACAATTCCCTGGCCGGGGTCGAGCGGATCAAGGACCTTGTAAAGGGGATGCTCGACTTCAGCCGACCCGCGCCGCCGCAGCTCAAGAGAGAATCCATCCATCGCGCCGTCGAGGATGCCGTCTCCCTGATGGACTCCCAGTTTTCGAAGCACGGGATCCGGGTCGTGCTGAAGCTCGCAGCCCGGGCCCCGGACATCACCTTCGACAGCCGTCAGATCCAGCAGGTTTTCGTCAATATCCTGCTCAATGCCCTGCAGGCCATGCCCGAGGGCGGCACCGTGACGGTCGAAAGCAGTCTCGGGGACGAGACAAAGGAGTTGAGCCGCTACCTCAGCGTTTACATCAGCGACACGGGGGCCGGCATCCCGCGGGAGCATTTCTCGAAGATCTTCGACCCCTTCTTCACGACCAAGCCCGAGGGAACCGGGCTCGGGCTGTCCATCGCCCACAAGGTGCTGGAGCAGCACGGCGCGCAGATCGAGATCCGGAGCCGGGTGGGACAGGGGACCATGTTCATCATCCGGTTCCCGATCGACGGCGTGCAGAACCATGTACCGGTATAAGATTCTCATCGTCGACGACGACAAGCTGCTGCAGGCATCCCTGGACGACATCCTGTCGGAGAGCTACGACACGCTCATCGCCGGCAGCGGCGAGGAAGCCCTGCGGCTGCTGAAGAGCCGCTCCGTCGACCTCGTCATGCTGGACATCCGGCTGCCGGGCATCAACGGGATCGAAACGCTCCGGCGCATGAAAGAGATGGGCGGCGAGACCGTCGTGATCATGATGACGGCCTATGAAGACGTCAAATCGGTCATCAGCTCCATGAAGATGGGAGCCTTCGATTACCTCGTCAAGCCCCTCGACATCGAAGAACTCGAAATCATCATCGAAAAGGCCCTCGAAAACCTGAAGCTCAAGCGGGAGGTCGAGGAACTCCGGCGGCAGTTCGTCAAGGAGTACAACCTCGACAACATCGTCGCCCAGAGCAACAGCATGAGACTCGCCCTGCGGCTGGCCGACACCATTGCCCGCAGCCACGACACCACGGTGCTGATCGAGGGGGAAACGGGAACGGGCAAGGAGGTCATCGCCCGATTCATTCACCATCGAAGCAGCCGGTTCAATAAGCCCTTCGTCAACATCAACTGCGGCGCCATCACGAAGGAACTCGTGGAGAGCGAGCTTTTCGGTTACGAGAAGGGCTCGTTCACGGGTGGATTGCAGGAGGGAAAGCGGGGAAAATTCGAAACCGCCGACGGGGGCTCGATTCTACTCGACGAGATCAGCGAACTGCTTCCCGCAACACAGGTCAAGCTTCTCACGTTTCTCGAGGAAAAGGCCTTTTACCCCGTGGGCGGCTCCGAGAAGCGGCATGTCGATGTCCGGATCATCGCCGCCACGAACAAAAGCCTCGAGGAAGGCATCCGGGAGGGAACCTTCCGCGAGGACCTCTTCTACCGGCTGAACGTGGCCCGGATCACCATCCCGCCCCTGCGGGAGCGCCAGGCGGACATTCTGCCTCTTGCCCTCTTCTTCATGGACAAGTTCAACGAAAAATTCCGGAAGCAGTTCAGGACAATTTCCGAGGAAGCCAGGCGGCTGCTCCTGGAACACCCCTGGACCGGAAACGTCAGGGAGATCAGAAACGTCATCGAGCGCGTCGTCCTGATGGAAACCGGCGACGAGATCGAACCCGGCCATCTGGCCTTTATGAAAAAATCTTTCGGTGATGCCGCGACCGCGGCCCGGGCGATCAGACTCCCGGCGACCGGTCTGAATCTCGACGAACTGACGAAAGACCTGATCTTGCAGGCCCTGGAGCGCACAGGCGGACACCGCGGCCGGGCCGCCAAGCTCCTCGGCATCTCCCGCCCCACGATGATCTACCGCATCGAAAAGTACGGCATCAAGGTCTAGCCTCCCCGGTCACCGGATGATCATCCACCGGTACTCGCGAATGTGATCGAGGAATTCCAGGATCAACGCCTGCTCATCCGTCGAGCACGCCCGGGCGTTGAAGACGAAGCGGGCCTTTTCCGCGTTGGCGTAGCCGACCCATTCCAGGAGACTCCCCGTCTCGACCTTCCGGCCGAACGCACGGGCGACCTGTTCGAGGTGGGAGAACCGGATGGTATACTCCGAGTGGGCCGTGAGCCGAATCTCCCGCGGCCAGCCAGTCGCTTCGAGGCCCTTCGCGAGAAAGGGCATCTCCCGCGGGATGATCGGATCGCTCGAGTGCTCCGACAGAAACGCAGGCGCGCTTTTGCGGCAGATCGCCTCGACAAGCCGGATCGCCCCGATGTTGACGTGAAAAGGCCCCTCCCGGGGAACGGCAAGCCCGAAGCGGGCCACGACGGCCTCCGCATCGGCGGGAAGCCGCTTCGGGTCGAGCCCCGTCCGGACGGGGAGATCGCCGATCATCTCGTTGATGATGAAAAGATCGATCCCGGAGAGCGCCGGCAGCACTTCGAGAGCGTCAGCCAGAATGACACTCACCCGTTCCTTCCAGGGCTCCATCGCCTTGCGCTGAATGTCGATGAGGAACCGGGAGAGATCCACCATCAAGACCCGCCTCACGAGATCCCCGTGAGCCTCCAACAGCCCCCGCATCAGGCTGCCGTAGCCGCCTCCGATCTCGCAGATGCGGCATCCTTTCCACAGCAGCCCCCTGTCCCGCAACCGATCACCCAGGCGCGCCCCGTAGGTCCTTGCCAGCCCCAGGGCCCGGAGGGTCGGCGACCTCGGGCTTCCCAGGGATTCGCAGACGGTAAACTCCGTCATGAGATCGACGGGGTGGTGCAGGTGGTACCGTCGGGTGTCGTGAAGGTCGGGCACGGAAGTGTCCACATTTTTCCTTTCTACACGGCGGACACGGGTGTATAGAATGAACGGGCAATTCGATATCTCGCCATACCAACATCCCCATCCCCGCGTCAAGCCCGGAGGATTCCTTTTGGCGGACAACCCCGACACCCCCTGCCTGCGCTGCGGCACCTGCTGCATGGCCAACATGGTCGCCGACGCCGACCCCGATGACCTCGCGCGCTGGCGGCGCGAAGGCCGCGACGACATCCTGCGGGTCTGGCATGACGCCCTCTGGGTGGGCGACCGTCTCTTGTCCGTCACCACGGGCATGGCCATCCGCGACTGCCCCTTCCTGGACTTCAGGGATGGGGTTTTTGCCTGCACGATCTACGAGACACGCCCCCGCGTCTGCCGGGACTTCGAGCCCGGTTCGTCGGCCATCTGCCCGCTGGGCGGCAAACGACCGCCCGGGTGACAGGCCCCAGATCTCCGATACCATCGGGGATCCCCGGAGCCCCGATGGCCATGAACTTCGTGGTCGCCCCGTGTGCCGGCGGAGCACGCGGAGAGGGACGGGGCGGTTCGAACCCGCCTTCGACGGGAGCAGGCGGAACCGGCGGGTCGCAGGAAGGCCCATTTTACTTGACAATCCGGCGCCGATTGTGGATATTCCCCGCGGAATCGATACCCGGTTGTTGAGTCAGGACGTCCTGCACGGCCAGGAAACATGACTCGACGGATCCCGCCGGACCCTGGCGAACCATCATGACAAAAGCAAAAGCCGGCAAACCATCTGCCGCCAAAAAGCCCTCGACGAAAAAACCGACTCCGAAGAACGAAGAGGCGGTCCCGAACCCGCGCGTGGAAGCCCTCGAGGACATCAAGCTCCGGGGCCTGTTCCTGCACGGATACGCCATCACGATCAATGCCGCACCGGTGATATTCGACACGGAGGAGTTCCGGGGCCTGGTGGACCAGTTCTACGAGGAGAACAGGGACGTCGTCACGCCCGCCATTCACCGCGCCTGCCGGGAGAACTACGAGTTCTTCATGACCATGGTCGAGAAGGCCCTGAACCACTTCAACACCCCCCCACGGGAAGACCCCTGATCGGTGAGTTCACCCGTCAAATCCCGGTGCTGATCTCATTCAGCCATGCGAAATCATTGAGAAATCTACGACTTGACTTTCCTGCCGGTCCTTGGGATCATAGGGTCAACCATGTTGAGGGAGGATGGAGTGAGCGCTGGTGAGCAACCGGCAGGTTACGGGGTGTAAGCCCGGGCCGCCTGTCAATCCCTTCCATCACCGGGGTACTTCCCGACCGTAACCTTCTCGAGCAGCTTCCCGCAGCCAAAACCGGACGGCAAACGTGCGCCCGCCCGGCAGGGGCTGCTGTTTCCCGATCCTCCAGGCGCCGTATCCGGCGAAAACCCGATCCCGAGCCGTTCCACCGGGGAGGTGTCTGCCATGATCACAAAACTTGTCCTGATTTTCTTCGCGGGCTTTGTCGTCGACCTGCTCATCACCAAGTACACGAGCGACGTGGCCCAGAGGCGCGTCTGGCGCGCAACGGTGCTGAGCGGGCTCATCACGGTCGCCAACTTCCTGCTGCTCACGGTGATCCTGAAGGACAGCGCCATGGACGGCGTCTTCAGCATCATGGCTTTTGCCGGGGGCAACAGCCTGGGGACCTTCTTCGCCATGAGACACGCCTGAGAAAAATCCCTTTGCATCGCATTGCGCTGTGATAAGATGACCCCCCGGGGCCGGGCACAGGGCCCCGGCCGGGAGAAACGCCAGACAGGAGGTTCATCGCATGGGAAAGACCTTCGTCCTTTTTGCCCTCGCCATGATTGCGCTTGCCTGCAGCACGGCCATGGCTCAGGCGCCGGCGGAGCCCGGCACCCGTCCGCCGCCCACGGTGACCGTGACGGGCACCGGGGAGGTCCATGCCAGGCCGGACTTCGCACAGGTGCAGATGGGGGTCGTCACCGAGGGCGCCACGGCGGCCGAAGCGCTGAGGAAAAACAACGAAGCCATGAACCAGCTCGTCCTCCTGATCCGCAAGCGGGGGATCGAGGACAGGGACCTGCAGACGACCCACTTCAACGTCGCCCCGCGCTACAGGTACGACAAGGGCCAGCAGGATCCCCCGAAGATCACCGGCTACCAGGTCACAAACGAGGTCCAGCTGAAGATCCGCGACATGGACCGGCTGGAGGCGTTCCTGGACGAGACGGTCTCCGCGGGGGCAAACCAGGTCCGGGGGGTGAGCTTCGGCGTAGCCGAGCCTGCCGGGCTGATGGACGAAGCCCGCAGGAAGGCCATGGCCGACGCGCAGAGGCGCGCCCGGGTCTACGCGGAGACGGCGGGGGTGAAGATCGGAAAGCCCCTGAAGATCTCCGAGCAGGCGGGCGGCCGCCCGGGCCCCTTCCCGGTTGCCCGCATGGAGGCCGCCGCGGCCTCCAGTGTGCCCGTCGCACCCGGCGAGCAGACCTTCACCGTGAATGTCACCGTGAGCTACGCCATCGAGGACGGAAAGTGACGCCGGCCATGGCGCAGAAGATCCGAATCACCGCCGGTTCCGCGGTTGTCCTGGCCGAGCTGTCCGATACGGAGTGCGCCAGGGCGATTGCCTCGACGCTCCCGATCGAGACGGTCCCGAACGAGTGGGGCGACGAGTTCTACTTCACCGTCCCCGTGAAGTTGCCCCTTGATGCCACGGCCACGAGGAAGGTAAAAGTCGGCGACATCGGCTACTGGCCGCCGGGCAGTGCGCTGGCCATCTTCTTCGGGCGCACGCCCATGAGCACGGGGCCGGACCCGGTGCCGGCAAGCGAAGTGAATCTTGTCGGCCGGATCACCTCCGATGCGTTAATGCTGAGAAAGGCCAAGGGGGCCTCGAGCATCCGTATCGAAAAGGAGTAAAACCATGAGAGAGCTCGTACGGCTCGGCCTGATCCTCCTTGCACTCGTCCTCGTCGGCTGCGGCGCCACGAAGCGCCCTGTCCTGTACCCGAACCATCACCTGAAGGCGGTCGGCACGGCCCAGGGGGAACGGGACATCGACGACTGCATGCAGATGGCCGAGACCTACGTCAAGAAGAACCAGGAATCCAAGGTGGCCGAGGGGGCCGTGAAGGGCGGCGCTGTCGGAGCGGCTACGGGGGCGGCGGTGGGCGCCGTGACGGGCAACTTCGGCAGAGGCCTTGCAGCGGGAGCGGCAGGCGGCGCGGCAGGCGGGGCCACGCATGGACTCTTCAAGGCGGCCGAGCCGAGCCCGGTGTACAAGAACTTCGTCAACCGGTGCCTCAAGGACAAGGGTTATGAGCCGATGGGGTGGCAGTAGGGTAGGGGGGGCCGCAGACCCTGGAAATATCGCCGATTGCCGATCATAGATAAGGGAAAATCTCTTCGATCACCCTGTCGAAGTTCTTCTTCACGTTCGATCTCCCCGTTACCATACCCATGTGACCGGGAAGCAGGTACTCCACATCAAGCCTGGAGAGACTCAGGATGCTCTCCCGGAGGAGCTTGCTGTCGCCGCCGGGGAAATCGGATCGGCCCACGTTCATCTGGAAGATCACGTCGCCGGAGAAGAGGACCTTCTTCGCCGGCCAGTACAGGCCGATGGAGCCCGGCGAGTGGCCCGGCACGATGGAAACCTGGAATGTCTCCGCGCCCAGCTGCAGCTCCCCCTCCTTCAGCGGAAGGTTCACGTCCACGTCCGGCGCCTTGAGGCCGAAGAGCCCGTAGAGATAGGCGCCGGGGCCCTTCATGAAATCCATCTCGATCTCCGAAAGGGCGATCTTCACCCGCGAGCCGTCGAAGAGCGCCGAGGCCTCATAGTGGTCGGGATGCGAGTGGGTGTTGACGACGATCTTGATGTCCTCCTTCCCGATCCCGTCCCTGGACATCCGCCGGAGCAGATCCGGCAGGTGAGCGCTCAGGCCCGGGTCCACGAGGGCCCCAACGGCGCCGCCGATGAAGTAGCTGTTGCAGTTGTTCTCGAAGTAGTTCGTCCACTCGTAGACGTAGAGGTTCTCGGCAAGCTTCACGGCATCTCCTTTTCGCGGGCGGTGTCATGCGGTCGTCCAGTCTATAGCCGATAGGGGCGTCGAAGACAAGGTCATTCTCCACTTTCCCGTTGCGTCCGGCGGAGTTCTGTGATTAGCAGGGCGGAAGAAGGGGGATCCCTGCGTCGATGGAGCGACAGACAAGGGCCTATCTCTATGCCGTGGCAACCGTTGGGCTCTGGTCGACCGTGGCTTCGGCCTTCAAGCTGACCCTCGACCACATGGGTTTTCTCGAGATGCTTCTCGGGGCATCCGTCGTGTCGCTTGCCGCCCTTTTTGTCATCGTGCTGGCCCAGGGCAAGCTTGCCGCCATCGCGCATTCCTCAGCGAAAGACCTCGCTTGCTCGGCCGCCCTGGGGTTTCTCAACCCTTTCCTCTACTACGTGATCCTCTTCAAGGCCTACTCCGTGCTGCCGGCGCAGGAGGCCCAGCCCCTGAACTGGACCTGGCCGATCATGCTGGTGCTGCTCTCCATCGCGATCCTCAAACAGCCGATCCGTTGGGCGAGCGTGCTGGCCGTCGCGATCAGCTTCTCGGGCGTCCTGGTCATCTCCACCCGCGGCGACGTGCTGGCCTTCCGCTTCACGAACCTGCCCGGGGCGCTCCTGGCGCTCGGCAGCTCCATCGTCTGGGCCCTCTTCTGGATCTACAACGTGAAGGACTATCGCGACGAGATCGTGAAGCTCTTCCTCAATTTCGTCTTCGGGTCGATCTTCACCCTCGCAGCGGTTCTTTTCTTCGGAGAGCTTCGGGTCCCCCCTTCGGCGGGCCTCCTGGGGGTTCTCTGGATCGGCCTCTTCGAGATGGGAATCACCTTCGTCAGCTGGCTCAAGGCGCTTCAGCTCTCGCGGACGACGGCACAGGTGAGCAACCTCGTCTACGCCGCGCCTTTCCTGTCCCTGTTTCTCATCCGCTTCATCGTCGGCGAAGAGATCCTGCCCTCCACGGTGCTCGGGCTTGTCCTCATCGTGGCGGGGGTCATCGTGCAGCAGTACGCGAATCGCTCAAAAAAGGCATAACAGACGGCGGGGACATTCGAAGACATCCGGAACGTCCTTCCGGAAAGCGAGGCCGCCATGAGGGGGTTTCCGGACGGGGGGATTCTACGGCGCCTGGACGGCCCAGGCGGGGAGGTGTCCCCCGGCACGCCTCACCGTGCCGCCGATGAAAGACATTGCGCCAGGCAGGGCTGCGAGCCGAGCGTGCGGATCGCTTTTCCCGTGAGGCGTTCGAGCTTCTTCATGGCGGTTAAAATGAAGGCTCCCCGCCTTTCGGGACGGGGAGCCCTTCTTTTTCGTTGTGGCGTTTTCTCTCAGCCGATCAGGTTCTTGATCGCGTCGGCAACGGGAGAGGTGAAGAGGGCGATCATCACCGCGTAGAGCGCGAAAGAGCCGGCGGCCTCGCTCACGTAGAGCTTCTCGTACTTCTGCTTGAGCGAGAGGATCGTAAGCCCGCCGATCACGATGGCGCCGAGGTGGAAGTAGGGGAAGTTGTCCGCGCCCGCGGCGGCGTATTCGGCAAAGCTGAAGGTTGCGGTGATGAGAACGATCAGGGCGGTCAGGGCCAGCATCGAAAGCGACTTTTTCATTTTCTATGTCCTCCTTGCGACTGGTTTATTTCCGATCTTTGCCTTTTTATATTGAAACGATCGTGCCAAGTCGCAAAGGCAGGACTGAAAATTTTTAACTGACTGTCATTATTAGGAAAACAACGGTTCGGCTCAACCGCCCCTTGCGCGGGGGGACCAGGAAAGGGGCTGCCCGTTGAATGGAACGTTCAACCGCGTTGAACGGATATTTCAAACGAAGATCTTCCCTGTCCGCAATGATCCCCGTTCGGCCCACGGCCGAAGGGTCAGACGTCTCAGGTCCCGCCGTAGCCCACGGTCACTTTCCCGCCTTCGACGATGACGGGGACAAGCCTTTTGCCCCCGGAGAGCTTCAGCATCTCGGCAAGCCGCCCTGTATCCTTTTTCACATCCACGTAATCCGCCCCGGCGCCATAGGCCGACCTGGCCCTGTCCGTGTAAGGTCAGCCCGCCTTGCCGTAGATGACCGCCTTGTCCGCCATGACCTCGACCCTCCCGTTGTCTTTCCGCTTATCCCTTGATGCATCCGATGGCCCTGAGTCTCGCAACCTTGCGGGAGATCCCCGCACCGTGGACAACCCTGATGACCTCGTCGATATCCTTATAGGCCTCGGGGATCTCCTCGGCCAGGGTCCCCTTGGCGGCGGCCATGACGAGGACCCCGCGATCCTCCATTTCGCGGCGAATCGCGCGGCCCTTGCTGGCCTTGATGGCCGCGGCCCGGCTCAATACGCGCCCCGCGCCGTGGCAGGTGCTCCCGAAGGTCTGCTCCATGGCCTTTTCGGTCCCCACGAGCACGTAGGATCCCGCGCCCATGTCTCCGGGGATCAGCACGGGCTGGCCCGTCTTGCGGTACTTCTCCGGGAGAGCCGGGTGCCCCGGCGGGAACGCGCGGGTGGCCCCCTTGCGGTGGACGCAGAGGGTCATCTTCTTCCCGTCCACGACGTGCTCTTCGATCTTGGCGATATTGTGGCTCACATCGTAGATGAGGCGCATGCCGAGATCGCGGGGACTCAGCCCCAAGGCGCGTTCGAGGGCCTCGCCTGCCCGGTGCATGAGCATCTGGCGGTTGGCCCAGGCGTAGTTTGCCGCGCACGCCATGGCCGAAAGGTACTGCTGCCCCTCCGGCGAGCGGATGTAGGCGCAGGCAAGCTGCCTGTCCGGAAGGACGATCCCCATCCTGTCGACGTACTTCACCAGTCTTGCCAGGTAGTCGTCGCAGACCTGGTGCCCGAGGCCGCGGGAGCCGCTGTGGATCATGACGACCACCTGCCCCGTCTCGATGCCCAGGGCGGAGGCCGCGTCGCGGTCGAAGATCTCCTCGACGATCTCCACCTCGAGGAAGTGATTGCCGGAGCCCAGGGTGCCCACCTGGTCCTTTCCCCGTTCGAGGGCGCGCTCGCTGACCGCGTCCGGGTCGGCGCCGGGCAGGCAGCCCCCGTCCTCCATAGAATCCAGATCTCCGGCGGAACCATAGCCGTTTTTTACGGCCCAGCGGGCCCCCTCGGCGAGAACCTGCTTTTCTTCGCTGCGCGACAGCCTCAGGGCCCCTTTCGAGCCCACGCCCGAGGGCACATGCTGGAACAGGGCGGTGACGATCTTCTCCATCTGCGGGCGGATCTCCTCATGGTTGAGGTTAGTCGCCATCAGGCGACAGCCGCAGTTGATGTCGTACCCCACCCCTCCGGGCGAGATGACGCCGCCGTCGAG